>Ga0155700_118_pt1 | contig 67874 bp, 52 predicted proteins | sample RifCSPlowO2_01_FD_107357 | JGI IMG/M metagenome (GOLD analysis project Ga0155700, IMG submission 107357) | Parcubacteria group bacterium RIFCSPLOWO2_01_FULL_48_18 | reverse complement strand
TGCCACAATATGGGCAATGCCTGGTTTAACAGCGAGATGAACCAATACGTGTATTTCGGAGGTTCCACGGTGTATAGCTGTTCGACCAATTATATCACCAATTGTACATCCGGCGACACAGGCCTTCCGCCCCCACCCTCATATGGCTGCTCGGCTGAACCGACCAACTTGTTGGGATCCGGCTGCCACGATATGGGAACTGCCTGGTTTAACGGAGAAATGAACAAATACGTCTTATATAATACGAACGCGGTAAAAGAATGTAGCAAGGATTATTTCTCGGGTTGTTCTTCCGGCGGTACAACGCCGCCGCCGCCCACCAGCTCATGCTCAATAGAGCTTATTAATCTTCTTGGTTCTGGCTGCCATGATATGGGTAATGCTTGGTTTAACGGAGAGATGTCGAAATACGTTAAGTATGGCGAGTTGACGGTGTATGAGTGCGCGTCAAATCCGTTATCCAGTTGTACGACCGGTACCGTACCGCCGTCCGGGGGATTTTGGGTTGAAGGATATCAAAGCTACCCGCGCTACGGAGAATCCGGTGTTTCGATTTCGCCGAAAGTCCATATTGTATTCTCCAAAGGCGTTGATACCAAAACGCTCGATAGCGGTAGCGTGTTTTTAGCGCCGGCTTCCTCTCCCGACACAAAAGTGAACGGAACTATTACGGCATTTACCAATGGCTTTGACTTTGTGCCGCTCGTACCTCTTTCCACCAATACCGTGTATCGGTTCGGCATTACTGCTTCGGTGAAGGCATCGGACGGAGCGGCAATGCCCGGCAGTTGGTATGTGGAGTTTACAACCGGCGCCTCGACCGAGGGGGGCAGTGGTTCACTTTCTGGCCTCGTGCTCGGCCCTGACGGAAAACCGGTTGCAGGAGCATATGTCAGCGTCCATACGCCAGATTATATTATCAGTAGGTCAACCGAGTCGTTGACCGACGGAGTTTACAACATTGCCAATATTCCTGCGGGGAGTTATGAGTTGGTGTTGTATCCGCCGGCAAACGCCACGAATCTTCTCAAGCCCGCGCCCCAGGCGGTTTCATTTAAAGCAGGAGATGTGTTGGTAAGAAATCTTTTATTCAGTCAAGCGGCCAAAGTTATCCGTGGATCGGTAGTGAGGAGCGACGGCCGCGTTATCTCTGACGCGAAAGTCGGTGCCTATCAAGAGGGGGGCGGTTCCTGGAGCGGTACCCAAACCGACGCGAGCGGCAAATTTACGCTTACGGTAAGCGGCGGCGACTGGAAAGTGGGAATTTATCCGGTAAGTTATACAGCAGAATGGTTTTACGACCAAGCATTTGTAGCGGTCAGTTTTGCAAAAGACGAAACCCCAGAGGAAAAAACAATTAGTTTCATAGTCAAGACCGCGGGGTCATATATAAAGGGAACAGTGCTTTCCGCAGACGGTACCGCATTGCCTGCCAATACCGTATTTGTGGAAGTGCGGACCGATAACGGACAGGGCAGTGGAGCTCCGGTGGAAGCAGGTGGCACATTTTCACTTCGGGTTTCCGCAGGTACCTATATAATATATGTTCGTTCCCAAGATCCTGCGGTGGACGTGCCGTCAATTCCCTCGGTAGTAGTAAAGGAGGGAGAAACCGTACAGCTTGGTACCATTATGCTGGGCAAGCGGCAAGATGTTATTCGGGGCAGCGTGGTGGATAGTGTTACCGGCGCGGGCGTGGCTAACGCTACTGTAAATGCGTATATGAAAGAATCCGGAGGATACGCGAGCGTGCGAACTGACGCGTCAGGCGGATACATGCTTCGCGTGAGTCCGGGCAGATGGTTTATCAGCGTGGCGCCAGATCCCGGATTAGATTATTACAGTGCCGAGCCGCCGCGCGAAGTAGAGGTGGTTGCCGGAACTCCGCTTGAAGTTATGTTCAAACTGTCTGCGGCCAATGCGACGATATCCGGCACGGTGCAGAACGAACAGGGTCAAACCGCTACGGACGTATACGGTTATGCGTATGTTGAAAAAGAGGACAGCAGCTCATTTGACCCCGGCGGTTATCCGACAAATGGTTATGCGACCGGGCCAGCTTCCGGAGGCCCGATTGAGCGCGGCCTGTTCAATTTCAAAGTTCCGGCCGGCGTATACCGCGTGGGTATTTTCCTGCCGCCGGATTCTCCATATGTAGCCGGCGACAGACAGACGGTCACTGCGAGCGCCGGAAAGACGACGCAAGTTGTCGTATCGGTAAAATCAAATGACGCTAAAATTGTCGGTGCGCTTCGTGATGTGAATGGAAATCCGGTAACAAACGTTGAAGCCTTTGTTTCCGCGTACGCGAAAGGCTCGTGGCAGAACGCTTCTTTTAATAAAGCATTGGGTACATACGAATTAAGAGTCGCGGCAGGGGAGTGGAGAATTGGAGTTCGTCTCGATCCGAACAGCGGTTATTCTGTGCAGAAAGGGGAAGTAACCGTGATAGTTGCTAAAGGAGCACAAGCGAGCCGGGACTTCACGGTAGTTAAAGCGGACGCAACCGTGAGCGGAAAAGCGACTAAACCGAACGGCGAGCCGGCGCCAGGTGCTTTTGTGAAGATTGCCAAGGTAAGTTTAGCAGGAGGATATGGATCGCCTCCTGCGTATAACGTATTTGTTGCAGGAACAGAAACCGCGAGCGACGGCACATACAAGGTAAGCGTGCCGGCAGGAACGTACTATGTGAATGCATTTGTGCCGTTTGATTCTGGCCTTTTGAATCCTCTCGAGCAGGAGTTCTCTGTATCAGGAGGAGGGGTGGCTACTGTCAATTTGGCGTTTCGGTCCGCGGGATTGATGATTTCCGGCCGCGTGTTGCTTGAGGATAAGGGAGTCGCGAATGCGTTTGTGTGGGGATGGTCAGAACAAGGCGGATTTTCAGAAGCGCGGACAGACCAAAATGGGGTCTATTCCTTAAAAGTAGCAGCCGGACCCTGGCGAGTGAGGGCGGGCAAAGAATTAGAGGGAAAACCTTATAAGAGTAGCGAGTTGCAGATTGAGGTTATTGATGCGAACGTGGTTCAAGACCTTGTGTTGTCCTTGTTTGAATTTGTACTGCCGCCGCCTGAAATAAAGAAAATAGACGCATCCGGCGCAGCATATGTGGAAACTGCAAATGGTACTGCGCTTACGCTTCCCGGGTCTGCGGTTGCCACCGGAGGTACGGTGACGGTGAGCATTACTCCGGATGCCGAGGCTCCTTCGCAGGGTACCAGTCAGGTGATAGGCGTGGCATACAATATTGAAGCGCGAGATACGGCAGGGTCGCTGGTGACTAAATTAAATCAAGGCGCAACCGTAGAAATTCCATATACCGACGATCTGCTAGTGCAGTACGGCATTACAGAGGATCAGCTTAAGGCCGCGTTCTGGGACGAAACAACCGATTCATGGCGCGAATTGGACCAGTCGGCTGTGGACAAAACCAATAATGTGGTGACGGCCCTCGTCGATCATCTTACGCGGTTTGCGATTATAGGAAGTGCGGACAGTACTGCGCCAGAGGCACCCGCTGGTGTCACGCTTTCAAATTCGGAAGCGGGCGTAGTCCTTATTTCATGGCAGAATCCGGCTAAAGATTTTAAGTATGCAAAGATGTATCGTTCGGAGAAAAAAGGAGAACCTGGAGCTGTCGTATATAACAATGTAACCGGCGCCTCCCAGAAGGATACAGGACTTACAGGCGGCGTCACATACTATTATATTGTTCGCGCCGTAGATTCTGCGGGCAATGAGTCGCCGAACGTGAATCAGGTTGCCGCAACTGTTGTCGGAACGCCGAGCAAAACGTCTGCAAAAGAGGTTTCTTCTTCTACGGTTACTGTACTACCGTTTCCCCCCTCATTGGTATCGGTGTTTGCGAGAAGTCTTAAGTTAGGCGATCGGGGAGAGGACGTAAAGAAATTGCAAGAGCTTTTGAAAATAGAAGGAGTGTATCCGGAAGGCCTTGTTACGGGTACATTCGGTCCGCTCACGCAGACAGCCGTAGCGCGACTTCAAGAAAAATATAATTCCGAGGTTTTGAAACCGGCCGGAGTTTTGAGGGGTACTGGCTTTGTGGGCTCGCTTACGCGACTTAAACTGAACGCGCTGGCCCAGCTGCGCGGTTTAGTTGAGAAATTGCCTTCGGTTCCGGGACTAAAAACAGCGCTCCGGCGTCTTGAGAGAAATCTTACGGCAGGATCCCGCGGCGACGACGTAAAAACGCTTCAGCAGCTGCTCAAAGACGAAGGAGTGTATCCGACCGGAGAGATAACCGGGTACCTTGGTCCGCTTACCAAAGCTGCGGTGATGAAATTCCAAGAAAAGTATGCGTCTGAAATTCTTACTCCGAATGGACTAGGCGCCGGCAACGGATTTGTGGGTGTGGCGACGCGGGCGAAAATAAACAGCCTCATCGAATAGGCAGGCTATGTAGATTAGCGGGGCTGCGCAATAAAAAATCAGTTTCGGTCTCATCGGAACTGATTTTTATCGGGTTAAGAAACCTTGATGGTTAATCGGGGTTATTGTTTTTCCAGAATATCCAGCAGCTTGTTGCACGGATGAAGGTGGTGATTCCTCTGCGCGTGATATTCCTCGGCCGTGGCGTTTCAACGAAGCCGGCCATGTGATATCATCAATAGTGACAAGGGACAGGGATAAGGGGCGAGCGATCTGTTTCTCCTTCGATCCGGCCCAACTTCGCTGACGCGAGTCGAGACGGACGTGACGTAAATTATAAAAAAAGCATCATGAAGGAATCATCTCCTGTTATTGACGCAATAAAAAAAGTGATGCCCGCGGTTGTTTCGATCGTAGTGACGAAGACGCTGGAAGAGGTTGAAAAAGAGGTGCCGGCAGAACTACTGCCGTATCTTCCGCACCAAGGAGGAAAATTGCAGGTGCCGGAAGAGGAGGTGGAAGCCGATGGTCGGGTGCGCGTCGGCGGCGGCTCCGGCTTTGTCGTCGATAAGGACGGGATCATTCTTACCAATAAACACGTGGTTTCCGAAGGAAAAGCAGAGTACACGGTGCTTCTTGATACCGGCGAGAAGTATCCGGCTCAAATATTGGCACGCGATCCGATCAATGATGTCGCGATAATAAAAATTGCGGCGGAACATTTGCCCGTTATCGAACTCGGAAACTCTTCCGATCTTGAATTGGGGCAAACGGTAATTGCCGTCGGAAACGCGCTCGGCCTTTTCAAGAATACGGTTTCCGCCGGAATTGTTTCCGGACTCTCGCGGTATATTTCCGCTCGTCCGGACCCGACAGGGCCGGCGCAGGAATTGCGCGGACTCATTCAGACCGATGCCGCAATCAATCCCGGAAACTCGGGAGGACCGCTTGTGGACATTGAAGGGAAAGTAATCGGCATAAACGCCGCGGTGATATCCGGCGCGCAGAATATCAGCTTTGCAATTCCTATAGATACCGCAAAACGCGACCTCGCTGATTTGCAAACGTACGGACGCATCAGGAGGCCGCTGCTCGGTTTGAGATATCTTATTTTGGACGAGAAGTTGCAGAAGAAGTATACACTGCCCGTTGACCACGGAGCGTATGTCATTAAAGAAGGGCCGTCGGATTATGGGGTTATACCCGGCTCTCCCGCGGATCAGGCAGGCGTGAAAGAAAAAGATATTGTGATTGCGTGCAACGGCCAAAAACTTACTGCCGAAAAAACCCTCCAGGACCATTTGGATGAATATGGCGTGGGAGACGTCATTGCCCTTACCGTCATGCGCAAGGGCAAAGAGATGAAAATTCCGGTAACGCTCGCCGAGAGAAAATGATCTGCAGGATTTGAATTGCTACTGACAACTGCGTAAGTTCTGGTGCCATTAGTCAATATCTTTGCGATCGTAGGAATATTGACTAAACGTTTACCCACGCACCAGAAAGCCACGGGCGTAAACCCATAGATGAGTGGCTTTCAGTACGGGGTTCCGCTCCGTCGAGCAGAAGAATTCGGTCGTGGAACGGATCCAGGACGCTCGAACGCCTTAATAGGTATACATATCCACTAAAAGGCTGTTCCTATCGAGCAGAAGAACTCTGTCGTGTAGGGGATCCAGGATGCTTGAACGATTAACATATACTCGCCATTCATCGGAGAGGAAATTAGGACGCAGCCGGTTTTGTTCAAAACAGACGGGATAACCGAAGCGTTCGTTTATAAAATTGCGGCATGGTTCTTCATTTTGTATGTAAAGCGGCATGTCTTGCGGCGTGGTGCACGTGGATATTTGCGCAATGTAATCTTGGCAATAACCGGGAAGGTGGTCGTCGTCAGACCATGACGGTCTCGGACAGGAGACGGGGAGCGCCGGATCAAAGCCGTACGTTTCGTTGAGATAGCCGGTACACATATTCAAGCGGATGTTATAGCCCAGTTGGCTTCCGGCGCTGCCGCCGGTGAGAAAGATGCGGGCAAATTGATTTGATGCGAGCATGATGTCTTGCGCAGCGCCGACCCCACCCGGATACACTATTTCCACTGCCTGCGGCACCGTTATTTCGTCCCTATTCGATTTAATTCGCCATCCGGTGATGTTCAGCTTTGATTCACCGCTCGCGGCTCGGGATCCAACCTCTACTGACGGAAAGCCGCTGCCGTACCACCATCCGCCAGAGATCGACAGCCACGCTTTTCCGTAAAACGGCGACAGGTCTTTCAGTTGGAAGCCGGACGGAGGAACTGCGTCTGACGCGAGAGAGGGTGGAGCGATTTTTGCGGCTTCGTTTGCTTTCATCCACGAAAGCTTTGCCACTGCGCCGCCGCCGTCTTCATAATATTCAACCGTGACCGTATGCGCGCCCGCGCTTAGATGTTTTTGTACGCGGTAGAGTGTCGGTGTTTGCTTGAACCATTTGTCGAGAATGAGCTTGCCGTCAACATAAGCCCGCATGCCGTCGTCGCTCGTCGCCTGGAATTCGTACGTGTCGGACGCAAAAGCAAAAAAGCCGCTCCATTTCACCGAAAAGATATCGGAAAACAGGCGTTCATCCGGAGCATTAAATCCCCAGTCGAAATTAATTTGCGCATCTATGCGGCTGAATTTAAATTCGTCAAGATCAGTGCCTGTATAATAGCAACCGATAAATGCGTTGATATACGGTTTCTCGCACGGGGAGGACGCCGAAGGGGATTTTTGCGGGGAAGCCGGACGCGAAGGTGGAGGAGTTTTTGTTTGCGCGGACGGCCGCGAAGGAGGGGTTGATTGTTCTACCACGCCGGTGACCGGCGCCGGAGTTTCGTTTGCGCCGGTAGGCCCGGTTTGATTTTTTCCAACCTCAACAACGCCCTGCATCTGAATCGGCGGAGGGTTGTTGACGACATATACCAGAATCACAATACCTATTATGACGGCTATGACAACAAGAGGAGCGTTCAAGGTTTAGAATTTAGAATCTGGAATCTTGAATTTGGAATCTCGCCCCTTTAGGGGTTCTTATTCAACAGTAACGCTTTTTGCGAGATTTCTCGGTCTATCTACATTATAACCGCGTTTGGTGCCCATGTAGTATGCGAACAGTTGAAGCGGGACAATCGAGAGAAGCGGTTCAAGCGGCTCGAGGGTTTTGGGAATATACAGCACATGGTCGGCAAGCGACGAGATGTGTTCGTCGCCCTCGGTGGCGACGGCAATCATCGGTCCCCGACGAGCCTTGATTTCCTGGATATTGGAATACATCTTATCCGATACGCTGTTCGAGGGTACGACTGCGATGGTTGGAAAATCCGGTCCGACCATTGCGATGGGGCCGTGCTTCATTTCCCCGGCGCCGTATCCTTCGGCATGGATGTAAGAAATTTCTTTGAGTTTTAAGGCGCCCTCCAGGGCAACCGGATAATTATATCGTCTTCCCAAAAAGAGAAAATTGGAATGCGTGGCATAGGTGGCCGCCAATTGCTGTATTTGTTCTGATGCGTCGAGTATCGATTGAATTTTTTTTGGAATTTCCATAAGTTCTTGCATCAACGCCGTGTGGAACGCGCCGCGTTTTTTGGATACGTAGAGCGCCATAAGTATTAGAGTGGTGAGTTGTGAGAGGAATGCCTTGGTCGAGGCAACGCCTATTTCCGGCCCTGCGTGGTTGTATACCCCTGCATCTGTTTCCCGCGCGATAGTCGAACCCACGACATTGACAAGGCCAAGAGTTAGTAGTCCGGCTTTTTTCGCTTTGCGTAGGGCCGCAAGCGTATCGGCGGTTTCTCCGGACTGGGAAATGGCAAGCGCGACGGTTCCGGGTTCAAACGGCTCCTCGCGGTAGCGAAATTCTGAAGCAAAATGCACTTCGGTCGGGATTCCTGCAATTTCTTCAAAAATGTATTCGCCGACAAGGCCTGCATAATATGAAGTTCCGCACGCGAGAATAATAAGACGGCGCATGGCGTTTAGTCTTTTTTGCGCAAGCTCAAGCCCTCCCAATTTTACAAGATGCTCGCGTGGCTTGAGGCGTCCTTGTATTGCGGCTTTGACCACCTCCGGTCCCTCGAAAATTTCTTTGAGCATGAAGTGTGGAAAATTGCCTTTTTGCGCCTGCTCGAGAGTCCATTCTAACTGTTCGACTTTTAATGGGGTGGGGCGCTGATCAAGGTCGGTAATGACAATGGAGTCTTTCGTCATTTCCGCCACTTCGCCGTCTTTGAGGTAGATGACCTTTCTGGTGGATTCAATGAGCGCTGATGGGTCCGATGCCAGAAAGTTCTCTTCGTTGCCCACGCCGATAACCAGAGGAGAAGAAAGGCGTGCGGCATAGAGAGTGTGCGGATCCTCTTTGTTGATGATCGCGAACGCATACGTCCCCTCGATCATTTTTAAGGCGTTGAAAAGCGCCGTCTTGAAATCGTTCTCATCCTTAAGGAGCTCTTCGATAAGGTGAGGCATGACCTCGGTGTCGGTTTCTGAAATAAATGCGTGGCCGCGCTGCCCAAGATAATTCTTGAGTTCTTTATAGTTTTCAATGATGCCGTTATGGACAAGATAAACCCGACCGGCGCAATCATGGTGCGGATGCGCATTTACTTCGTTCGGGGTGCCATGCGTTGCCCATCTTGTATGGAGTATGCAGAGGTTGCCGGCTATATTCTGATTTTCGATTTTGTCTTTAAGTTGTTGAACGTAGCCGACCTGTTTCACCAGCGTTACGCGGCCCGGATTGCAAATTGCAAAACCCGCGCTGTCATAGCCGCGGTATTCTAAAGTCTCTAAGCCGGCCAGTCCTATGGGCAGTGCTTGCCGTTTACCAATGTAACCAACGATGCCGCACATGCGATTTTTGCCCGCGAGCGCACGATATGCGCTACGCGAGCGGTTGCAAAAATCAGCATCCGTCGAAGCCAAACAAGATTCGGTTTGGCGAAGGCGGATTGCATTGAAATTTAGAACCTAGGGTTTAAAACTTTTTGTTTGGAAATTGGGAATTGGAGATTTAATACACAGGTATAGTACCCTCTTTCTTCGATAGTTTCAATACTTTGCGGTTCCGGACCGAACTTGACAAGGCGGACCGCGGTGGATATATAATGGGTTAGATTCTTAAAACTTATTTAACGATGCGACAGAGGGAGGGAATGTGTTATGTTCGGCGTAATCCTCGGCAGCATTATAGCGGCCGGTATCGCCGGTCTTATTATCCGATACACCCTCGATCGAAATGGCAGTTATCTTTCTATTACGTGGACCGAATACGCGATCGGCATGAGCGTCATCAGTTTGGTTTTGGCACCCCTTACCGCAAAGATTGGTTGGGGTATGGCCAAAAATAACAACGTCACCTTCCGTGAATACTGGAACGGTTCGGAAACCGGCGTGGTGTGGGAGAAGATCCCGTGCAGCCGCGACGGTCCATGTTATTGGGAGTACGACTGCGATTCTTACCCATGCAATCCGCATCCATGCAATTGCGATTCAGAAGGGAAAAATTGCAGCACTTGTTGGGATACATGCTACCACGACTGTCCTTACTGTGATGAAGAGTGGACATTTGTGGTTAATACCACCTTGGATCCCTTTACCATTGCGGCGAACCGTTTTCCGTACCACCCTGATCTTCGTCGGTGGCGGAAACAAAAAGCTGTCCCGCAGAACATTATTGATCGTGCGGGTGTAGGCGTTCCGGATTTCTGGAGGGATGCGAAGGCGCGAATCGACTCGGCCTTGCCAGGACCGGTTACGAAGCGGAACAATTATGAGAATTACATCCTCGCGAGCGATCTTACGATTTTGAAACAGTATTCGAGCCAGATCGATCGATTTGTTTCGCGACACCTGTTGCCCTCTCCGCAAAGCGGAATCCACAACTTCTATTGGGCAGACAAGATATCGTTTGTCGGGTTTCGCCCTTCGAACGCGAATACGTGGCAGATGTCGCTGAATTACCTGAATGCCGCGCTCGGTCCCGAGTTGCAGGGTGATCTTCATCTTGTCATCGCGAAGAGCGAAGAGATTGTGAGGGCCCCGGATGAGTATATCCTTGCGCTCAAGGCCCACTGGCAAAACCGGACAGTATTCGGACGAGATGCCCTGAGTAAGAACAGCATTATTGTCGTTTTAGGAACGCAGGACGGTGAACGCGTTCTCTGGGGCCGCGCCACGACTGGAATGCCTTTTGGCAACGATCAGATGCTCGTTGCGCTGCAGAACGACCTGAAGGGCGTTCGTCTTGATCCGGATTCCGTGATCGGTTCCATGAGGGCGGAACTTCTTCCAGGGGCAAAGATTCGTACCGTGCACGGCACGGGCGTTCTCGAGATCGTGTTGTGGGGGTTGAAGAATCCGGCAACGAAGTTTCAGCGCGTGAGCATGACCGCGAATAACATCGATGATTTTGGCGGCGGATTCCTGTATCTGAAGAGTGAAATTCAGTTGACCGGCGGCCAGAGGGCGGCGATTGTGTTCGTTACATTCCTTGTATGTATGATCGTATGGGTTGTCTTCGTTCGCGTGGGCGAGCGAACGTGGCGTAGTTCAAACTGACGATAATCCAGCAACTCTCCAATTAACCCCCAACCCCCCCAAAAAGGAGGGTGTATGAAGCAGATCGGCGGTAACCGCAGCGGAAAAGTAGGCGTCGGGCTTGCGGTACTTCTCGGTGTTCTCGGCACGCTCGTCGTGGGCGGCCTCTGGCTTTACGGCATTGCAAATGCGACGCGCAACGAAGGAATCAGCCGGGAAATACAACTCAGCGCTCAATATCCTTCCAACCAGAATTATTTGAGCGCATATGTGAGCGGTTTCTTTGAACAGGCGAGCGTTGCGCAGGAGGCTCGCGATGCGCTCTCCCAGGTCCTGGAGGACGCCGTGAGTGGCCGGTACGATGAACCCAGCCAGGTAGGTGGCGGCACGAACGTGAATACGCCGCTCATGCTGGCGTTTAAGTCGGTTGCCGAAGCGTACCCGGAAGCAGGCGTGAAAGAGCTTATGGCGAACTTCGGAAAACTGCAAGATTACATCATTGCGGGCCGCGCCGGATACCGAGATATGCAGGACAAGCTCCTCGACCAGCTCCGTTCATACGATACCTGGCGCAAGCAAGGCATCATTCGGAATCTTGTTCTTCGGAATTTTTTGCCGAGCGATAACCTCGTGGCGCGTATCGGGACGAACGAGATTACCGGGGAAGCTGCGCGGAAGAAGATGTATCAGATCGTTCTTACATCTGCGGCGCGCGAAGCGTATGAAAGCGGCACCATGGAACCCCTCCAGGTGCCGAAAGATCAGAATAAAAAGTAACCAGCGCATTAAAAATTATGTAATATGAAAATAGAGCTCTCGCGTAGAGCTCTTTTTTGATTTTGTAAAAAACAGCCCACCGATTCACGGTAGGCGTTTTGAAGTTATTGACTTACTACGAAGGAGCCGAACGGCTTCCACTCGTAGCGAAGCGTCGGAACAGTAGCAATCATATCTCCGATTTCTTCTTGAACGGTTTTTTGCCGAGGCGGGCGCATGATTGAAGCAAACGCGCCGATAACCCCCGGCAGTTTACGGAGCGGTTTGACCAGCGACGGATATTTAACCCCTGTAAGTTCCATAGCCTTTAGCGCTGCGTCGTATCTTGGGTCGTCACTTACTTGGTCAATCAGGTTAAAGTTTACGGCTTGAGCAGGAGAGAATATCGATCCGTCGGCAAACGCGAGCACCTTGCTCCGGGCCAAATTTCTTCCTTCCATGACGATAGACACGAAGCGGTCAAAATCTTCCTTGATGATCTGTTCGAGCCTGGCTCTTTCTTCCTGCGTAGGATCCCTGGCAAACGAACCCATGTCTTTCATGGAGCCTGATTTGAAAACTTCCAGTTTCAGACCGTGGCGGCCCATGAAGCCGCTGATATTGAAATAGGAAAAAATAACTCCGATTGAACCGACGAGCGAAGAGCGGGATGCGATAATATAGTCGGCGTCAACGCTGGCATATATTGCGCCGGACGCGGCAAGGTCTTCATAGGCGGCGATAACCGTAATACCGGCTTTCTTGAGGCGCAGAATTTCATTGCGTAGTTTTTCTGACCCGGATACGGTGCCGCCGGGACTGTTGATAAGCAGAATGACTGCGCGAATGTCTGGTAAGCGTGAAGCTGCGCCGAGTTGGCCTAGGACGTTATCCAGAAACGAAAGCCCCGGTTGACTAAATAGTCCGTTTTGTTGCGGTTCATCCGAGATGACACCATGCAGGTCTATGAATACGAATGTTCCTGTTTTTTCTGTGTCTGTGGTAGGCGAGGGTAGCAGCCCTGCGGCACCGAGCGAATCCCCCGGTACGCTAACCGCATGAAGCTGTACGGGTGCCATAGCATAGTTTGAGTATGGGGATTGGGACGCATTTCCGCGAAAGATCGAGAAATAAAAAAGAAGCATGAGGCCGCTAATGGTAAGTCCGATGATCCAGTTGAACATCCCTGCCCATACTCCGCGGCGGCCTGTTTTGAGAAATTTGCGCAGCTCTTTGAGCGCCTCGCCGAATTCCCCCATTAACGCATAGCCCTTGTCAAAGAATTCTTGCGGCAAATCAAGCTGGTATTTCGGCTGATCCTTTTCGGCGTCTGCCATTGTGGGCCCCGGGAACAATGAGCATTCTCAACGATCCTTTCCCAAGATACCAGCCGTCGCATAGTCTGTCAAATGGATGTTCATATGTTGTACACAACTCCCTGTGCGGTTGTTTGACTGTCATTTTCTTTCCCCGTACCATGTAGAGTAGCTGTTTGATATCTTACTCATGGAGCGTGATATGAGAAAGCTGTTTACGGAACTGGCGCTTTTTTACCGTACGTTACCCCGGGAATTTATAGTGCTGGTAGGATGTTTTGGAGGATTTTCCGTGTTTTCCTGGTGCTCTGCGTTGCTTGTGGACTCGAGAGGGCTTTTTATTTTATCGTGGGCCACCGCCGCTTTCGGAGCCATGCTGTTTTTATCTAGGCTCGGCATTTTAGCGTCCCTTTCTCTTTTGAAGCAAGTTCGCAATCCGCCCTTGTTTTCTTTGTTTTTCGTGTTGAGAGTTGCGTTGCTTGCAGGGACGGCATGGATGATATATTTCATAATCGGACGGCTGCACGTTGCGTCGCAGAACCTGCCTCAAGGTCCGCTAAGAATGGCAGCTACCATCGTTATTATTGGAGCGGCCATCGCCGTCTTTCTTGTCCTGATGCGTAATGCACGAGTACGCCAACAGGCCGTATCGTTTTTGAGAAGAAGGGCGTCGATTGATCAGAACGCCTTGAGTCTCTCGCTCCAGAACAACAACCACGTTCCGAAGATGAAGGAGGTCGTTAAGGTGAGAAGAACTAGAGAGGATTCGCTGGAAGTTCCGGATGACGCGAAGAGCGATTTTGCTTTAATGGAAAATGCAGGAGTTGTAAAAGCTGTCGTGGCGCTTCAGCAATCGGTAATGGGATACCGGGAGTACTTTCCTGAAAGAGAAGATCTGTTGCGGCAAATTCTTTATAGCCTTCTACTCAAGGAACACGCGCTTATCAGCGGCGAGAAGGGTACTGTGAAAACTACGTTGGCGCTTACTTTGGTGAAAGCGGTTGAGGGAGCACGGTTGTGGTTTCAGCAGATAGGCCGTTCGTACTCGGATGAAGAATTGTTTGGGCCTTTTGACGTGAAACGGCTTCGCGAAGAGGGCGAGTTTATCCGGAAGACCGATAATTCAATCTTAACCGCGGACATTGCGTGTATTGATGAGTTTTTGGATGCGGACGAACGGTTATTGAGAGAGCTTCACAGCGTTCTTTTTCTTAGGCGTTTCCAGCGCGGGAATCAGAACCTCGAGCGACTACCGCTCCACAGTGTTATTGCGACCACAAATCAAGATTTGCGTTATGTAGTTTCGCGCCACGAAAAACGGTTGGATGCGACGATTGATCGATTCCTGCTGCGTTCATGTGCTCGTCGGCTCCAGTCCGCGGAAAGCAAGCGCATTGTTGATCGACATGACAAGACTCGCGCATACGATCAACTGACGCAAAATCCGCCCCACAAAATATCGTTTAAGGACGTGCAGCTGTTAAATAGATTTTTGGAGAAGCCGGACTTTATTGTGGTGCCGCCCGAGATACTGGACCAGTATCATGCATTGTGCGATGCGCTTCGGAAAGGCCGCATTGACATTAGCGATAGGCGTGAAGCTGTTTGCCGCCGGCTTTTGGAAGCGGAAGCGCTTCTACGCAAAAGTAATCGAGTAGCCGCAGAAGACTTGGCCGTAACCCGATACGGGTTGATTGTGGTGGGACAGGAAGAGGAAGAGAAGGCGTTTCAATCCGCGCTTGAGAAAGTCAGGAAAAGCTGATGGAAAAAGAGCTATTGCTCTTCGCATCGACGGTACAGCTCTGGATGAAAATTGAAATCCTGCTTGTGATTCTTTTGATTGCGGCGCGACCGGGGACACCCTCCTTGTATGCAAGGGTCGCGGCCACGATGCCTTCGGAACGAAACAATCGTTCGCGGGAAGACGTAGATGCGCCGATCGCGTTCAAGACTTTTTTGTTGCGCCCGGAAGAGCTGAGCCGCTGGAAGGTCGGGCTTATGGTGGAAGGAACGATAACTCAATATTTGAATAACGCTGCGCAGTTGAGTCCGTACCTGACCTTATCTGACTTGGAACTGTTGTATAGTTTTTATCATCTGGATTTAGATAGTTTTGAGAGTCCGCGGAAAGAACGGGTTCCGCACAAGGCCGAAGAGTTTATCGTTGCGCCAATTGAAAATCCGGCTCAGCTGCGACATCTCGTTCGGCGCGAACACCTTTTCGAGGAAAATGTTTTCTGGGAGCGCCTTGCGCGCAACGAGACCGCCGCGTCTTACTACTATGAATCCTCCGGCATTATTCCGGGCAAGTATCTGATTATAGACGGCTCCGGTTCCATGGATCAGCTTTTTCTGGAAGTGAACAAGATTCATGCAAAGGCGATCGCTCTTCAAATTATCAGGAAATGGATAGAAAAGCGGCAATACCCGTTTTATGTGCGATTTTGGGCAGGCGTCCCATCTGTTCCTTTTGTAGCGCGTAACGAAAAAGAGGCGCTTGAATCTGCAATGCGAGTTTTTCAATGGAATATACCCGCAAAGTGGGATACGGGAACGCGATTTCTTCCGGCAGTCGCGGCAGCCGTGAAAGACCTGCGCGAATCCAAGGACGAAGAAAGAGGCATTATTGCAATTACCGATGGCGAGCTGGAAGAAACGATTAGCGAGGATGGGCTGCGAATCGCGCTGGGAGGTATTCCGCTTCATTTCGTGATTACCGGAAGCAGCCCGAAGCCGTTTTTGAAGGGGGTGGCAGATGCATACATACAGGTGCCGCCGGTCACACTCATCAGAAAGGAGACAAAACCGGATGAAGCGCTTGAAAGAGTGGTGGCCGCAGTGGAAAGAGTTATACGCTGAAGTAAAATCTGTGCAGGGGGCGTTGCTGCACGATTTACTTTTGTTGGCGGTTGCGTTTTTGGCCGCGGCCTCGTTTACGTTTTTATGCCTCCCGAAAGAGTTAATTGCCTTTTTGGAACTTAAGTCCGTGCTGGCGCTTTATGAAAAGATTCCTTACCTGGGATTTTACATTCGTGTCAGCGCAGCGATTCTTTTCGGCGTAAGTCTGGCGCAGGGATATACTCTTGTCACGGGCGATAAGCGGCCGATGTATGTGGCGCTCGGAGTTATCCTTTTATGTCTTCTGATGAACGTAGTGGTATCCGGTTATTGGCAAAGAATGTTGGGATAGATTTAAAATTCGTCTGCATCGCGCAGGCGTCTTTTTAAATGAACATCCGCCGCCACGGCGGAATCTTTTTAAGGCCATCATAGAGTTTGCCTGCGGGATTTCTATTGGAGGACAAAGTTGATCAGTCGATCCTTAACAAGGATTATCTTTTTGGCGGCTTTTTTGTCGAGGTGACGCATTACGTTCTCTGATGTGCGCGCGAGCGCTTCTGCTTCTTTTTGTGAGATTCCCTTTCGCGCGGTAATCGTATCACGGACTCTGCCGTTTACCTGTACGACCAGCTTGAATGTATCTTCCTCGGTTAACGCTGGATCGTATATGGGCCACGATTCTTTGTGGACCGATCGATACTTTTTGGAGGAATTGTGTCCCGATTCGCTTTGCGAATCGGGGGTCTTCAATTTTTGGGGATCAAAAAATCGGGACCACAATTCTTCGGTGATATGCGGCGCAAACGGAGCAAGCAATTTTAAAAACGAGCGAAGAGCCAAGAGCGACAAGCGAGAAGAGTTTTTTTCCATTTCGTTGAGCAAAATCATCAGCGCGCTGATTGCAGTATTGTAATGCAAGTTTTCAATATCTTCGGTAACCTTTTTTACGGTTTTGTGTAGGGCCCTTTCAATGTTTTTGTCATTTTGATTTTTGTCATTAGAATTTGTTTTGGATTTCGGATTTTGGATTTCGGATTTTTGACACAAGTTCCACACTCTTTCTAAAAATCTCGTTATCCCCAGTATTCCTCGATCCTGAAAATCGCCGCCTTGCTCAAACGGCCCCAGAAACATGAGATACATCCGGAGCGCATCGGCGCCGAATTCCTTGATATAAAAATCAGGATTCACGACATTGCCCTTTGACTTTGACATTTTGGCGCCATCTTTTATAAGGAGTCCGTGAGCGCGGAATCTTTTAAACGGTTCGTTGAAATTAATGAGTTTCCAATCGTGGAATACTTTCGTAATAAAACGTGTGTAAAGGAGATGTAAAACCGAATGCTCTGCCCCGCCGATATACATGTCAACCGGCAGCCATTGTTTTGCTCGGCCCCGGAATTTGGAATTTAGAATTTCGAATTTAGAATTTTCTTTTGCGAGGTAGCCGAAGTAATACCAAGAAGAATCAAGAAAGGTGTCAGAAACATCAGTTTCTCCGCGCGCTCTACTGCCGCAGCGTGGGCAGTTTACCTCATAAAAAGATTTTACCGAAGCAAGCGGCGACTGCCCCTTTCCCCTGGGTCGAAAACCTTTTACATACGGAAGTTTTACGGGTAAGTCTTTTTCCGGCACCGGAATCCATCCGGGGTTTTCAAATTCACCTTTGGTGAATTTGCCCCGAGCTTGTCGAGGGGCTTCCTTAATTTTGTTTGCACAGTTTTCGCAAAAAATTAGCGGTATTGGCGGCCCCCAGTAGCGCTGGCGCGATATTAACCAGTCGCGGAGACGATACCGATTCCCCCGCTTGCCGCCTACAAAATTGGTGATCTTCCATTTCGCCTCCCCTGAGTTCATTCCGTTAAATTCCCCCGAGCACGCTAAAACACCTTGTTTGTTTACCCGGCTTGATTCGTGAATGTCGTTCCGGCCGGGAAAGTCGTCCGGGCTTGAGACCCTATGCCATATCAAACGCATATCCGTAACCCAATCAAGGAAATGGTCAACTTCTTTTCTGTCTACCCAAACCACGTCGTGAATCTGTTTTTCCTCGTCGGAGATTTTCTCTCTTGTTCCGTCAGCTAACTCAAAATATAAGCCGTGAAAACGGGCCCATCGATTTTCGTTCTTCACCGCATGATAAAACCGCGCGTGGACAATACCGCCTAAGTTCCTGATAAACCTTGCCGATGCATAACCGGTTTCTTCGCGAATCTCGCGAGCCGCGGCTTCAGCCATATCCTCGTCTTCCTCGATGCCGCCAATAATAAATCCCCGCCAATCCGTTTTTTTCCATTTTAGACAAAGATATTTGTCCTCGGACCAGTGCTTCACAACCGCAACGATTGCGCTTCTCTCCTTAAGAGGCAATCCGGGGCGAACTCCGTCTATGTCATCGGTTTTTACAAATAAGGGCTCAACGACCTCTATGATGGGCAGTTTGTATTTCTTCGCAAACTCAAAATCTCGCTCATCGTGCGCTGGCACGGCCATGATTGCTCCTGTGCCCACCGAATTCAATACATAATCCGCGACCCACACCGGAATTTCTTCGCCGTTTGCGGGATTTATTGCTTTTATTCCTTTTAGTTCAACACCGGTCTTTTCGCGCCCATCGGCAATTCGTTCTTCCTCTGATTTGTTTTTTGTTTTTCGGATATAATCTTTAACTCTTTCCAAATTCAAAATTCCAGATTCCAGATTCTTGACTAGCGGATGTTCCGGCGCCAGCACCATATAGGTTGCGCCAAAAATCGTGTCCGGTCGCGTGGTGAAGACGGTAAGACGATCAAGAGCATATTTTAAAATTTCCGGTTCTTCCTTTCCGCAGAAGTGTGATTTTTTCGGTATTGGCTCGATAAGTTCGCCGCCGAGCGCGTCGTGGAGCTTCACGCCCTGATCGTATGGGATAGCTCGGTCGTTAGGGTCATGTAATATCGTGATTTTTCCGGCGTTCGTCCTAATCTTTTCGAAGTTAAAGCGCCAATTGAACGTTTTGGTGAAGGATCGGGCGTGGTCGCGGAAGCGCGGCTCAAGAAATCCGCCAACGAGTGCAAGTTTGCGGATCGGGTAATCCAACTTTTCAAGAGCCTTCATTGCCACAATTGTTCCCAAACTATGGCCGAGAAGTACGGTATTTCTGTTTAACTCCACCTGTTTCCGAAACGCATCCATATCGTCATTCTCGTTTGCGCGGGATGCGTCGCTATGCGGCAAGGTTGGAGACTGAACCTTGTATCCCCGTTTCTCCAGTTCTTTTTTAAGCCAAGGAAAGAAGTTATGCTTTGGCGACCCGGTGTAGCCGTGAAGTAGGACGAAATTAGGTTTTTCTTTCGTCCGGATTTCAAAATCAATCTCCGCTCCTTCAGATTTTCCGATCCAATTCCTCTGCGCGATTTTTACTTTTTCAGACCAATCGATTTTCTCCAGATCGCTCAAGAGCCGTTCGGCATAATCCGTAATTTTCAAAAACCACTGTTCAAGTTCTTTTTTCACGACCGGCGTCTCGCATCTCTCGCACGCCCCTACTTTGGAATTTGGAATATGGAATTTGGAATATGGAATATTTTCTTTGTCTTGTTCAGAATTTGGAATTTGGGGTTTGGAGTTTTTTTGAGATTTGGGACTTGAGACTTGAGATTTCTGCAAAACTTGTTCATCCGCAAGCACGGTTTTGCACGATGGGCACCAATTCACCGCTGCCTTCTTCCGGTACATGAGCCCGCGTTTGAACATTTCCGTTAAAATCCATTGGGTCCACTTGTAATATTCCGGATCGTAGGTTTCGAGCGTTTCGTTCCATGCAAAACTGTTTCCGAGCATCCGGAGCTGGCGGTAAAAATTCTTCTCTGATTTTTCCGCAAGTTTCATCGGATGCTGGTTGGTTTTGAGCGCGTAGTTTTCGCTGTGGATGCCAAAGCCGTCAAGCCCGATCGGTTCGAATACGTCATATCCTTGCATGCGTTTAAACCTGCCGTAAATGTCCGAGCCGGTGAATGCGTACATATTGCCGACATGGAGTCCTTCGGCAGACGGATACGGGAACATCATGAGATTATAAAAAGGCCTGCCCCGAGCCACTCGGCCCTGAGCTCGCGGCTGAAGAGCTTGCCGAAAGGGTTTTTGCGGTCGCGAGAAGTTCGGCTCATGGATTTGTTCCGTGCGCCATTCTTTCTGCCAGAACGATTCGATTGTTCTAAAATTGTATTTTTTCATTGACAATACTTTGTTTATAGTGTATCTTAAATTCGGGTTTTTGAAAATAACGAACGGGGGGTTATCGATATGGCCGTTTTGTCCGCGACGTACACATGCGATTCGTGCAATAGACGACTAACGGTTCAGGATGGTTGGTTGCATTGTCCTTTCTGCGGTAGAGCATTTGTTGTTTCTATTGTTGTCGAGAGGAGACAGCAGGCCAAAGAAGCGGCGGCATACTCAATGAGGTGGCTTGTGGGTTCTTTCGTCGTAGGATTTAGTTTTTGGGTGGTCGGAGCGTTTTTGTCTCTGGTCGTGCTTAGGCAGGCCGTGGATGTCCTTATGAGTACCGAGGGGGGAGTAATTTTGTTCGCTGTAGGCATTCTTTATCTTGTGTTAGGCCCTATGCTTGTAACAATGCTGGTGGGAGGGCGAAAGATGCGGAAAAAGTTTCCGTCATTCGATCAGTAATTTCTTTGGAAAGCCGTTTTGTGAAGCGGCTTTTTTGTTTGTTCATTAGAATACCGCGCAGCTTGCCCCATAGAAAGCATTGCGGCTTGCGGCGCAGACGAGCGGGTTGTATGCTTATTCTAGTGCCTTATCAATGCGGCTATCCGGAGATTCGTGTTCATGGTCGCTCGCGCCTTAGCTGTGTTGGGTCTATTTCTGTGCGGCGGCGCCAGCACTTTAAGAGCGCAGATTGCTGACTCGGTGGTGCAGGCGATTGAACGCTCATACCGGGCAGTACAGCCGTTTGATGCGCCATACGTTTCTGAATTCGGCTCATACCAGTTGTTCGCCTATGACTTTCCAGCCCAACACCCGCTTCTGAAATCCCTCACGATTGTTTATAAAAAAACGTATGTGAAGGACAGTCTTGAAGTTATTGACCGCAACGCTTTGACACTCACTCTTTTAGCCGAACGGACGGAGTTTGAACCAATCGTATTTGCTGTCTCGCTGGAGCGTGAGGATTCATCCGGCAGACATACGATTGAACGGCTGTGGGTTGATGATCAATTTTTGCTCAAGGGTAATCCGAGCGGAATCTTACGGGAATGGATGCTGGCCGACTCTCTTACGTTTCATGCGCTTGCTGCAGATTTTGTGCGGCGGGCCGCAGTGAAGCGGGTAGACCTTAACTTCGATCCTTTTGAAGAGCTGGGAATTTCGAGGGACAGCATGAATCTTCTGGCATTGGAGTATGTGCTGTGCAAAAAAATTGAACTTTTTCCGAAGGGGGGGATTAAACGGTTTTTAAGCGGCATTACCGTAAAAGTGCAAGAGTGCTTTTTGGATGAAGGGCATCAGGGAAAATTGATTATTACTTCGTATGAAGACAAGGAGCGCGGAAGGACGCCCATCGCGCTTGCGTATGCGCGGGCGCGAGTGGATTCAACGAAGGGAGCCCCCAGAATCGTATACGATGGAGTTTGGGGAAAGGGTGATGAGGGATTTGCTAAAGAAGGAGAAGTTAGCAGAACATGGATTACCGTGGAGCCGAAACCAAAGAAAACAGTTGAGCAGCAGCTTATTGATATTCTGTTACCCGGCTACCGTAAGGCCAAGGCGAATGGGAAGATATGACCTCGTAAATCGCGGGGCCATTTTTATTAATGCGTTATTCCGAACACCGTACGGTTGTTTTTGAGAATTTTATACTGTAGCGCTTCGATGTCTGTTTTTTTCAACTCGCACATTCTTTTTGCAACTTCTACGATATGGGCCGGTTCATTGCGTTTACCGCGATAGGGTTCGGGCGTAACATATGGTGCGTCGGTTTCAAGTAGGATCCGGTCGAGCGGGAGATATGCAATGACCTCGTCGTAATTGCGCGCAAAAGTGATGACGCCGCCGAAGGTAAAGTAAAATCCCAAATCGAGGAATTTTTTAGCCGTATCGAGGTTGCCGACGAAAAAGTGAAGAACCGTGGCTTTCAACGTATCGATGCGCGGCTTCACGATTTCATATAATTCATCGTATGCGTCTTGGTTGTTTTTTGACGGCCGGCAGTGGCACATGAGGGATTTGCGAACATCGACCGCCACGGTAATATGCTTTTCAAAGACATCCTTCTGTGTTTGTTTCGACTTTTCATCGTTCGGAAGGCGAAAGTAATCCAATCCGCACTCGCCGATCGCAACCGTCTTCGGATGCGCAGCCAGCGATGCATAGTATGGTTTATCAAATACTTCGCCGCGGCTTGAAAATCCCTTTGCGTCTTCGGATGCGCCAAGTTCTTGCGCGTCATGGTACGACTTTTCCGTGTGAATCGGATGGAGTCCGACCGTCGCAAAAAGGCCTTCGTATTGTTCCGCAAGTTCTACTGCCTTTTTCGAAGTGTCGCGTTGGGTGCCGACGTTAATACACCACACACCGTTTTCAAGCGCGCGTTGAATAACCGCATCGCGGTCGGCGTCGTATGCGGCGAACTGGACATGTGTGTGCGAGTCGATAAGCTTTGGAATCTTGACAGGAAGCATAAGCATGCTATAATTGTATCAGTTCTCGGGCTGCTTCGGTACTAGGCGTTTTCGCCGCAGCACCCGTTATTCACGGTGTGCGTATAGGAAAGGAAGGGTATGATCGGTTTTATCGCAGGCTACTGGTACGTCTGGTTGGTAGCGTTGATTGGTTGCTTGGGGTATGTTTCGTGGAATCAGCTCAGACGTTTTAGGGGAGTGTGGGGCGCGGTACGGAAAGCTAGCCAGGGCGATGCTGATACAGCGTTTAAGGAGTTACATAGAAGCGTTTCTCAAGAATCCCCGTTCTTATTTATTGCGGTTTCCCTGGGCTATGTAGCGGAAGCACTGCTTGTTGCTGCGTTCGTCATTAAGCTTGTCGAGTACTTCGTTAAATAACAGCACGGAATTCTAACAAATAATGAGCTATGCCCTTCGGGGCCTTTTTTGTTTTGTCCTATGACGCATTGATGGAGTGTGGCGAGCGTGCTATGATATACGCAGTTCGTTTAAGCATTTTGTATTCCTGGACGTTCTCTGCTCGTCCGATGAGAGGAGATGTAAATTGTCGCTGGCGCTCGCGCTGACCGTCATTATTATTGGCCAAGGCGTAGCCGCGTTCATCGATAAGCCGATTCAGGAAAGATTCGGGATGTCACGGCTTCTATGGGGAACCATCCTCGGTCCCTGGATCGTTTTTTCATTCTTTGTCTTCTATCGGGCTTTCTTTCCTTCGCTTTTCGTTATCAAGGATGCGGCGGCAATCCCGTGGATATTGGCGCTTGTCGCCCTGGTGCACCTTCATGGAATTCTCTACTTTGAACTTGTAGAGAAAGAACCCATAAGCTTTGTGGTGCCGGCAACTTCCATCCATCCTCTCATAACTGTTTTATTGGGGGTCGCTATCCTTCGGGAGCCGTTGGGATTTTCAAGAATTTTTGTTGTCGCATGCGCGGTTTTTGCGGTGTATCTTCTCTATCAAGGCAGGGACAAGGCTGTTCGTGCGTCCGGCGCCGTTTTGCGCTCCGTATTTTTCCTTATCCTTATTTCCGGGGTTATCGGATTTCTTGATAAAATCGCCGTGGAAGGAGCTGGTATCGGCGGTCGTTTTTTGTGGGGCTTTATTCTCGGGAATGCCACGTCGCCGCTAAGCATTTTTGTTTACCATCGCATACTCAAAAGACGGGGGAGCCCTGCTTTGATCCCTTTTGTGTGGGACGGGGGAATGGTATTTTTTGGAAAAACCCTTTTCTGGATTATTGCCGCACCAGCGTTGCCGTTCTTGCGTATATACAAACCGGCGCTGCTCCCGCCGCTCAAATGGAGCACCGCGGGCATTGCCTTGATGCTTGCGAAGATTTTGATTTTTCAGGTTGTGCTGTTCTGCCTTTGGCAGCTCCTCGATGCGCACTACGTATCCGTTGTCGCTCCGATCTCTTCCATGTATCCGGCGGTAACCGTCCTTCTCGGTTTTTTCGTTCTGAAAGAAAAGATGACCGCGAAGAAAATATTCGCGATCTTTCTTGCCATGGCAACGGTGATCATTTTCTCGAGAATTCAGTAGACCATTGGTAGTTTTGCAGTTATTACCGCACCACGGCGTGCGGTTTTATTATTGGTGTGGTACAATTGCGAAATGACTGAAGGCGTACCAAGGGGCGGTAGCGTAAAAAATCCCAAGAATGTATTCTGGCTCGGGCTCACGTCGCTTCTCACCGACGTAAGCTCGGAAATGATTTTTCCGATCCTTCCCATTTTTCTTACCGGCGTATTGCGCGCGCCGATGCCTATAGTCGGAGTTATTGAAGGTATTGCCGAGGCAACCGCATCCATATTTAAATATGTTTCCGGCCGGGTTTCGGATAAGGTTAAGAGGCGCAAGACGCTTACGGTTTTCGGTTATTCTTTCTCTGCGGTTTCAAAGCCATTTTTTGCGCTGTCTTTTTTCTGGTGGCATGTGCTGGTGTTTCGTTTTCTTGATAGGGTAGGCAAGGGCATCAGAACTTCGCCTCGAGACGCGCTTATTAAAGAATCTGTCGACGAAGAGCGTATCGGACGATCATTTGGCCTGCATCGGGCCATGGATACGTTCGGAGCGATCGCGGGAACCATCATTGTTTCGGTGGCGCTGTTTACATGGGGTAGTTCTGCCGAACACCTGCGGAATATTTTTTGGCTTTCGTTTATTCCTGCTGCGTTAGCCGTTTTCTGCCTGGTGGTATTCGTGAAAGAGCCGCGACGTGGAGGGGAAGAAAGTGCTTTCCCGCCCCAGATGCTTGATGCAGCCGTGAAACCATCGGTGCAAGACGCCGGTTTTCGTGGCGAAGCCGATGGCCGACCCTTGGTTTTTTCAAAAAATTTCAAGCTGCTCCTTGTTGCGGCGGCTATTTTTGCCCTTGGTAATTTCAGTTACGCATTTTTCATCCTGCGCGCGCAGGATGCGGGCACTGACCTTGCCTTCATCCCGCTTGTCTACCTTCTCTATAATGCGTCGTACGCCGCAGCTGCATATCCGATCGGTAGGCTTTCTGACCGGATCGGAAGGACAAAAGTTTTGATTGCCGGATTTGTGTTATTCTCGCTCACGAATCTTGGGTTCGCCTTTGGGGCGAACGCATACACCGTTTGGATTCTTTTTGCATTGTATGGTATCTTTGTCGCAGCAGGAGATACTATATTTCGGGCGTTGGTTGCCGACCTTGCTCCGCTTCAGCAAAGCGGAAAAGCTTTTGGGGCATACCATCTTGTAGCAGGACTGGCGGCCTTGCCTGCCAATTTTTTCGGTGGTATACTGTGGCAAGACATCGGCAAACCGGCGCCGTTTATCTTCGCGGCCGCCACATCGGCAGTTGCAATTATTCCCCTGGCGCTGCTCGGAAATATTGAACGACAGAAGAGGATTTACGGCGCCGAACAATTTAAGGGATACAGATAAAATTCCCCCACCTACGCCAAGGCTTAGGCGGGCAAGCAATTACCAACCCCCAATGACTAAACTTTCTTTCCAAAAATGTTTTCTCTAAATACTCAGCTGATACATATTCGTGGAATCGGTCCTAAGTATCTTCGAAAACTCGAGAAATTGAAAATCGAAACGGTGCGCGATTTGATTTTTCACTTTCCTTTCAGATACGAAGATTTTTCCAAAATCACGTCGATCATGGAACTTGAACCGAATGAACAGGCGACGGTTCAGGGGTTTGTACGGGATATCGGCGTCCGGCAGAGTTGGCGCAAGCGAATGTTTATTACCGAAGCGACCGTAGCCGACCAAAGCGGTGCGGTGCGGGCAATCTGGTTTAACCAGCCTTTTATCGCAAGCATTTTGCGCCGCGGGAGCCTGGTGAACCTTGCCGGGAAGATTGGCTGGGACGAAGACGAAATATATTTTTCAAATCCGGTTTATGAAATCATCACGGATGAGCGTCAGGGCCAACCGCGGCATACTGCAAGACTCGTTCCTATTTATCCCGAAACAAAGGGGCTGACCTCTAAGGCGCTCCGATTCGTCATCAAGCCGATTCTTGACGCCCTTGAATTGCTCCCGGATTCGATTCCGAAAGAAGTTCGAGCGCGAACGAAACTTCCGGAAATAAATGACGCCATGCAGCATATTCATTTCCCGCCTTCGATTGAAGACGCGGATGCCGCGAAGCGAAGATTCGCCTTCGAAGAATTATTCATAGTTCAGCTTATCAATGTCGAAGAAAAATTAAAACTGGCGCAAGAAAAAGCGGCGACGATCCAATGGGATATTGAACGCGTTAAACAGATTATTGGGGTTCTTCCGTTTGAACTCACGTTTGCGCAGAAACGATCGCTGTGGGAAATTTTGAAAGACATCAAGCAGGGCAAGCCGATGAACCGGCTTTTGGAGGGTGATGTGGGGTCTGGTAAGACAGTTGTCGCAGCCGTCGCAGCCCTGCTGGTGTCGGAAAGGGGACATCAGGCGGCATTTATGGCGCCTACCGAGGTACTCGCATACCAACACTTTAAAACAATCAGCGACCTGTTTAAAGGCTTTGATTGCGGCATCGCACTTTTGACTTCGGGGCAACAACGGCTTGCATTTTCAGGGCTTGAAGCGCAAAGCAAAAAAGCAAACGTGATAAAAGAAATCGACGCCGGAAGGGTACATATCATTATCGGCACGCACGCGCTTATTCAGGAAAAAGTGAAATTTAACAAACTCGGGCTCGCGGTTATTGACGAGCAGCATCGGTTTGGGGTCAGTCAGCGAGCTCGTCTTGCGCGCGATTGGCAGAAAACGGCTAAAACGAAATACTATCCGCATCTGCTTTCCATGAGCGCTACGCCTATCCCGCGCACGCTTAGTTTGGCGCTCTTCGGCGATCTCGATATTTCCATTATCGACGAATTACCGAAAGGAAGGCAGGAGATCATTACGCAGATAGTCGCTCCGGCAGACCGCCAAAATGCGTATGATTTTATCCGCAGTGAGGTTCAGAAAGGACAGCAGGTTTTTATTATTTGCCCGCTCATTGAAGATTCTCCGCACCTGGAGGCAAAGTCGGTAACTGAGCAATATGAGAAGTTGAAAAATTCCGTCTTTCCTGACTTGAGAATCGTCATGCTGCACGGGCAGATGAAACCGAAAGAAAAAGAAAGAATCATGAATGAGTTTCGGAGTCGCGATCACGATGTGTTGGTTTCGACCTCCGTCATTGAGGTGGGCGTCGACGTGCCCAACGCCACGATTATGATGATTGAGGGCGCCGATCGGTTCGGCCTTGCCCAGTTGTATCAATTTCGCGGAAGGGTGGGGAGAGGAGAGTATCAATCGCACTGCTTTTTGTTTACGGATTCTCCGGCGGTTTCAACGCACCAGCGTTTGAGGGCGCTTCTGATCGCGAAGAACGGTTTCGAACTTGCGCAGAAGGATCTTGAAATCCGCGGACCCGGAGAATTTTTGGGAACCAAGCAGTCCGGCATTCCCGATCTTGCCATGAAAGCGCTTAAAAACCTCGATCTGGTCAAACTTGCCCGCACCGAAGCGGTAAAAATTATTCAAAAAGATCAACGATTTAAAAAATACCCCCTGCTGAAAACGCGGGTGGAAGAATTAAGAAAGAGAGTATACCAGGAATGAATTATCGCGCCGCTCTGCGGCGCGATAATTCATTTTAACTTTTTGATTTCTTAATTTGTTTTGAAACCAAAATTAAGCGCGGCCGGTTTAAAAGAGGAAAACAGGAAGATATTGATCCAGCGAGATTTTGCCCGCGCCCAAGGTTCCAAGCAAAACCGCAACTGCCAAGAGAATTAAATCAAATTCATAACCACCCACCAGCCCTTTCTTTCTATTCACTTTTAGCGCGGTAACAAGCATTTCAATTGCAAAGAGCCATGCGAGCGGCTGAACCATAACTCCGACGATCATCGCGCCCCCGCCGAGCACTTCGAGCAGCGCAATGAACCGCGCCCAGAACGCGCCGGGCGCAAAGCCCATTGCCTGAAATCCTTGAGACGTTGCTTCGATGTTGCGCAATTTCGGAAGCCCATGGGCAATAAAAATAATGCCGAACACAATACGGACGACAAGAAGCGCAAAATCGTTGAAAACCCAGAGAATAGGGATCATGTTTAGTGTGAAGCGTAACCAATTTTAGGGCGTTCGAGGAGAATCATTGGGAGAAAGAAATTGTGAACACTATAAGTCCGCCCAAGAGAAGTAGTAAGCTCATTATGGCAATAAAAAGCAGGGCTTTTTCTGCATTTTGCGATACTTGCCTAAATAGTCCCGACTGGCTGTTTGATAGAGATATTTGTTTAATCCCTTTCTGTAGATAAGAAGTAAACCGGATTAAGTAAAAAATTAGTGGCAAAACAATGATTGTAAAAATAACTTCACCGAGCATAAAGTCGAAAAATGGGAACGGTGATGCGCCAACCATTGCGACCACGATCCAAAAACCGAAAAAGGTTAGTGCGTCTCCTATTAAGAAATAATGCTGCAAGTTTTTTGAGTATAATTTTTTCCATTAATATTTTAATTATAGCACAAACGCATCGTTTGTATAGGATTCCACTCCCTGTTACTATAAAATAATATATCGTATTTTTCGTCTTCTTATGAAAAAAATAGCCCTTTGTTTAATTATAGTGTTTTGCGTCGGGTATTCGTTTGTTTATGCGGCAGCGCCCCGGGCGTTTGATCGAAATTTAAGTTTCGGCATGGAAAATAATGCGGACGTCGTTCGACTGCAGGAATTTCTGACAAAACAGGGGTTTTATAACGGTCCGGTAACCGGCAACTTTCTTACGCTCACGTTCGCGGCCGTGAAGAAATTCCAGAATGCGTACGGCATTAGTCCGGTTTCCGGATTTTTCGGTCCTCTTTCGCGAGGCAAGGCGAATGAAATCCTTCTTAAGCAATTACCCACGCAGCCCCTAATGGAAAAACCGCCGCCTCCGCCGCCGGTCGCCGGACCACCTCCCCCTGACCCTACATCTGTTGTTCTGTCTCTACAGCTGCAAGAACTCCTCAAACAAATTGCGTTTTTGCAGGAAAAGATTAATGCGTTGGGAGCTGCCGTCCCGCCTGTCTCAGCCGATGGGTTAACCGGTCCATCCTTGCCGCAGGCGCCATCCGCGCCAACGCCAACGCAGTCTTCTTCTGCGGTTTCTTCTTCCACCCCCCCGGTTCCGACAATATCTGATACCACCCCGCCTTCCATCTCCGGAGTAAAGACTGAAAATATCACACCCTCCAGCGCGCGCATTAAGTGGTTTACCGACGAACCCGCCACTACTGGAGTACTTTTTGGAACGTCCTATGGGTATTATCCGGGAATTTCGACTGATCGCTGCGGCGGCTTGCAATATGCCACGAGTCACTGTTCGGCACTGAGCGGACTTTCATCGTATACGTTGTATTATTTTGAGGCCCAGTCCGAAGACCCATCGCGGAATGTGTCATTTGCCGAGGGGCAATTTACAACTGCGGCGCCCCCACCCCCGCTCATATTCTCGGCGTGCGAAATAGGCGCAAGCGGTTGTGCAAAAGTGACTGCCGGCGAAACTCTTCTTGCTACTACGACAGAGGTAATGCGTTTCAGCATTACGGCGGACGCATCAGACGACGTTATATTTGACGGCGTCGCGCACTCAATGAGTTTTACTGTTTTCGCTTCGCCTACCGCAGCAATTGCCGACGACTTCACGCTCTATGATGCGGCAATCAATAAACCTGTGGCGCTTACTATTACCTTGCCATTTTCAAACGGAGGGAGGCTTGATTTTTCAGATGTCGCGGCAACCGTCCCGAGGGGAACGTCAAAAACATTTTATGTCAGGGCGAATCTCGGAGGTTTTCCCCAAAAAGGGAGTACGTTTCGATTGAGCATTGAAGATGGAAATGATGTGCTTTTTGGAACCCTTTCCAGTCCGTATCAGGTTGGAGCGGGCATCGTAGGCATCGGTGTGCCGCTGTACGGCGAAACGTTGACAAAACCTTAGAGTATGTCTGAAAACCCTCTTTTCTGTTGTCCCGTAACTGTCCGCGATCACGCTGAGAGCGGGAGAGCGGATACAGTTGGCGTAATCCCGTTTATCTCCGAATGAGTGTTGAGATATAGCTTGCCCCGCGGACAGACGGGATCCTTGAAAATCTTACCTCGAGCTTCGCTCTTAGGAGACTTAAAGTTTTTTGTTTTTTTTCCAGTTTCACCACCACAACTTCATTCCAATGATCTTCCGCGGATATACGCCGCGCACCTTTGTTTATCTGTGAAAAGGTGCTCTCGTTGAGTTTCGTAATTCAAAGAAAAATAGAAAAACCGCCAAATTCCGGGGCGGCTACGTCATATCACGACGCATGCATATTTCGTGTTTTCGAAAACCAAGTTTTTCGTAAAACAGAACGTTGTCTTCGCCGCAGTCCAAAATAACTTTATAACAACCAAATTGTTCGGCTTCGCGAAGCGCGTGTTCCACAAGTTTTCTTCCGACGCCTTGCCCTTGCCAGCCCTTTCGCACGGCAACGTCTTCAATATGACCGACCATGCCTCCGGCATGAATGAATTTTCGCTCAAGGAGGAGCGTGATGGTTCCGATCACTTTTTTATCCTCCTCCGCTACGAAGATTCTGTAGACGGGGTCGTTTCTGAGTTCGTTATAAACGTCAGTCCACTCTATCGGTGTTAAATTTCCTGTTGTGCTCAAGCTTTGGAGTGTTTCCAAAAACCCTCTTGCTAAATCCTCCACGTGCATCTCGCGAATAATCACCGGCCTATACCTCCATCCGTGCCCTGAGGACATGCTTTTAGTATGCTATATCTCGGATACGCCTCTGTCAAATCCAATTTGGCTTGGCGGTTAAGGTTCGAACATAAACAATTTCACGGCGGAAAAGGATTTTTCGGGCATGCTCTACCCGAAGGACTTGCGATGTCCTTCGGGTGAGACGCCGTTGATGACAGGCGCACAGTATTCCTGCGGATGAGAAATGAAGTTTCGTAGGTGTGAGCTTGCGGAGCTTCGTCGTGTTATATTTGTACTATCAGCTCATAATTAGCCATGAGGAGAAAGAATTTTAATGGCGAAAGGCGGCAAGGATTCAGCGTGCTCGAGCTCATCATAACGATGGCTATTATTCTTATCATCGCCGCAGTCGGATATCCGGAATTTCGCCGTGCCTTCAATGAGGCTCAACAGCAATCAACTATAGTTAAAGGGTTTCAAATGAGCCATGACATTAGAAATGCCATCAATGTAGCGGGAGAACCTGTTGCGTATTGGGGTTTTCATGAGGGTGCTGGAACTTCGACGTCCGACACATCGGGAAATAAAAACCACGGCACCATCTACGGTGCAACGTGGACAGGCGATACGCCGCATAAAGTAATTAAGAGGGGAGGCGGAAATTGGGCTCTGCAATTTGACGGCGTTGACGATCGGGTGGCTGTTGGCACATCAACAAGCCTTTCGGCCTCGACCGACGAACTCACTGTTGAGGTGTGGGTAAAGCCGCTGCGCGACTACGGGGAAGAGCCAAGCCAGTGGTATTACTTTGTATGGTGGGATGCGCCTTCCGGATATAAAATGGAATTTGGCTATGAGGGGTGGGGTGATCAAACCGCGTTTAAGGTATTCAACACCGGGGGAACCGGTTTTCAGGTTGATACTGAAAAGTATCTGAAAGCTAATCAATGGTACTATTTTGTCGGCGCTATCAACAAAGTAGGAAACATGGTGCTTTATCGAAACGGCAGAGTGATGGAACGAGCAACGCTTACCGGAACCCTTCGGCAAGGCGAAGATATTTCGATTGGCGCCCGAACCACTTCGGGCTACTTCAACGGTATCATCGACGAGATAAAAATATATAACAGGACGTTCTCGATTGCGGCTATACGGGCTCGGTATATCGCAGGAATTCTGCGGCGGCTACTTTACGAATAGAATATAGTTTTAAGTATGGTTACGAAGCATTACGTGAAGCTGCCGCTAGATGATTTACGATGCGGTTAAAATCATCCGGTGCGTTTGCTTCCAATTTAATGCGGCCGCCGTCTTTGAGGATAAATTCGAGCGATTGCGCATGAAGCATCTGACGCGATGCGCCTAGCGTGGAAACGCTGATGCCGCCGTAGAGGGGGTCGCCAACGACGGGGCGATGAATTGAATTCAGATGTACCCGGATTTGATGCGTCCTTCCGGTTTTAGGATATACCTCAAGGAGGGAAATTGGTTTTTCGTCTGCGATAAATTCACCGACCACCTTATACTCCGTTATCGCTTCTGTCGGCCGCCTTGGTTCATGGGTCGTGTGTCGTATCATGCCTTGTTTTATTCCTATCGGTGCATTGATCACGCCGGTTTTCTTTTTGAATTTTCCAGCGACAAGCGCAAGGTACGTTTTTTTTATTAATCGTTCCCTGAAAAGCAACTTGAAATAATCAAAATATGCCGGAGTTTTGGCGGCAAGTATGATCCCGGACGTGTCTTTATCAAGTCGATGTACCAGTTTTGCGCTGGGAATTTTTTTTTCAAGCCAACCGGCAAGTGTTTCTTCTCTATGTTCCGGAAGAAGTTTCCCTAGGGCTCTTACCTGATCGACAAGCATACCGGCAGGTTTGTTGATGGCAAGAAAATCGTTGTCTTCGTAAATAACATGGGGTTCCTGCATACAATTTCCGACTACACATATCGGTATCCTACCTCTTTTATTTCCTTAAGCCGTTTGAGTTTGATGAGCATTTTTTCGATCTCGCGGGTTTCTTTTATCTCGCATTGAATTTTCATAAGCGGCATGGAGGCCGTGGAAACGGTTTGGGCCTTCACGATGTTGATCTTGGAGGCCGCAAAGACAGCGCATACGTCTTTGAGAAGGCCGATCCGATCTCCCGCCGCGATTTTGAATTCAACGATTTTTCTTGGCTGCATGCCGAGCAATGTTCTTTTTTGTGTTCGTACAGCGCCCCTGATATGATCCCGCGCTGCCGCAGTTTTTGCAAAACGCAACCATGACTCCGACGGCTTTTTGTTTTTCTGCGTCAGGATATGGACTACGTCGCCGGACCTGAGTTCAAACTCAAGCGGAACAATCTTGCCATTTATTTTCGCGCCGACGCAGCTATTGCCAACCTCGGTGTGTATTCTGTACGCAAAATCAATCGGCGTCGCACCGGCGGGCAAATCGATGACTTCTCCTCGTGGCGTAACAACAAAAATCCTGTCCCTGAAGAAGTCGATTTTAAGCGACTCCATGAATTGTTTCGAATCGGAAAAGTGTTCTTGCCATTGCCGGAGTTGCTTGACCCACGTCAGCTCTTGCGCGTTTTTGATAAGCTCCTGTGAACTTTTATGTTCCTTGTACGCCCAGTGCGCCGCGATGCCGAATTCCCCCTCTTCGTGCATTTGTTGTGTGCGTATTTGGAATTCGGTAATTTTGTTGTCAAAACAAAATACCGTCGTATGAATGCTGCGGTATCCGTTCGGCTTGGGCATGGCGATATAATCTTTGATTCTTCCCGGCATGGGCGGCCAGAGCGAATGAATAACTCCGAGCGCCGCGTAACAGTCGTTCACCGATGGCACGATAAGACGGAGAGCCACGAGGTCGTAGATGCTGTCAATGTCCATGTTGTAGCGCAGGAGTTTATTGTACAAACTTGAGTAGCGTTTGGCGCGAAAGTCAATACGGAATTGATGGATGCCGTTTTCTCTTAGCGAGCTTTCAATGGTCGGTTTCACCCTCTCAAGATAAGCGACGCGACTTTCATAATGATCTTTGACGTTCTCGAGTAACCATCCGTATTCTTTTGGATTCAAGAACGGCATCGCAAGGTCTCTAAGATGTCCGCTTAAGTTCTGCATGCCGAGTCGGTAGGCGAGCGGGGCGTATATTTCTGCCGTTTCCAATGCGATGCGTTTCTGTTTTTGGTTCGGCATGACGGAAAGCGTTTCCATGTTGTGCAGTCGATCTGCCAATTTGATCAGCACGACGCGGATATCCTCTGCCATTGCTAATACCATTTTCCGCATATTCTCAATTTGCGCCTCGATACCGCGGTATTTAATCTTTCCGAGCTTGGTGATTCCGGCAACCAGAAAAACGATTTCGTCGCCGAATTCTTTTTGCACGTCATCAAGCGTGCAGTTCGTATCTTCGGCAACGTCGTGCAGGAGGGCAGCGGCTATCGCGTTCTCGTCTAATTTCCATGCGGATACGGTTTTTGCCGTTTCTACTGCATGATTGATGTACGGCTCGCCGGTTGCGCGCCTTTGTCCCTCGTGAGCCTTTTTCGCGAAATCGTAAGCTCGTGCCGCTAGAGGCGAAGAAGAAATAAAATTTGGAGTTGTTGCACCTAAAGCCATCGTATGTTTACAATTATACCACGAAAAGTTCTTTTTTGCAAGTGCGTTGAAACCGGTGGACTCACTAGAGTATGTCCGGAACCCTTTTTCGTAGCGAAATCTCTTCTCCGTTCGAGCGAGGTAAGGAGCGACGACGAGGTTGTATACGGAGTATACGCCGAGGACCTGCCTGTCGGCAGGCAGGTCTGTCTGCTGATAGGCAGGGGAGCGACGAAGCCGCAGCCGAACGAAAGAGATTGCAGTAGAAAAGGGGGTTTCCGGACACGCTCTGGGTCACTAATCGAAAATTAAAAGCCTTTCGACAAGTCATTCGACCTCATCGAGCCTGAGGCTCTCTGAGCCGAATGGCCTGAGGATCTCAGACCCGATGGGCCCAGGGCACTTCGCCTCGCTCTAATGGGTTTACACTGAGCGAGCGAAGCGAGTCGAAGTGTGGGCGGGGAGAGATTTGAACTCTCACGGGTTTCCCCACAGGGTCCTAAACCCTGCGCGTCTGCCGATTCCGCCACCCGCCCATGCATATTCTGCTCCACAACCCATGATAGTATATTTTACTCTCTGCGTAAAATACAAATTCCGCCCCAGAGGGGCGGAATTTGGTTATATGATATTCTTCATCCGAAAAACCATTATGGAAGGGGCGATCCGATTAAAGAGCCGACAATGTTCGGGAGTCCTGCGGCAACTAATGCCACTACGACGGCTACCACCGCGTAAATAAGGATTGATTTGGCTTTGCCCAGTTTTTCTTCTTCTCCCCCGGCAGTCAGATAAATAAACGCTGCCCAGATGATCATGACGACCGCGAGAATCAGAAAGATCGTGAACATCCAGCCGAGTACGGTTTGAAGCACGGTCACTAATGTACCGATACTTGTGATGTTTTTCGGCGGTTGGGTCGGTCCTCCGGGCGGCGCTGCGGCAAAACTGACAAGCGGCAATAGCGCAGCCATCAATAACGCAATCGCAATCATAATAGTCTTTGGACGCATGGCAATGCTCATAAATAAATACGTATATAACTGAATTTCTACGACCTTTTTGTAATGTAATCCTCTAACTGTTAGACAATGTCTTTTTGTATTAACAGGGTATTTTAGAAGCCGGCGCAGAAAGAAGGGTTTCGATAATGTTCGGGAGCCCTGCGGCAATCGCGGCAACGATGATAGCAATTACCGCATAGACGATGGTTTGTTTTGCCTGTTTGATTTTTTCATCGCTTCCGGCGCTCGTGACGTATAGAAACGCGGCCCACAGGATCATGAGAACCGACAATACCAGAAAAAAAGTGTATAGCCAATTCATGACGGTGCAGAGAGCGGTAACGAATTGACCAATACTCGTGATCGATCTCGGCGGCTTTGCGGGGGTAGTTTGGGCGAAAATAAAAGAAGGCAATACAACCAACATCAGCAATAGAGCTGTCATTATCATGTTTGCTTTGGCGACCCCTTTTTTATTTTTTCCAATAACCATTCCAGAATGAATGCCTTACGCAGTTCTGGGCGCTCGCAAGCGCCCAGAACTATCATAGAGGCACTTTTTGCCGTTATGGAAGCGGAGAACCGATGAGCGAGCCGACAATGTTCGGCACGCCTGCCGCAACCAATGCAACGACGATCGCGACAACTGCGTAAATCAATACCTGCTTTGCCTTCTTGGTTTTTTCTTCATCGCCGCCGGCAGTCAAGTACAGAAACGCTGCCCAGATGATCATTACGACCGCGAGAATCAGAAAGATCGTGAACATCCAGCCCAAAACAGTCTGCAGCACCGTGACGAAGTTGCTAATGCTGGTAATGTTCTTCGGGGGCTGCGTAGGTCCTCCCGGGGTACCTGCAAACGTCAAAAACGGCAGTACCGCGAACATGACCGCAAAAAGCGCGACTGCGGCAACAAACGCTTTCTTATTAATTACAATGCTCATATATCGTTTTTCCCAAAATTAGATTTGGGACTTTGAAGGCGACCTTTAAACTCTTTGATTGCTTTGCTAAGGCAGGGGGTTTGGCCGTGGAATGGACAAGCCTCTCTTTGCCTATCGGTATCATACCATAGGATCCGGCACATTGCAAGGGTTGGGGATAACCAGCCGCCTCATTTCAAAAGACTCTGGATAATAAGGTTTACGCCAGCGCCTGCAAAAAGGATGATAAGCCCTATGATCGCATAGGTAATGGTACTTTTGCCCTTTTTTAATCGTTCTACGTCGCCGCCTGCGGTGAGAATCTGAATCGCGCCCCAGAGGACAAAGATGACTGCGAGTGGAGAGCCGATCCACCACAATCCGGCTGCGAATTTGTCCAAAATGCAGGTGATCTCTTTACAGGGGTCAAGCGGGTTTGAAAGCGCCGCGAACGCGGAATGCGTTGATACTGCGAAGAAGATAACCAGTACAAGTGATGGTATGACGAGTTTCATGCAAAAAGGCTTTGAATAATAAGGTTTAAGCCGCCCGCAAGCAGAAGAAAGATAATGCCCACCACCGCATAGAGGATTGTGTGCTTGCCGGTTTTGACCCGCTCTGCATTGCCGGCTGAAGTAAGAATCTGTATCGCGCCCCAGATGACCATCATGACCGCGAGCGGAGAACCGATCCACCAGAGCGCTCCGGCGACCTTATCCAGTATGCATACAAGATCGTTGCAGGTGCCTCCTAAAGGATTGGTGACTGATATAGTGGTTACTGCTGATGTAGTGGTAACCCATAAAAGGAACAGTGCGACAAGAAATATGGCGCCTCCCCCATTTTTTATAATTTTTGGCCGCTGGTTCTTTTGCAAAGATTAATTAACACGTAAAGCTAGACCATGGAGCGGATAGTTTTGCGCCGAAAATAACATTGATAATGGTATTTAAAATAACCCAGGACAGAAGAACAATCACAAGCCCTACTGCTGCTGACGTTGCCACTTTTTTCGCTTGGCTCACTCTTTCTTGGGATCCGCCTGATGTCAAAAAAAGTACTGCGGCATACAAAAGAAACATTACTGCCAAGGGACCGGAAATGGTGATCATAATGTCCGTCGCGTTTTTAAACGCTTGGGCAAGCGCGCAAACGCCGCATTTGGCAAGAATTTCGCTACTACTGGCTGTAGCGCATGTCTGGGGTACGATGGACACTGCTACTGCATAGGATGGAGCCGACAAAAATACGGCAAGCACCACAGCCGCGATAACAACTACAGCCGGATAACGCAAAGAGCGTAATGACAAAGATGAAAAGTATGAAAAAATCATGAAACCTATTAAGCGGGTTACTTCATAAACCTTGACCGTTCGATAAGCGCCGTTACTTCCCGTTCGGCATTGGAAAGCGCTTCGTCGAGGCCGAACCTTCCTGTTATTACTGATTGTATCATATCGGAAAAAATCGCATCAACCGCGCGGCTGTCCGGTTGAAGCCATGAACGCGCAGTCAGCGATTGGCGCGCGAATGCGCCGAGACGGGAATCGTTTATTTTTTCGCCGATGAGCGCGCGCAGCGCCGGCGGTTTGCCGCTCGCGTCCATGTAAACCCTTGCCTGATCTTCTTGCGTGGTCAGGAAAAGAATAAAATCCCACGCCGCATGGTAGTTCTCCGAATTTGCCCGTACGGTATATCCCCAGTAGCTTGCGTAGTTAACCGGCGCATCGGGGTTTTGTTGGAGCATCGGCGCGATGCCGAAATTGAGAAACGGATTTTTCTCGCGTATGTTCGGCTGCTCGCTGAGGTAGCCAAGCATCATCGCCGCGCTTCCTTCGGAAAACGCATCGATTGCAGTAGAAAAGTCGTCGGACCACGTAAACTGCAGGGCATACGGATTGGCGAATTTCGTATAAAATTCCAGGGCCTCGAGGCCGGGATTACTGCCGCTGAACAGGTCTCCGGTTTCCGCGCCGAATGTTGCGCGATCAAAGCCGTCGCTTACCATCTGTGCCCTGCGCTGGAGCATTAAGAGAGATACAATATCCGCAGCGCGGCTGATGCTTTTGGCCGAGCCGCCAAGCGCGGCGCCGGCGCGGATCACTTTGCCGGTAACACGGTCAATCTTCTTTAGTTTATCTGCCGCCGCTTCGAACTCGCTCCACGTTTTCGGGGGGAGCGCGATTCCCGCCTGATCAAATAGATCCTTGTTGTAATAGAGGGCGAGCGTATCAATGGATAGAGGAAGCGCATAGACAGATCCCTGGGGCGCAAAATCGCCCATGACGACTTCGGGGAACAGCGGTTCTGCTGTTGCGGCCGTAACCATGGATTCATTGGCGTACCAGATCTTGTTGAAGTGCTTAGGGATCCACGTGTTGTGGATCATGAAAATATCCGGTCCTTCTCCGGCGGCCAGCGCGTTGAGCAGGTCCTCTTCATACGTTTCGGGGTCCATCTGGTAGTATATGATTTTGGCGTCGGCGTTTTTCTGCGCATAATAGTTCGCGGCAGCCGCATCGTAAAAACTGATGGGATCGTATACGCCCCACATAACAATGCTAGTCTCTTCTCCCCGCGGTTGATTCATCGGATCTTTGCGGCCGAAAAGATACGTAATCACCGCGCCGACAATGATGAGCGCGACAAAGCCTATGAGAATGAGTTGGCGGCGATCGAAATGCACAGGTTAGCTGTTAGCTTGTAGCTTGTAGCTTGTAGGATTATCTAAGAAGCTACAAGTTAAAAAGCTACAAGCTAGTGCTGAATTAACTTAATTTTGATGCCGTCGTTGCCACAAAACATCTCATACACACAGTTTTTTGTCACAGAGCAGGCAAAATTAAGTTGATGAAGTACTAGATAGAAATTACCCCTGCTATTGCATCTTTCTTTTGAAGATTCATGATTTTTACTCCTTGCGTAGCGCGGCCCATTGTGCGGATGCTCGCGATGTCGGTTTTCATGATTTGTCCTTTTTCTGAAAGCGTGATCAACTCTTTCTGTTCTACGATAATTTCTGCACAGACCACTCGCCCGGTTTTCGGCGTGACTTTTGCGGTTTTAATCCCTCTGCCTCCGCGGCTCTGTCGGCGGTATTCTTTGAGCGGGGTTTGTTTGCCGAAGCCGTTTTGGGTAACCACCAGAAGGTTTGTGGACGCGGTATGCCTTGACACGATATCGAGTGCGCTTACTTTCGCACCCGTCTTGAGCCGCATGCCGGTAACGCCGGCAGCGGTTCTTCCCATGGGCCGCGTTTGTTTTTCCGGAAAACGGATTGCCTGTCCGTCGTCGCCGACAAGAATGATATCGTCTTCTCCGGAGGAAAGGCGCGCCCACCGCAGCTCATCCCCCTTCTTTAGCCGGATGGCGATGATGCCCGAACGCCGCACACTCATGAATTCTTCAAGGGGCGTTTTTTTAATCATACCACCGGCGGTTGCCATGACTAAATAGCTGACTTTTGATCTTTGGCCGTCGGTCGTTGCCCCCCCGCCGGGTGCATGTACGGAAGGATAGGCGACAAGGGCTTTTATTTTTTCGTCGACCGGAACTTCCAGGAAATTATGGATTGCTTTTCCTTGGCTGGTTCGCGATCCTTCGGGAATTTCATATACCTTGGTTTGGAACGCGCGGCCCCTGTCGGTGAAAAAAAGAATATTGTCGTGCGTATTCGCGTGTAAAAAGTGCGATACAAAATCTTCTTCCTTTACTTCAAAGCCGATCACGCCCTTGCCTCCGCGCCGCTGCGATTTGACGGTGGCCGGCGGCATACGCTTGATATACCCTCCTTGCGTGAGCGTAATGATGGCCTTTTCTTGCGGGACAAGATCTTCCTCTTTAAATTCTTTCAGCGCCGAAGAAATGATTTTTGTGCGCCGCTCGTCGCCGTACGCGTCTTTTAAATAGAGCAAGTCGTCTTTTATGAGCTTGAGTATTTTCTTCGGGTTTTTCAGAATTGATTCGAGCTGTGCGGCGAGCGCTTGTTTTTCCTTGAGCTCGGTTTCTATCTTTTTGCGTTCAAGTCCGGCAAGCGTTTGAAGCCTCATTTCCAAAATCGCGTCTGCTTGCGCCGCTGTCAATTTAAATTGGCGCACGAGGTTCTTGTGGGCATCTTCTTTGCTCTCCGATTTTTTGATGGCACGGATGACGGCGTCGATATGCTTGAGGGCTCGGGCAAGTCCAAAAAGAATGTGCACCCGTTCTTGCGTTTTTTTCAGATCAAACTGAGAGCGGCGCCTGATCACTTCATTCCGGTGCTTGAGATGTAGCTCAAGGATGTTTTTGAGAGAGAGTATCTGTGGCTGGATGCCGTCGGAGAGGGCAAGCAGGTTGAAATGAAAGTCTTTTTGAAGGTCGGTGCGGTTGTAGAGTTGATTGAGCACCCGTTGGGGATTGGCGGTATTTTTAAGCTCAATGACAACGCGCAATCCTTCTTTATCCGATTCGTCGCGGATGTCGCGGATGCCGTCGAGCTTTTTCTCCGTCACCAATTCTGCCATATGCGTGATGAGTTCCGCTTTATTGACCTGATAGGGAATTTCGGTTACCACGATCTGGAATTCTTTGTTTTTGCGTTCACCAATTTCAGCGACTGCCCGTATGGTCACCTTGCCGCGGCCCGTTGCATAAGCTTCGAGAATCGACTTTTTATCGTAGATGATCCCTCCGGTCGGAAAATCCGGGCCGGTGATATATTGAAGCAGATCTTCATTTCCCGCCTTCGGATTATCGATGAGGTGAATGGCGGCGCTTGTCACTTCTGTAAGGTTATGCGGGGGAATGCTGGTAGCCATGCCGACGGCAATGCCGACGGTGCCGTTTAACAGAAGATTCGGCAGCAGAGCAGGGAGTACGGCCGGCTCCTTACGCGTGCCGTCGTAGTTGTCGTTAAACTTCACGGTATCCTTTTCAATGTCTTTTAGCATTTCCTCTGCCAGTTTGGTAAGGCGGGCCTCGGTGTACCGGTATGCGGCTGCGCCGTCTCCGTCAATTGAACCGAAATTGCCCTGGCCTTCGATCAGCGGATAACGCAGCGAAAAATCTTGAGCCATGCGCACGAGTGAATCGTAGACCGCGATGTCTCCGTGCGGATGATAGCGGCCGAGCACCGAGCCGACGATGTTGGCGCATTTGGTGAACTTTATATTATGCCTGAGCCCCATCTCGTACATCGCGTAGAGTATCCTCCGATGCACCGGCTTGAAGCCGTCCCGAACGTCGGGAAGGGCGCGCGAAATAATCACCGACATTGCGTAGTCGAGATAGGATGTCTGCATTTCTTCCGTAATTTCTCTTTTTTGAATGCGTTCAGACATGCGCGTTGACGCGAATAGTGCTTATATATCGATGCGAAAACCGGTTATTGTTGTTCTTTCAGCGCCTCCGTCAGTTCTTCAATCGATTGCGTAAGACCGCCGATGGCCGGCGACAGCGTATCTTTTGTCTCTTTCCATTCATCTTTGAGGGTGGTGACTGCCGACGCTGTGTCAATTCCCTTGGTTCCATCTGCTGCCCCCCGATAAGGTTCGGCGCTGCGCCTAAGATAAAAAATCCAGCCGGCCAACACCAGCGCCATCGAAGTCGCTGTCAAAAGCCACACGAGACGCCGTCTCATGCCCTCATCTTGTTCTTGTAGTTTTTTTAATACCTCCATGGAATGCCATTTATTTTAACACGACGCGTCATTTAATTTGGGGTTAAGAGAATTACATTTGTTTCTTCCGGGTCTAAATCTTTTTTCTTGATCGTGATTTTTTCTACCGGAGCAGCTGCCGATCCGAATTCTTTGACAAATCTTTTGGCGTCATCAGAAGTTCTTTTAAGCCCCGGTATCTTGAAGCAGGACGGAATAACAATCGAGGGTTCAATCTGATTGATCAGTTCTGCTGCGTCTTCTTGGTTGATGAATGGCTTACCGCCGCCGGGGACGATAATTGCATCAACCTCTCCGAGAAATTCTATCAGCTTGGGGCCAAGCCCTTTCTCGCTGATATGCCCGAGAAGACACAGGCGCAGATTGCCATCGTCTATCAGATAGATGGTTTTTAAGAAGGTATTGCTTGATTCTGATTCAAGCGCGGCGCCTCGAATGATAAGGCGTTGTATCTGGTATTCCCCCGGACCGATGATGACAAATGCGTCCTCCTCGCGCGGTCTTTCGACCGGCACGGCGGTGAGTGTGCGTATCAAAATATCGTATCGAAAACGCGGCTGCTTTATGCCGCTTGACGGGGAAGGCGGATCGGTCATCAAGGTAAGCTGGCCGCTCTGTATTTTAAAACAATTTTCTCCGTACCAAGAAATGGTCAAAAATTAACAGTGGTCGCCGATCATAACCCCTGACGGGAGTTACGCTCTCGTAGTTTTAGCACACAAAAGGCGTTGTGCGTCACGGGTTGAAGATCAAGGACTTATGTGTTTATTTTCAAGAATAACAATCCTGGGCCACTTTTTCAACAATATTGTTCTTCGTCCCTCTCCTTGCATTTTCTTCCTACGTCGCATATACTATCCCTATTATGCATCAAACCGTTGTAGAAAAAGAGGATGGGTATATGGAGCGGTTGCTTAAGGATAAGAAAGTGTGCGCGCTCCTTAAGGATGGCGACTTGGCGAAAGGCGTGGTAATGGAAAAGCGGCCCAAAAAGCTTTTCGTGGATTTGGGCGCATACGGCACCGGCTTGGTGTACGGCGTTGAATATCTCAACGCGAACGACCTGATCAAAACGCTTGAGGTTGGCGCAGAAGTGGTGGGAAAGGTGATCGACCCCGAAAACGATGCGGGCTATATTGAACTTTCGTTGAAAGAAGCCGGCAAACAGAAAGGTTGGGATATGATTCAGGACGTACATGCAAAGGACGAAAAATTTGAGGCGTCCATTACCGGATATAATCGGGGCGGTTTGGTTGCCGACGTATTCGGCATCGCCGGTTTTATGCCCGTATCTCAATTGAGCAACGAGCATTATCCGCGAGTCGGCGCCGATCAGCAGAAAATCCTTGAGGCGCTTCGGCAGTTCGTGGGGAAAACGCTGGCGGTAAAAATCCTCTCGTTCAACCAGAAGAGTAATAAGCTCGTCATTTCAGAACGCGCGGTGGCCGAAAGCGATCTGAGAGCGTTGGTGGCAACGTACCGGATCGGTGACGTCATTGACGGTATCGTATCCGGCGTGACAGACTTCGGAGCATTTGTACGTTTTTCCGACAATTCAGAACTGGAGGGCCTGGTGCATCTTTCCGAAATCGACCACCGCTTAATCGATACCCCCCGTTCGGTATTGAATGTCAGCGATTTAGTGAAAGCGAAGATTGTCGATATCAGGGACAGTAAAATTTCCCTTTCGCTTAAGCAACTCAAGGAAAATCCGTGGGATAAGGTGTTGGAGCGGTTTACCGAAGGACAGGAAATCGCAGGCGAGGTGATAAAATTCAATCCGTTCGGCGCGTTAGTAAAACTTGATGCGGACTTTTCTGGCCTTATCCATGTTTCCGAATTCGGCGGTTTTGACGAAATGAAGGGAACGCTTGAGGTCGGCGTATCATATCCATTCATCATCAAATCGATCAGGCCGGAGGATAAAAGAATTGTGCTCGTCCGCAAAAAAGAAGCGATCGAAAACCAAGAAGGAGGCGTTGTTCAAGACGCGGACGCGACCAAAAAAACAAATATTGAGGCGCCTACCGAAGACGGTCAGGACGCCGCCCCCGCAGCATAAACTTTAGGGCGCTCGTATGTTTATGAAAAAACCAGCTTTTCTCGGAAGCTGATTTTTTTTCCACTTGATGCTCCATTCTTTATTTTGCATAAACTAACTGTTTATAGTAGAATAACCTTAGCGTATTTGAAAATCCTTTTGATTGAGGAAAACAGCACATGACCTTACGACGACCGTTTTCGCCGACACCCACCGGGCCGCTCGTAACCCCTTGGATGATCTATGGCAGCAATTCAAGAATTATTACGCTTTTCGGAAGGATCCATTCCAGTATTAATGTTGACATCATTGTGGCGGATAGCATTCCATTCCTTGCCGAAGAAATCTTCGCCTCGCTTTTTTATCTTGCGGGTGAAAGCCGAGACCCGATCAAGATGGTTATTAATAACCGCGGCGGCGATATTGATGCAGGCCTCATGATTGTCCAGGCAATCGAACACGTTCAAGCCATGGGAATTGATGTAGAAATTCTCGTTGTCGGTTCTTCCATGAGTATGGCGTCCATCATTCTTGCTTCCGGCACCAGAGGAAAGCGCTATGCGCTTGACCGTTCAATCGTCCACCTCCACGCGGAATCGCGGGTTATCGGAGGACAGGGCGAGGATTTTGAGCGAGCCAAGGAGTACACCGACCGGCTGGCTCGTCAAATGTATCTTCTCTTGGCGCAGCGGACTAAAATTCCGGAGTATCACCTGGAGCAAGAACAAATCGCGCCGAGGGATAAAACCATGCTTGAGAACGACGAAGGCAGAATAAAGCTCGTCAAAAGATTCCTGAAAAACGAAACATACCTTTCTGCGTACGAGGCGCAAGCAGCTGGCATTATTGATGCGGTAATTCCGCCGGGAGATGGAAAGATTATGGAGATTTTTAACGCGCCAACGGAAGCATTGTCGGAAAAGCAGGAAGGAGGTAGGGCGTGAAAAGCTGGGAAAAGGCCTTAAGGTATAAATGGCAATCCCGATCGAGCCACGTCTTCCTTCTTTATTTGAACGTGGCCGATGACGTCTTAAATGGGCGTGGCGGGTGCATTGAACAACTGAACGAACATCTTGTTTCGGGGACCGTGGCGGGTAAAGCGCGTTTTATTGCGTTTTTTAACCGTGGAACGGGGATTAAATTTCTGAACCACAAGATGGAAAAAGATTTCTTTGAATTTCTCGTTATGCTCCATCCTGAAAAAAATCAGATGACCGGCGAATATGTAGTTTTGGAACAATTCAGGCGGAATCGATTCAATCCGGCATATGCTCTCCAGCTTTTCGGAGAAATGCTCGAAATTACTTATGCCTCAAGAAAAACAGGCAACGGAGAAGCTGTAAAGAGTTGTCCTGAAGAGCAGGATGAACTCAAAATACCTTTTTTTGCCGCCATTCTCGATTACATAGAAACGCTCGCTCCCAGCGACTCGGCTACTAACCAAGAAATCGACCGGAATGCCCTGGTAACGTTTCTCGTATGGGCAAAGAACAAAAAAATTTCGGAAGCCGGTAATATTGTAATCTTGGTCGGAGAAAGCCTGGGACTTATTGCTCCGCAGCTTCGATCGGAAACAAACGGCATAGCTCCTCTCAAGCTCTATTTCCCCGATCTCGCGGCGCGCGAAAAAACAATCGCGTTCCACGTTAAATCGTACCCTCCGCACAAAGAAAGTATCGACACCAAGCAACTCGCTTATCTTTCGGCGGGCATGTCGCGAAACGCAATCGGCAACATGATCAAAGAAGCGGGCTTAAGAAAAGCTCCTCTCGCTGCCGAAACGGTTTTTCGGATGAAAAAGAAATTCATCGAAGAACAATCGGGCGGACTTCTTGAAATAATGCAGCCGCTTTGGGGCGTGGAGGCCATCGGCGGACTCAAGGTTCACAAAGAATATATTTTTGAAGTGGTGCAGGCCATCAAGCGGGGAGATTTTCTTGCCGTACCGATGGGCATTCTGCTTTTGGGCGCACCGGGAACCGGAAAAACGGCTTTTGCCGAGGCGATTGCCCACGAGGCCGGGCTTCCGTTTGTGAAGCTCAAAAATATTCGTGAAATGTGGGTGGGTAAATCAGAACGGAATCTTGACTTCGCGTTGGAACTTATAGCGGCACAAGCTCCTGTCGTAGTCTTTGTCGACGAAATCGATCAGGAATATCAGAGTCGGTCCACAATGATTGACAATACGGGCGTCAACAATCGTATGCAGGCGCGCCTTTTCCAGTTTATGTCGGACACGAATCTCCGCGGACGAGTTCTGTGGCTCGCTGCCTCAAACATGCCCAATCTTCTCGATCCTGCCCTGCTTCGCGAAGGACGATTTGACGAACGGATTCCGTTCTTTCCTCCCTCTTCGGAGGAAAGAGGGGAAATACTTCCCGCCATTCTCGAAAAAATGAAAATACAGGCGGCGTTACAGAAATTTCCGTTTAACTGGAGCATAGACGGTTCGTTCTTTCAGGAGTTTGGCTGGTTCTCTCACCGGCACTACGATTCGTCACGGGGTCTCATCGAATGCGATCCCGACGTGCATGAACGAGGAACAGAAGAGTCGGACGAGGTTGGTTTGACCGGCGCGCAGATTGAAACTATTGTACGTAAAGCGTATACGCTCGCGAGCAACGAAGGGGCGGTGCTCGGCGCAGAACATCTGCGGAGGGCGTTTCAGGATTTCATTCCGGGCCAGGATTTCTTGCGGTACGGAACCATGACTGAACTCGCCTTGAGCTACTGCAACTCCGAACGATTCATTCCTGAAGGAAAATGGAAAAAACTCGCCAAGCAGCTTCGTAAACATAATTCGCAACCTCAATCGACAAGAATCGTATAGTATTCAAAAAATTGTCTGTAAATAAGACGCGACGGCGCGTCTTATTTGTTTCTCCGCTTTCAAAAAATTGCCTATTGTTAAAATTTATCCTATACTAACAACAGCTTTTTAAAAATATCAGTACGGAAGGGTGGAATTCGCGATGGGAAACGAAGAGAAGGCCGCATTTACGAAAGCCTTCCGGATTTTTCTCCGTGCGTATTACCAAGAGCGACTTAGAAGAGGCTCCGAGCGGCTTAGGGCCCTTAAAGAAGCTTTAAGCAAGGAGGAAGACGAATGTTATGGGGCGGCACTTGAACTTGCCGAACTCCAGGATAGCCTTGAACAGTTGAAGCGCGAGGGGGAAAGCGCCGCGACCCTCGACGATGATTTTGAAAAGATCTTGGCCATGGAGGGCGTACGACTCATTTCGGTTGATGAACATCAGGGCCACTTGCGTATATGCACCAAGCGGATCATGCAGGTTGTTCGGCTGCAAATAGAGGGCAAAACGCAACAAACCGAATACGACATCGGGCAATTTCATATCGTCATACGTTTGCTCGAAGAAAATCTTACTAAGGACAGTATAATCTTTCTTCCCGGCGAATATCGCGGCACCCACAGCCATCCGCATGCCGGCGCAACCGGATATTCTGTTTGTTTTGGAAGTCCGTTAAACCAAGATATCTCTAAACTCATTGCGGATTTCAAGATTGCCCCGCTTGTGCATCTTCTGCTTTCATTTTTGCGCTGGGACGAAGCGAATCCTGTCCCTCTCCGTGAGCCGTCAAAAAAAGAAACTCCGCAACAGTATGATCCTATTTTCGAGTTTGGTTACCGATCGCCCGACGAACGCGCGATGGCAAAACGCGCCTATGCCGCTTTGTTGCACAAAGCCAAGCTTATACGGGCTAACAGACTGAATAGCCAGGCTCTTAAAGAAGCTGAGGAAGAATTCTCAAAATATTTGAGCAGGGTTTTAGATCTCCGGAATCAGATGAAGGGCGCAGAGAAAATTTTAGCGCGGTACCGTATGCGTGCATCAAATTTGGAATATCATGTTAACGAGCAGATTGAGGCCTTCATTGGCGCGGGCGCGTACATGATCCGGCAAGAATATGCGCCGCAAAGCGATGAAACAGCTCTCTGTATTAATTTTTCTTTCCGGAATCTTTCGCTTGAACTCGAAATTAAATCCGATGCATTGCCAAAACTTAGGGGTATCCCGTCCGATCACCCTCTCTCGCTAAAGGTAGACCCAAACGGTTATTTCATACTTGATACACACACACTGAAGGAGCTTTCCAAACTTCATGCTCGCGCGTCCTTTGTAGAATATTTGCATGCGGTGATTGAGCTTTTACGCGCGGGAAAGCTCGATGAACGAAGGAGGCGGCAATGAACCGCGAACATAATGATGTACCGCAAGCTTGCATTAATCCTCTCACGCTCGCAGACCTGCTCCTCGCCGTACACCTTTGTCCCACAGAAGTATCCGGCCTCGGTTTCGTAGAGAAAACCGGAAACGTCTATACTATTACGGGAGAACCGGTCATATTCAGACAGGTTTGTTCGTATTCCAGAACGGAGTTTGATCCCGTGGCGCATGGGAAGTGGACGCAGGAAATGATGCGTGAAGGCCGAGGTCCGCTCATCAACAAATATCGGCTGTGGTGGCATAGCCATGTATACTTTGAATCCCGCTTCAGCAAGACCGACAATGAAACCATTGAAAGCTGGTCGAGCATTCCCCTAAACGAATGGTGGATGAGCCTGGTCTTGAATAAGCGCGGATCTATGAATCTGCGCCTTGACGTTTTCAAGCCCGTGAGGCAGCCGCCGTTTTTGTTCGAAGGACTAGCGTTTACAGATCCAGCCACAAAAAGAGACATACTGCATCTTATGCGCGAGCGAGAAAATCACATCCAATCGGTTATCGAACAGAACATTGTCTATGATCCCTTCGAAAAACTCTTCGATTACATCTTAGACGGGATTTTCGAATAATGTTCTCGATAAACATCGTGGGGGCGGGAAGCCTCGGAAGCTTCACGACGTTTCTTCTTTCAAAAATGGCCGGCGCCTTCCATTGGCGAATTACCGTATTTGATCACGATATCGTCGAGCCCCGTAACGCTTTAAACCAGTTGTACCGCTTGGACGACGTGGGCTATCCTAAGGTGGCGGTATTGCAGAAGATACTCAATGAACTGGAAACGTCTTCTGTAGAAGCAGAGTTCAAAAAAATAGATGCGGCTCACGAATTTGACGGTATCGTCGTTACGCTCGTTGATTCCATGGCTGCGCGAAGAGCCGTTTTTGAAGCCTGCAAATACCGCGCCAATATCCCTCTCTATATCGATGCAAGAACCGGGGAAGGCGTCGCGCTTGTCTACGTTCTTGACCCTCGCAATCCGGATTTGGTCGAGCGCTACGAAAGAACGCTTCATGCCGATGAAGAAGGGGTTCCGGCTCCCTGCGCGAATCAAGAAACGATTCCTACTCTCTGGGTAGTCGCGGCCGCAATTTCCAATGCGCTGGCGTTTTTTTCCAACTCAAGAATTCCTCGAAGCGAGTTGTGGGAAATAGCTGTGAATATGGAACACTTGCCAACCATTGAAACAAACGTTTATACTGATTAAGGAACCTCGGAAAAATCCAAAGCAGGAGTCATGTATGAGCGAGCAAGAACGGACGAGACCGGGAGGCGCACCGCCCTCCGACACCATTGAGGTGGATGTTACCATCCATGGATCCCATGTTAGAATTTCGGTGCCGCGAGGCGCTACGCTCTCCGATCTTATCGCCGAGATTGACCGGCAGCACCCGCTTGGAAGAGTGACGGACTATACCGTAATGTTGAATGACCGCGAAATCAAGTTTGAAAACGGACAACTTAAAGAAAATCCGCTCATCACGGAAAATTCTACGCTCTCATTGCTTCGCAGAATCATCGGGGGAAAATAATCCTCATCTTCAACGCCTTGATATTCATCAGGGCTTTTGTTTTTGAGAAAAACATTGGTAATGGCAAAGAGCTTCTTTAGGGCATAATATTTTCAAGGTGGCGGATATGCGTTTTCCCGCTTGCAAGATCAAGGTCAATGGCAACAAGATCGATACGCCGCTCTGCATCGGAGGAAATTTTGTCGCCATGCAAGGCGCAATAAAGCTCGGCGAGACGGAGAAGTTTTTTCAATTTGCTTGGAGAGAGGTGGTCCTCCGGAAAAATCCGCTGTTCGGTTTTAAAATTTTTTTCCGGCACCGCGAGGGTTTTTACTTCGATAAACACCAAGACGTTTTTTCTGTCCTTCGCTATAATGTCGAGTTCCCCGATTTTTGTCTTAAAATTTCGATCGAGAATCGCGTACCTCTCTTTTTTCAAGTATTCGGCGGCAAGGTTTTCTCCGATTTTTCCGATTGTTATTCGATCAGAAATCATTAGATTACCATACACCCTACCATAGCATTTTCGTATTGAAAACGCTTGATTTCACCAAAGCTCATGGTACACTATATTGGTACCATGACCATAAAAAGGGTGAAAAAACCAGAGGAACGTTCCCCGGTGGTGGTCGTAATGGGGCACGTCGATCACGGAAAGACAAAGATGCTGGATGCCATACGGAAAACCAACGTTGTCGACAAAGAAGCCGGCGGCATTACGCAATCCATCGGAGCATATGAAATAGTGCATGGCGGCAAGCGGATTACGTTTATTGACACGCCGGGCCACGAAGCATTTTCGCGCATGCGGCAGCGAGGGGCGCGGGTGGCCGATATTGCCATCCTGGTTGTTGCCGCAGATGACGGAGTTAAAGAACAAACAAAAGAAGCAATCATGCATATCAAGGCCGCGCAAATTCCGTTTATCGTTGCCATCAACAAAGTCGACAAATCAAACGCGGATGTCGATAGGACAAAGCGCGAATTACTCGATGCCGGCGTATTTCTGGAAGGCATGGGAGGAGATATTTCATATCAGGAAGTGTCGGCAAAAGCGGGCCAGGGCATCGGCGAGATGCTGGATTTGTTGCTTATCGCCGTGGAGCTCCAAAACTTGACGTACGATCCGGCAGGGGACCCGGCTGGCATCGTCATTGAAGCCAGAACAGACCCTCAAAGGGGAACAACCGCGAGCGTTATTTTGAAGAACGGCACCCTGAAAGTAGGGGAAGCGATCGTGACTGCTACCGCAAGAGGGAAAATACGGATCATGGAGAGTTTTTTCGGTAAGCGGATTAAGCTTGTCAAGCCGTCTGCGCCGGCGCTGCTTGTCGGTTTTGATGAATTGCCCCTGGTGGGAGAAGAATTTATCGCCGGCAGGGCAGCTGAAGAAGAGATGCGCCGCCGCCGCGAAGAAGTTACTATCGCGCTTCGTTTACAACCGTTCAAAACGGACAAAGAACACGTGTACAATATTATCGTACGGGCAGACGTTTCCGGATCTGCCGAGGCGCTTGTCGAATTGCTCAAGGGGCTCGGTAAAGAAAATATCGAAATTCGCATCGTGGATTTTGGCGTCGGAGAGATAACAAACGGCGACGTCAATTTGGCCATTTCGACCGGATCGATAATTGCCGCATTCAATGTGAAGGTGCATACATCGGCAGAGAACCTTGCAAAAAACAATCACATTGCCATTTTCGCCTCCGATGTTATTTACCGCGTGCTTAAGGCGGTTGAGGAAGAAATTAAAAGGCGGTTGCCCCGAGAGCCGCTGGGCGTCATGAAGGTACTTGCCACGTTCCGCGGTATTGAAAAACGGCAAGTGGTTGGCGGAAAAATAACGGCAGGGGAGATAAAAAATAAGGCAGCTGTCGAAATCTGGCGCAGGGAGAAAAAAGCAGGATCCGGCACAATCGTCAATCTCCAGTCTCAGCGCAAAGACGTTGACCGGATTGAAAAAGACAACGAGGCGGGAATTTTATTCGAGGGCGATGTTATAATTAAGGAAGGAGACGAATTACGCTTTTATTAATTCGAGAAGTCTTTAGTATCTTGAAGCACCGAATCGATAAAATAAACGAATTGATTAAAAGGGAGCTTGGGACCATCATCGAAAGAGATTTCGATTTCGAAGGCGCGATGGTAACCGTACTGGATGCGCAAACCACCAAGGATTTGGCCAGGGCAACGGTAGTAATAGCCGTGTATCCTTTTCGGAAAGCCGAGGGCGTGCTAACGCTGCTCCAGGCGCGGGGACGCTATTTGAAGGGCATGGTCAACAAAAAAATTAACATCAGGACATTCCCCGACCTGGTTTTTAAAATTGATAGAGGGTCCGCGAATGCGGAAAGGATAGATAAATTGCTTGACGAGACAATGCGCCCTAGTCGCCCTGCGTAATTTCCAACTTAAGAATCCCCAAAAACTTTTAACCCGTTCTTAACTTGAACGCAGGCGTGGTAACCAAGCAGTGTGGTAGTCATTTGTTTCGGGCAAAGTTGTGGCCGGGTGGTGAAGTAGCTAACACGACGGTCTGTCCCGCGCAAAAATTTGGCCGGGTAGCCAAGTGGTAAGGCGAGAGTCTGCAAAACTCTTATACGTGGGTTCGATTCCCATCCCGGCCTCGGTCAAATTTTTGAGCGGGATTGCTGTTTGTAACCAATTTTTGAGCGGGATTGCTGTTTGTAACCAAAATTGTTCTTCAATTTTGGACAAATAGGGAACAAAACCGTTATACGAAAGTGCAATTGTCGCCGTGGCCTCCGCGAACTTTTTTTCGGATTTTAAATTCTAGATTTTAGTTTAATGCCCGGGTGGCGGAATGGTTTACGCAGAGGACTTAAAATCCTCGGCCCCTAACAGGGCTTGTGGGTTCGACTCCCACCCCGGGCACCATGTTGGAAATGTCAAAGATTCAGATGTCGCCTCGCTTCGCTCGGCGACCAAATCGTATGGAGTTTTCGGGGCAAAAAGAAATTCCCGATTCCGTAAAATATGGTTCGAGCCGATGTTTTTCTGTCTGGTGCCGAGGGAGGGAGTCGAACCCTCATGCCCTTGCGAGCACAGGATTTTGAGTCCTGCGTGTCTGCCATTCCACCACCTCGGCAGTCGTATACGCATGGACGCCGAAAGAATTATTTATCCCGCTAGAACGCTGCTGATTCGTGCTAGTCTCGTTGAAGCTTTGACGAAGCGGGTCGGCGACAGCAATGACTGATGGAAGCTTAACACTCTATCAGTCGGTCACAAAGCCAAGTCAAGCTTGGCGAGATGCCCGTTCTAACGGGGTTTTCCGCGCTGCTTTTGCAATTTTTGTAGTTTTTCCAATTGTTCCGGAGGAAGATGTTTCGCCGCCTCTTCCAGACTGATAATACCTTGGTCCAGCAAAAACTCGACGTTTTTTTCCATCGTTTGCATCCCTTCTTGTACGCCCATTTCTATCACCGATGAAATTTGGTGAGTTTTGTTTTCCCGAATAAGATTTGCCGTTGCCGTGTTCACGAAGAGGACTTCGTGCGCTCCCACAACTCCGCCATCCACGCGTTTCAGAAGTTTTTTCCAAATGACTGCTCGAAGAGCCTCGGAAAGTTCAGAACGAACCTGGGCCTGACGATCTCCGGGAAAAACGTTGATAATGCGGTCGATTGTCTTTGCGGCTCCGCTGGTATGCAGCGTGGCGAATACCAGATGCCCTGTTTCCGCGGCTGTAATCGCGAGCGCGATTGTTTCCAAATCTCGCATCTCGCCGACCAAAATTACATCAGGATCCTCGCGTAACGTCGCGCGCAAAGCGTTTTGAAAACTTTGCGTGTGCGTACGGACTTCACGCTGCTCTATGATTGATTTTTTATTCTCGTAGACGAATTCTATCGGATCTTCAATGGTTATAATGTGAGCATCCGTATTTATATTGATGTCGTTGATGATGGCGGCAAGCGTTGTTGATTTACCGCAGCCCGTCGGCCCGGTTACGAGTATAAGGCCATTCTGAAACGAGGGTATCTTCTTAAACGACTCTGGCAAGCTCAAATCTTCCATGGTGGGAATTTTAGACGGGATGAGACGAAAGACCCCGCCGATTCCCTTGCGCTGCATGAATATGTTCACACGGAATCGAGCCACCGCAGGCACCTCAATCGAAAGGTCGATGTCCAATTCTTCTTTAAACTTCTTAACATTCGCCTCCCCCATAATCTCAAAAAGGTACAAACTCGCAGTTTCATCGGTGAGAACGGCGTGATCTTCTTTTAAAACAAGATTGCCCGCAATCCGAAACACAGGTCTGCTGCCCGTAGTGATGAAAATATCAGATGCGCCGCGCTCGAGGGCTTCTTTAAAAATTTTATCCAATCTCATGGTGTTATTATAACCGACCGCCGGATCATGTGAAAGCTTGAGCGCATGTACGACAAAAAACTGGGGCTACCAAGACAAAACCCCGCACACGCGGGGCGGGAAGATCAACTATTACGCTCCCACCAGTTTCAATTTGAACTTTTTGACAAGATCTACGAATTCCTCCTGCTCAAGGGTTTCTCTTTCAATCAACGCTCGCGCGATCCCTTCGAGCACCTTAAAATGCTTCATGATGACGTCATGGGCCGTCTGATACGCGTTCGTGATAAAACGATTGACCTCTTTGTCGATTTGGGCGGCTGTTTCCTCGGAATAATTTTTCTCCGTTGCAATTTCTCTTCCGAGGAAAATCATTTCCTCCGACTTGCCGAACGTCACGGGACCCAACTTTTCGCTCATGCCGTACTTGGTGATGAGCTTGCGCGCCAGCTCGGATGCTTCCTTCAGGTCATTCGACGCCCCGGTGGACAGTTCTTTGAAAACGATTTTTTCCGCCGCATAACCGCCAAGATATACCGCTAAATCGGTAAGGAATTGCGATCGCGTGCGCAGGTTGCGATCTTCGGTGGGAAGTTTTAATGTGTACCCCCCGGCCCTCCCGCGCGCAATAATGGAAACTTTATGCACCGGATCGGCGTTCGGCAAACTTGAAGCAACAAGCGCGTGACCGGCTTCATGATACGCGGTGATTTCTTTCTCTTTCTGCGAGATGATACGGCTTTTACGCTCGGGACCCAAGAGCACCTTTTCAATTGATTCGTAGAGAGCACTTTGTTCGATTATTTTTTTGTTCTGCCGTGCAGTAAAAATCGCGGCTTCGTTTATTACGTTCGCAAGATCTGCTCCCGCAAATCCTGGTGTGCGAGTGGCTACTTTTCTTAGATCGACGCCCTCCGCGAGCGGTTTGTTTTTGGCATGAATTTTTAAAATCTCTTCACGGTCATTGATGTCGGGCATGTCTAATACGACTCTGCGGTCAAAGCGTCCCGGCCGAAGCAGGGCCGGATCCAAAATGTCGGGGCGATTGGTCGCCGCAATCACAATGATATTGGTATCGCGATCAAAGCCGTCCATTTCAACCAGAATTTGATTCAGGGTTTGTTCGCGTTCGTCGTGGCCGCCGCCGAGCCCTGCGCCGCGTTCGCGGCCCACGGCATCAATTTCGTCGACGAAGATGATCGCCGGAGCTGCTTTTTTGGCGGTGGCGAAAAGATCCCGCACCCGCGAAGCGCCTACGCCGACGAACATCTCCACGAATTCAGAGCCGGAGATATGGAAGAACGGCACGTTTGCTTCGCCGGCTACTGCGCGCGCGAGAAGCGTCTTTCCGGTTCCCGGCGGGCCCATGAGCAGCGCCCCTCTCGGAATTCTTGCCCCGATTTCCAGAAACTTTTTCGGATGGCTCAAAAAGTCCACGACCTCTTTCAGTTCTTCTTTGGCTTCTTTAAGGCCGGCAACGTCCTTGAAGGTGATCTTATCCTTGAAATGGGTAAACAGTTTAAGATTTACTTTTCCGAACGAAAATGCCTGGCTTGCTCCGCGCGACGCCTGGCGCATCAAAAACCAAAACAGGAACCCGATAAAAATGAGCGGGAGTATTGCTGGAATAATTACGCTGGCCCAAAATTTGAATCCGGATTCTTCTTTAATCTCGATCGCCACTTGCGAGAGCGCGGTTTTTTCAACGCCGAAATTCACGAGCGTTTCCGTCAAGCTTGAATCGAATTCCTTTTTTGACACGAGCTTGCCGCCGTTTTTGAGTTCAATTTTCAAGTCATTTTTCTGAACGACGACTTTTGCCACTTCGTTGGCATTCGCTTTTGCGGCCAACTCATTGAGAGAAATCACCTGCGGCTTTTCTTGGTTGTCCGCGAGCGAGGCAAATAATAATGCCGTGAGCAGAAGCGTCGCAATTGCCCAAAGAATATTTTTGCTAAAATTGGTCATGGAATAGATGCGCTTCTTCCGCATGAAATAATATGCTAACCACCTTTTAATTGATATTCTCTATATAATATACCATTATAATATACCATGCATGTCCAATTTTTCAAGGCTTAGGGCTTGTAAATAAATAACCTTTGCAGATTCGGTTACAGATTTGCCCCAGATTCGGTTTTTCCGATTGAGCGGAATCTGAAGCGTAGCAGCGCTACGGTGAAGATTCTGCGATTGAGGAAAAGCCGAAGATGGGGTGAAGATGGAAGCGAGATGGGAAGGTTATTTATTTACAAGCCCTTAGACTTGAAGAACTTGGGAGTCTTAGAATGCGGTTTTATAAATCATCAAAAACGTATCAAAGAAAAACCCAAGCAATGTTTCTACTTATCCACAGGTCCTCTGTTTTGCGATTCTACACGGATTTATTATAATGACTTCAATACTGTACTGTTTTTGGCGGACGGATTCGTCGGGCGTAAAATTATGATAAACGCATTTCAAGAATTTTTGGCCACGGCGACGATCCCTAAAAAAGTTGTTATTTTTTGCGTCGCAGTCGGCGTTTTTTTATTTTTCTCTGTTTTTCCCGCAGACGATGCGTTCGCGGCTGCGCCGCAGCTTACCGAACTCAAATGGAAAAACGGACAAAATAAAATTGGGCTTATTTTCGATCAACCGCTTTACACCGCCACCGGCTCAATCGGCGCGGTGACATCAACAGATTTTGCCTTGACCGGCGCAAGTTCAAGCGCGTATACGTTAAGTCCCGATACCTTTCCCGAACCGGGAGACCGAGTCATTTCCCTCACCATAAGCCCCAATCTAAACGTTACATCATCGGGTCAGCTTTCGATCGCCTGTGCCGCAAGTCAAATTTGGAATAACGCGAATGAAGCGTGCGTCACCGGATCATCAACTATCCAATTTACTCCAGGAACCGAAGATACTGCGGCGCCCGTCATACGAAACGTTGTGCTTCAAAACACCGGTTCTATTTTAGTCTTTGCCAATGAAGATTTACGATTTTCGGGAGTAAGCGGCGTCACTTCAACCTACGTCATTTCAACCGAGAATTCTGGTGATTCGGAGGTGCAAACCCAGCTTCCGGGAATAATATGCGACCCCCCTTCTGCCTGTAGAAATCGGCAAATCGTGAATATAAGCGCTACGGGAGCCGTAATTACGTTTGCTCCGGGAGATACGCTTCAGATCGGCGCCGATTTTAAAGATATTGTCGGCAATGCGATCGCGACCACAACGCACCGTATTACTCCCAACCTAAAGATTTCTGAAGTTCGAAGAGGAAAGACCGGAAACGAACTCAATGAATTTGTCGAGCTTTATAATACGGGCGACATGGCGCTTAACCTTTCTCCCGGAGGGACGAATTGGTCCACGGGGCCGATTGATACGACGGGCGAAATCGGTTCGGGACCGATGCAAATTATCGCGGTAGACGCGCAAACGCTCTACGCGAGCTATTACGACAATACGAACGGTAATCTTAAGTTCGCAAAATCTTTGGACAGCGGATCAAGCTGGACAACAGTGGTTGTCGATAACGGGGGCGCTAACGACGTGGGGTCGTACAGCGCCTTGCAATCAATCGGCACAAGCACGATTTTTATCGCTTACTTTGATTTCACCGCGCTCGACCTAAAGTTCGCAAAATCCACAAACGGCGGCACAGCATGGACAACTTCAACCATAGATAGCGCGGGAGATCAAGGGCGTGATCTTTCGCTCTACGCCTCGGACGCCAGCAATTTCTACATCAGTTACTACGACAATACGGGCGCTACGTCGCTTCGTTTTGCAAGGTCAAACAACGGCGGCGCAGCGTGGACAACATCAACGCTCGACTCAGCCGGAGTCGTAATGGGCCAAAACACTTCGGTGCACGGAATCGGCACAAGCACCATTATCGTAAGCTACCGGAATCATGGTAATGGAGATTTGAAGTTCGCGAAGTCCACAGACGGCGGCGCAGTATTTAGCACTACAACCATTGATGCGGCCGGGAATATCTACGGGCAAACATCCATCCGGGCAGTCAACGCGAACACATACTTTATCAGCTATTACGAATCGGATGGATTAGATCTTCGTTTCGCCAAAACCGTAAACGGCGGTGCTTCGTGGACTACCTCAACCATAGACTCTCAAGGCAGCGTCGGCCAATACACATCTCTTGTTGCGATCGATGCAAGCACGATTTTTATTACGTATCTAGATGCCGCCAATAACAATCTTAAATTTGCAAAATCAGTAAACGGTGGAACGACATGGACGTTTTACACCTTGGACAATATCGGAGACGTCGGCCGATACACATCTCTATACGCGTACGACGCGAGCACCTATTTTGTTATCTATCAAGACTTTACCAACGGGGATCTTAAGCTTGCCCGTACTTCTCCACAGCGGATATTTCTGCACCTTGCCGACGCAAGTTCGACCGCATCCCATAAGGCTCTTACGGTTAACCGTTCGGTGCTCCAACCGAGGAGCTTCTACTTATTTACCCCGGAGAGCGGTTATTCTGATATAACCTCTCCTGATGCTACGTATAACCCCGTGGGTACAACGCTTGCTACCTCAAGCGGGGTTACCATAAGTCTCTCGCCGATCGCGGCAGACGCGCAAGGAATTATTGATCGGCTTGGCTGGGGAACGCAGGGTCTCGTAGAGGGTTCATCGTCGCCGCAATTGGGCCTAAATAACTCTCTTGAACGAAAAGCGCGATCGACTTCGAATGCTGACTCGATGTTTGATTCCGGGTCGGGTGACAGCGACATTTCCGATGTTTTTGGCGGCAATGGTTATGATACTGACAATAACGCCGCTAATTTTGTGACGCAGACGACCTCTACTCCTCAAAATAGTTTGAGCGCCAGCGAATTTCCATCCGGTGGCCCGCAAGGAGATACAGGTCCGCCGTACGTTCAGTTCAGCTTCCCGGGCCCCAATGATTCAAATATTCCGCGCGATATTCCCAGTATCGGATTCGGTTTCAATGAACCGGTCGACAATCTCACGATCACAAGCTCAACCGTCCTCCTTCGAAAAGTAGGGCCGGACGGACAAGCAGAAACAGGAGACGACATATCGGTTTCCGGCACCGTGGTTATCAACGACCCGAACGATTTCACGAAGCCGCCGTATGAATTCAGGGCCGCGCTTGAGGGGGGCACTACATATGTATTTAAAGTTTTAGGCGGCGCTACTTCAAGCTGCACTACGTGCGTTAAAGATTTCGCGGGTCAAGCATTGAATCAATCGGGAAGGTTAGTAAATGGCCAGGGCGCAACATCAACTGATGGAATATCGTTCCGGGTAGTATTTTCGGTTGGGTCCGGAACCATAACGCCAACGTTCCCGCCGTTTGTGGAAGGTACCATGCCTTTCCCCGGATCGGTAGTACCACCGAACATCTCTAAAGTTGGAATCAAATTTACGGCCAAAATTGCCAGTTCCAGCGCAAACAGCGGCACGATCAACCTTTCAAAACTAAATACTGACGGAACAAAAATCGCAGTTACAACTTCAAACTTTACGCTCCCTTTGGCATTTAATGATGAAGTGGTCCAATTTGATGCAACGTTTGCTTCAAGTTCGCGCTATGAGATAGGAGTTACCACCGGAGTAAAAAGCAAAGACAATATTTTTCTCGGTTCGCCGTTTTTTGCCTCGTTTGAAACCTTGGCCTCAAACGACGCCACGCCGCCCAAGGTTGTAGCCTCAATCCCTGCTGCGGGCGCAACCAACCTTCAACGGACTAAGACGAAAATTATTGCTCATTCTGACGACGACCTTGATCCGGCAACTATTTTCGGCACTACGAACGTCGTGCTCAAGGATGCCGGCCCGGACAACGTGTTTGCCGCTACCTCCACCGACGATATTGAATTTCCCGGAATCTTTGAGTACGACTTCTTTAATAAAGATGTTTTCTTTGTTGCTACAAATCCTTTCGTTTTGGGCAGAAACTATCGCCTTACGATAAAAAGCGGAGCAAGCGGGGTTAAAAATATAGTGGGGCTTCAGTTTGATGGCGACGGCAACGGCACCGCAGGCGATGACTATAATCTTAATTTCACAGTAGAATCAGCCAATACCGATACTGCTGGACCCGCAGTTGTATTTGCAAGGGCTCATGATTTCGGCGCGGCCGTCACTTTCTCTGAACCGGTTCCGACCGGAGAAGTAACACTCTTTTCGAAGTACTCTTTTGAGAGTCCGAGCGGAACGCCGGTAGTGCTCTCTGCGATCGGCGGACAGCGGATTGATTATGACGAGGTAGATAACACCATATTTGTAGAAAACCTTAAACTGGTGCCGGGCAACAGTTTTAAACTGATTATAAGCCCATTGCCCGATCTTATTGGTAATCTGTCGGCAACCAGCACATTTAACGGTACGGTGGAACAAGCATCATTTTTTGGCGGCGAGCTTGATCCTGGCGCGGGCTCGGTGATGGGCCCGATGACTCCTCCACCCGGCGGCACTATCGGTTTTATTCCATCTGCTCATGTGTTTCCGTTCTCCATGCTGCCGAATGCCACTACGACATATGGCGTGGAGCTCCCGATTTCAAAACAGATTCCTAGCGGCGGGCGCATTGAGCTGACATTTCCGTCTGGATTTGGCATCGGAGGAGCAAAAAAGGAACCGCAAAGCCCGACAAACAATGATCTGAACGGTCCCGGACCCGGAACGCCCGCGTTTTCAACCTCGACGGAGGCAAGCGGCGGCGCCTCGGACGACGGCGTAACGATTGATACGGTTTCAAACGTCGTAAAAATAACGCTTGCGGGTACAACAAGATCCGAATCCGGAGACCAACACGACTTCATTCATCTTGATATTGCAGGAATCAAAAATACGGCCATCCCTCGAGACTTCAATACCGGCGGCTATACAGTGGGTATGAAAACCTATGATGCGTCCGGCACGCTTCTTGAATCGGTGGGCGCCGAAGCATTCTTCATTCTAGCCGGCGGCAATTTTACGCTCCGCGGCCAAATCACCAATGCTTCTTCCGGAGCGGCAATTAACGACGCGCGGCTAGTCGTGTTCTCTCCGATGACCGGCCCCGCACCACTTGTCACTGCAAATTTGACCTTTGGCACGAGCTCGGATGACGGAAGATATTCGGCCGATAGCCTTGTCGGAGGAGATTACTTTGTAGTTACCGAACCGTTCTTTACTGTCGGCGGCGCTGATTACGTTGGCAGTTCTTTTCCAACACCGGTGCGAGTGGATAGCGCGTCCTGTGTTTCAAACATCTGCACGCGTAACTTTACTGTCACCCCTGTATCAAGTACCGCCGCAGTAGGAATTGCAGTCAAATTAACGCATGCTACGAATACTTTCTCGGCCTCTGAAGAACTAGACGTTCTTGCCGGCGGTCCAGCTAACTTTTCGGTACGGACTGTAACGCCCGGCGCCGGCAGTCGCTCTGCCTCAGATCCTGCCATCACCACCCTCTATCTCAACCAAAATGGCCGTTGGTTTGTGGGCGTAGGACCGGCAATGCCCAAGGGTTTAAGCTTCTTCTTCGCCGGACCGCCCACACCGCCAAACTGGATAATGCCCCAGCCGCTTGACATAGAAGTTTCCGGTTGCCCCTCGGCATGCGCTGTTACTATTGCTACTGCCACGTTCAATATTAGAGTTGCAGATAAAACTGTAACGGGACAAGTTGTTAACGGATCGGGTCTCGGGATCGGCGGAGCAGAAGTGTATGCGTACTCGCCGATAGAAAAGATGGGAACGCGTGCGCAAACCGGTTCGGATGGAAGCTTTTCGCTTAGAGCTATAGAGGGCATGTTTCTGGCAGGAGTATTCGTTCCGGGAATGCCGTCGGGCAATGAAATTTCTGTTCGCATCGACTCGGCCGGTCAGTTATTTATCGGCAGCGACCCAACTCCAAAAGCCAACATCGTTATTAAAGTTGTAAAACCAGATTTTTCGATCAGCGGCAAGGCAGTCGACGATTCGAGTAACGTCGTGCAAGGAGCATCAATTTATGCATACCGCACTGACGGCCTGGGGCACACTGAAGCATACACCGATGCCTCGGGCCTCTATACGCTATATGTCGGGAACGGCACGTGGAATGTAGGGGCGTTTATTCCCGGTTTTGGCTCGCTTCCGGAGAGAACCGTAGTGGTTTCCGGCGCAAACGCAACCGGCATAAATTTCTCTCCGACTACTGCCGGTGTTACCTTTAGATCAATTTCCGGAACCGTATGCCGAGACAATAACGGCAATTCAAGCTGTGACGCCGGCGAAGAGTTCTCAAATGTGAATGTCTACGCAGAAGCGCTTATCTCGAGCGTGTATAGATTCAACGATGCCCTAACCAATGCTTCTGGCAGTTACACCTTGAAGGTTCCGGCGAATACCGGCGCGTCGGATACATACACGATCAGGTCATTTTCTCCAACGGTAGGAGAATTAGGTAAGATAACTGTAGATGTTTCTTCAACAGACGCAACCGGAAGAAATATCGTTGCCGGCGCGCCTAACACCATTACATTCAATTTTTCAACCACCACAACGAAGCTTTTCGTTGATGTCTTTGATCCAAGCACGAACCGAGGCAACGTGTTTGAAGCTCAAAATGTAACGAGTACCTCTCTTCAAGTACCCAGTTCGACCAGCTACATCTTGAAGTTGTCGCTTGACGGTATGAACATTCCGAAGGAAAACGCAACGGGGACAGGATATGCGTCTTCAACTGCTGCTTTGGACGCCTCCGTCAATCGAACAATCACCGTTACTCTTCCAACGCTCGTAACCATTTCCGGAACAACGTATAGAGATAGTACGAGCAATACGCTCTCTGATGTTTGGGTGGAAGTAATGAGCACTTCAACTCGCTATCGAGTTGGCGCGAAATCAACTTCAACCGGAGCATTTTCGCTTCGTGCGCCCGCAGGAGACTATACCATCGTTGGTTCAAAGCCGGGCTATATCGGAAAGCCAACCGCGATTTCTGTAGGAGCAGGGGGTTCAAGCGGAGCCCAACTGATCTTATACGAAGCAACCTTAAGCGTTTCCGGGCTTGTCTATAGAGATGCCAATTCAAACTCTACGTTTGACAGCGGAGAGGCGGTTGCGAATGCAATGGTGAGGGCCGTAGACAGCGATAGTAGCTTTGTGACAACTGCGGCTGATATAAACGGCGCCTATAGTCTTAAACTAACGTCGGTTGCCGGCACATGGACGATTTCGGCGCTCGCAGACAGCTATGGACAAGGAACTGCGGGTCCGTATGCAGGAAATGCGCCGCCCAGTACGCTTAATATCAATCTTGGTTCGACCATCTCCACAAATAAACCATTAACAAAATCGATGACGCCTTCGGCTGGCGGAGTCCACAGCGATACTAATTCTGGAGTAGAAATGGTCTTTCCGGCTAATGCCTTGGGTACATCGCAAAACAGCGCTCAAATTACCATTAAGGAAACCGCCAATATTCCGATAACTGGAACCGCCAACCCGGTTGGAAGTACCGGCATTGAAATTGATGCTGTCGACGCAAACGGATCTCCAATTACTACTCTTTCGGGGGCTTCTACGCTCAAAATAACAAAAACTAAGCAGCAAATGTCCGATTCCGGCGATTTTGGAAGTCTTGCAGCGCTCGGCACCATCGATGAAGTAGCGCTCACCTATTTTGACGAAAGTACACAATCATGGGTGAGCGCTCCGACGTCAATTGATGTACTCATAAAGAATAATTCCGGCGATGCATTTGTCTCTGTTGATCCGGCGACTTTCGCTTCGAATATGTCGTCGGGTTTAGACAATCCAAATGCCACCGGCACCAATACAGGAATTGATTATTATGCAGATTTTCAGATTACGTACAAGGGCAGCTTTGAACACTTGACTCGTTTTGCGATTGTAGGAGCGGCGGTTGCAACTCCATCGGCTGCCTCGACCGGAAGCAGCGGGGGAGGCGGGACTCCGTCGTCACCATCGCCTTCGTCCCAGCCATCTTCTGAGCCGGTGACATCGGTAACACCTCTGCCTTCGTCAACTCAATTGGCAGTAGCTCCACCGCCCCCACCTCCATCTACGGTTACGCCACCGCCGCCTGCGCCAGTAACTGCGCTCCCGCCAGCGGTGGTCGTGCCGCCACCAGCAGTAGCATTGCCTCCGGTGCTCGCCAAAAGTTTGAAACTTGGAGATTCGGGAGATACTGTAAAAACCTTGCAGCAATTCCTTAAAGACGAAGGAGTCTATCCCGAAGGATTGGTTACCGGCTATTTTGGACTGTTGACCAAAGCCGCGGTGATTCGTTTCCAAGAAAAGTACGCATCAGAGGTGTTGGTTCCGGCAGGCCTTACAAAAGGCACTGGCTTTGTGGGTTCGTCAACGAGAGCAAAAATTAATGCCCTAGCCAAACTCAAGGCGCTGGCTGAAAAGAAACCAGAAGTTCCGAGATTAAAGTTAGCTGTTTCGCGGCTTGAGAAGAATCTTGCGCTTGGCGCAAAAGGCGACGACGTCAAGGCCTTGCAGCAGCTGCTCAAAGATGAGGGCGTATATCCTGAGGGGTTGGTTACCGGCTACTTTGGATTGCTGACCAAAGCCGCGGTGATTCGTTTCCAAGAAAAGTACGCATCAGAAATTCTTGCCCCGAACGGTTTAACCAGCGGCAACGGTTTTATTGGTCCGTCAACGAGAACGAAATTGAATAGTCTCATCAAGTAATCGGCGACAACAAATGATCTACAAACACCAACCCCTGTTAATCATGCCAGCCCATCTGAACCTTTATATCTTTTCCGAGATAGGTGGTAAGTAGTGGTTCAGAAGCGCCTATGCCCATAATATCGGCGCGAGCGTTTCTTTGCTCGATCATATCAGCCGAGTACTGATCGTACTGCTCCGGAGCGCCCATGGCATGAGCCAGTTCATGATACACCACCGAGGCGGCGTTAAGATTGTAAATTCCCTCCGGTTCAAACATTGGAGAAAATACCACTATCGTAGTTCCGATGTCAGCCGCTAGGCCGGCAATACCTACCCCGGCCTCTATTGCGTACGGATTCAAGGGTATCCGACTAGCATATACAATAAACAAAATCATATACTCTCCCTCCGCCCTTCCGGAAAAATCTTCTCTATATAAATCCCCACTCTTTAAAAAAATTCTCTCGTGTAACTCGTTAGTAATAACTGCCAATTTACCTTCTTTGGTTTTTTGAAGAAATTTTAACTCATACGTGCTGGCCTCTTGTCTGCCGTAGACAACGTCAGAATAGATATCAAAGCGAATTTTTGAAGCCCCACTAAATTCTCTTTCGTGGAACTGGTTGATCGGCGGAATGACCGCCGTAGTAAGGAATGAGATTATTTGGTCATAGTATTGTTTATGATCAGCAATTGTTTTCGCATACACAGAACTTTTCGGGATAAAGACAATTGTCTTTACCACAATCTTGTCTAGAGATATAGCAGGATCATCGTAGACATGCAGGCGAAGCGGTTTTTCTACTTCTTGCTTCTGCGCCCTTTCTTTTAGAACGGTTCCTATTTTTTCTTCGGCGGGAACCGTCCCCTCTTTATCCGCGTTATTCCATATCCGCATCGGAATAACCACAATCAAGAAGCCAACGATAAAACCGAGAGCGGCGATAAAGATTTTGTTCTTAGGGGTCGTCATTATTTCTATATTCTACCATTTTCTGAGAGTTGATATAATGAAATTATGAAGCGGTTGTTTGTTGTTGGTCTTCTCTGCGGTATGGTTGCGGCAAGCGCCGTCGGCCTTTTTCTTTTTAAAAATCGTGTTGAGGAAAATGTCAAAGTTACACAATCCCAAATTCATCGTTACGGAGACCCTGAGACGAGCATAGAAAAAGTACGGATTAAGGCATTCTATGTTGTGCCGACCGATCAAAACGAAGTAAACGAGGAAAAATGGCGATGGCTCCGCGCCAGAATGATATACGCGCTTGATCAGGCGGCGCTGTTCCACGAAGTACAGTTTCGCAGGCAATCCGCGATCGTCTATGACATTTATCCGAACCCAGTCATTCTTTCTCGAAACAGCGATTACTATGATGCCGGTTCGCGCACGGTGATATTGATTTCCAATGAAATAGAAAAACGCGTGTTTCGACCAAGCGGAGATCTGTATGACGAATCCTTCGTTCAGTCCGGGCCGTCAGAATATAACGTGATCGGGCTTGTATATGAGGGCCCCGGAGGATGGGGGGGCGCAGTATACGAAAGTGGACTGGAGGATCCGGAAAAGATTGCGGACTGCCTGGGCATTTCCCCTGCTATGGTTGCTATCGTTGAGGGAGAATTTGCCGACGGATTTTTTCTTGTATCAAATAAAGAATACTTCTTCGATCCCAATTTTAGAAGCTTTGGCACCTCCATTGTTTATCACGAACTCGGTCATGCGATGGGCCTTCCAGATCGATATGTTTCAAAGGGAATTGAAATAGATAATGTGAGCGCGTCGTGCGATGAGCCGCCGGAACAGGCGGCAGGAGTGGTTTCTGTGCGACAGACTAATGATATTATGGGCCTCGGCCGCTTTAAGCCGATTGAGATTAATTATATTGATAGGGAACTGACGAGAGAGATGGGACTCGTTGAATAATTTCCAATATTCAATTACCAATTTCCAATAAGAATCTAATTGGAAATTGGAGATTAGAAATTGGGAATTCTGGCTTTATGCCAGATGATCCAGACTACATTATTCGCGTCAAAAAAGACAAGCCGGTAAAATTGTTCGGTTTTCAGCTGACCGGAAGCCGGCTGCGCAACAAAATTTTTGCGCGCGTGGTTTTTGTTTCGGTTGTTCCTCTGGCGCTTGCGGCAGCCACTTCGCTCTATATAACCGGCCTCTCTCACCGTTACGACGTGGCGCGCATTGAAGACAATGTAATTCAGAATACCAGAAAAGAAATTGCCAAGATCATAGAGGAAACAGTAAGCACGTTTGAGCTCTTTATAGGGATTAATACGGCGACGGGCCGACCGTATACGGCAATTCCCGAGTTAAAAAGAGAGGACGTCCGTTTTATCCTAGAAGGCATTCTTAATGATATTTCTTATATTGAAACGATCTCGATTATCGATATTTCAAATAAGGCAGAGTTTTTGAAATTAATTCGAGGGGCTGATGGCATTGTTGATTCCTGGAAATTCAATGACGTGGGTGGTATTGAGTATTTTCGGAAAGCAGCTGGGGGGAGTAATTACGTTGGCCACGTCTATTCGACGATACGTGGCCCAATGATGACCGTGAGCGTTCCGGTAAAGAATAATGAGGGGACTATTATTGGCGTAATGGCCGGCGAAATAAAGCTTGAACCTATCCAGGATGTCGTTGCGCAAATTCGCTTGGGAGAAGACACCGGGTATGTATACGTGGTTGAGGAATTTGGGCAGCTGGTGGCACATACGGAGAGAGAATCTTCTGAATTCTTGAGCGTAGGACGAATACCGCTGGTAGCGTATGTGTTATCAGGAAAGAATTCCATTGGGCTTGGCGGTCAGAGCCGGTATACCAGTTTTTGGGGCGAAGAGGTGATCGCTGCCGGCAGTTATATGTCGGAATACGGCTTGGCGGTTATTGCCGAATGGCCGGTAAAAGACGCAAATGCCTTTTTGCATTTGGTGAGAAATCAGATGGCTGGCTTTGTGATTGCGGTTACCATAGCGACGATTATCGTAAGCGTGTTTCTGGCCAACCGTATAGTTAAGCCGATTCAAGAACTTACGCGGGTAAGCAAGCGAGTGGCAATTGGCAAGTTTGATGAAACGGCATCCGTGAAAACCGGAGATGAGATCGAAGATCTGGCGA
>Ga0155700_113_pt1 | contig 69247 bp, 55 predicted proteins | sample RifCSPlowO2_01_FD_107357 | JGI IMG/M metagenome (GOLD analysis project Ga0155700, IMG submission 107357) | Parcubacteria group bacterium RIFCSPLOWO2_01_FULL_48_18 | reverse complement strand
GCCCGTGCCGTTATCGGCGTCGGTTTTTTCAATGACATTGCCGCTATTGTCGTACGCGAAGAGGATGTTTTTGACTTGGAGCAGTTCGTTTGCGGAATTGTAGGTATATGACTGGTTTTGTTGAGGTCCGATGAGGCGGTTTCCGGCTCCGTCATAGGCGTATTCTTCAATGGCGCGAAGCGGGGGTTGCGGGGACGCGAGGCGGGTTTTTTGTTTGACATCCAAAAGACGCGAAAGAGAATCATACTCATACGTCAATTTTTGGGAGGTCGCACCTCCTATTGGAGGAACAATCTCCTCAATGCGGGAAAGACGGTTGCCAAGGGAGTCGTAGGCGTACTGAAAAGCCGCGAGCGGATTATTGAGCGGGTTTTTGGTGGCGATATCAAGCAAGCGGTCTGCAGCGTCGTAGGCGTAATCGGTTTTGACACCGTTTGGAAGAGTGAGGCGGGTTCTACGGGAGAGGGCGTCGTAGGAGAAATCGTAGTTTCTGTTTTCGCTGTCCGTTATCCGCGTCAGGCGATTCAGGGCGTCATAAACATAGTCGTTTTTTAATAGTGGGGAGGTCGGACTTCCTGGGGGAAGTACGACGTCCAATGAGATGCGGTTGCCGTTTGCGTCGTAGGCATACGTTGAGGTTGCGGGGAAACGGTTGTCGGTGAACGAAACAAGGCGATTCAGCGCGTCATAGGCGTAGCGATAGGCCACATCAGAATTCTCCGCAAAAACGATGTTGCCGTTTTCGTCATAGGCGAAGGAGGTCTGCGCGTTCCCGGGAAGCGTTTTCGTTATCAGACGATTCAAGGCATCATAGTCAAAAGAGATGGTTTCGCTCTTCGCATTGGTAAGAGTCGAGAGGTTTCCCGCGGCGTCGTAGGAAAAGCGGGTGCTGTTGCCGAGCGGGTCGGTCGAGGTCGCAAGACGGTTTAAGGCATCATAGTCATAGTGCGTTGTATTCCCGTTTGCGTCCGTTACCGCAGTACGGTTGCCGTTTACGTCGTATGAATACGAGGTCGTGCCGGACGCGGAATCAAACACGCTCGATAATTCATTCTTCGCATCGTAGAAATAGCGGGTACTCTGGTTTTTCACATCCGTAATGCGGGTCAAGTTCCCTACCGCGTCGTAGAGAAAATTGGTTTTGTTTCCCAAGGGGTCGCGCACCGCAAGGAGACGGCCTACGGCATCATACGAAGTTGAAGCGGTGTTATTCAGCGCATCGGTCAAGGAGAGGAGTCGGGAGAGAGTGTCGAATGCAAATGTTGTCTTGTTGCCCAAGGCATCGGTTATCTTTTTCAGGTTGCCGTGTACGTCGTACGAAAGGTTCGTCGCATTGCCGCGAGCGTCTTTCTTTTGAGTCAGCTCTCCGAAGGAATTGTAGACGAATGTTGTCGTGCTGTTTACGGCATCGGTGATAGAGAGCAAGTTACTGCGACTATCGTAGACAAACGTGGTTGTCGCATTTTTGGCGTTCGTCGCGGTCAAAAGATTGTTTGCGCTGTCGTAGGTAAATGAGAGAACATTTCCCAAGGGGTCGGTGATGCGGGTGAGATTTCCCCGATCGTCATACGCAAAGAGGGTTTGATTGCCGCGCGCATCAATAATGCTCGTCCGGTTATTACCTGCGTCATATTCATATGATGTGGAGCTGTTCTGCGCGTCAGTTACACGACGTATACGGGAATCCGCATCGTACTCATGAACGGTCTCGTTCCCTTGGGGATCGGTGATCACGGTTACAGTGCCGGTGGAAGCAGGACTGTACGCATACGCAGTCTCGTTTCCCAGACCATCCTTCTGGAGCACCACGCGGCCGTTGTCGTAGGTATTTTCGATGACGGTATTCCCGTTCGCGTCAATAACCTTTATCAAGCGATCTTCGGAGTCATAGAAATACTGCGTTGTCTCATCCAGGGGATTTGTCGATGACGCAAGATTTCCGTCGCCGTTGTACGAGTAGTGGTATGCGTGTCCCGCGGGATCGGTAACGACGGCAAGGTGGTTTTCGCCGTCATAAGAGAACCGGAGCGAGCGGCCGGTTTGATCAGTCGAAGTCGCAAGGAGTCCGTCGCCGTTATAGAAAAGGGTTACGGCATTTCCGTTACGGTCGGTAATGGTGTGCAGAATTCCGCTCGCGTCAAAGAAAAGTACGGTTTGGTTTTTCCGGGTGAGAGCGAATGAACCGGTCGAGCTTTGAACAAGCGTATCGAATACGCCGGCTTGGGGCGTAAACGTGCTCGTTGAAACTCGGAGATACGCGTCTTCCCTCCCATCCTCGTTTACGACAATGACACCATCGGAAAAAACATTGAGGCGCATTGCGTAGTTATGCGTCCACTTCGGACCCAGGGCGCTTGTTGATCCTGAAATGGAATTGTAGGTGCGGGTAAACTCGAGCGGAACTCCCCTACCCGGTACAGATATATCCCGTTCCTGTTTTAGATAGTTTCCGAAGAGCGTATTCACCGGCTCTTCGGATACGAGCACGGCGGAAGCCGAAAGAGCGGACCGGTTGGCAACGTCGGTTGAAAAAGACTCTGCCTGGAACGGCACGTCAGACGTAAATACCGGGCTTCCGGAGGAAGTACCGGTGTGCCCAAATGGAGAACTGTCCGCATAGTCATTGTTGAATTTAAAGTATCCGATGAGGTGGGGTTCGAGTCCGGTGAGCTCGTGGTCTTTGTTCGATTGGATTTCGAGGGCGGTTCGGGGGTTATCCCAAACCCTGAAATCGTCAATCTGACCCGAGAAATATTGGGAGATGCCATCTTGGTTCCCGATCGAGAAATGAAACCCTTGGGTCTGGTTGCAGTTGCCCGCGGCAAGATCGCCGGTAATATCCGCGGTAAGAGAGGCGTTTACGAGGCGTATTCCATTGATATAGAAGGAGAAGGCGGATGTCGCGGTACCCATATCTTTGACAGCCGCATAGTGGCGCCAGAGATTGTCGCTTGAACTTACATGGAGAGTGTATTGCTGGACTTCAGCGCCTCCATCATGACGGCAATCATAGGAAAAGGCCCGGACATCGCCGTTTTCAGTCGCGTAGAATGTATACCCGGCGCCTCCGGGCGGGTTTATCCGTTTCGAGAATATCGTCGCATTCGTGGCCGTTGTCGTGCTTTTCTGCCAGAATTCGAAAGTGAAAGGAGTTGTTGAGCTTACAAAGTTAAAGGTGTTGGTTCCATACATCACCTCGTCGTCGACGCCATCAAAAGAAATGGAATGGGTGTTGGCGGCGTGAGCGGGAGAAACAGTAAGAAAAAACAAAAACAGGGCGCCGAAAAAAACGCCAATAAAAACTATCCGTGTAAAGAAAAAGAGCGTTGTCGGGAAAATATATCTCATTTCAAAAGCGTGCTCATCCACCTCGAAAGCTCATTACGCCCGATGGAGCGTTCATTGCCCACAATCGTAACCGCGATTGCGCCCATGGTGTTTCCGATGAATCCCACGGCATCCATCGGCACGCCCATCGCGACAAGCGGCGCGGTAATCGAGAAAAACGCATCACCCGCACCCACGCGGTCTATAACTTTTTGGGAGAAAACCGGGATTTCAAAAACCTCTTTCTTCTCCGCATCGTAAGTAATCGCCCCCAGATGTCCCATCGTAACCGAAAAATACCGCGCCGCTACAGCCCGAGAAATTTCTTGCACCAAATCGCTGATAGAGGCATGCCGGTTTTGAGTCGCTAAACGTATTTCGACATGATCAATACATCCGTAATCCATGCGCGGATATTTCGTAATAAAATTAAATCCACGGTTAGAACTGTTGGTTTGAGTATTTACCGCCAAAAACCTCGCCTTCCGGCAAATTACGTTAATGGCGTGTGTTCCCAAAAAACCAAGCCCGAAATCGTTTACTAAAACGGTTTTGTATTCATCAAGCAGCGGCTCGAGTTTCTGTGCGATGTGTTTATCGAGCGCCTCTGGTATGAACGGATTATGAAAATACAGCTGGAAGTATTTCTTCAGAAAAATTTTCTCAATATATCGCCGTATTGTAACGGTGGGGCCATCGTCGCGATAGACAAAATGCGGCCGAACGTTATTTCCGAGCCGCTCGCGGATAAAATCTTCACGGGAATTATCCTTCCCCAACAGACTGAACAGTCCAACCTCTTTTACGAATCCTGCAACATGACTTACGGTCGCGACTGCGCCGCCCGCGAAACTTTCTTCGCTTTCGTAATTAACGGAGATAAGATTTTCTTTGGCGGACATGCCAAGCGGCTTGCAGTAATGATATTCGTCAATGATGGTATCTCCTATCACCAGCACCTTTTGATTCTTTAATGCATTGAGAAAATCCATTACGCTATCAAAAGAATGCCGCCCCTTGAAATCGTTAAGAAAACTTTCTGTCTCTGGGGGAAACGATACGGCTTCATCTGTAGAACTTTTTCGAGAAAAAACTCCCATAGAAAAACTAATAATCATCTTTTATTTCTTAAGATGCTGGAACCACGATGCCGTTGCTTCTTGAATTTTCTCCGGCGTCCATACCTGAGCATCCTTCCAGTCACCGGCGTGCTTCATAATAATACCAAGCCCCTCATCAAAAGACACGCACGGTTCCCATCCCAATGCCTTTTTTATTTTACCGACATCTGCGAAGGTTTGGTCGGGTTCGCCGGGCCTTTTAGGAACATACACGATATCGTTCGGTCCTAATAATTCTATCATCCTGTTTACGCTTTGAGGATTACCAGAACCTACATTAAAAACCTCTCCCGCACAATCCGACGCCGCCGCCCTTACAAATGCATCTACCACATCCGTCACGAACACAAAATCTCGCGTCTGGGTACCGTCGCCAACGACGGTAAAGGGCTTATAGTTTGCTTTCTGCGCGAGGAAAACCCCGAGCGCAGCCCCGTATCCTGAATCAGTACGGACGCGGAGGCCATATACATTAAAAAGACGCAGTGAAACAACGGGTAATTTATATACTCGCGAGTAGTGAAGCGAAAAAAGTTCACCCATATACTTTGTCGCCGCGTAAGGATACTCGTTCCTGATAGGCGCGGCCTCTTCCGTCGGATGCTTGTCAGGAATACCATAACAGCTGCTTGAAGCAGTATAGACAAAACGTTTTACTCCTGCTTTTCTACTCGCTTCAAGTACCGACGCGGTTCCGAGAACGTTGCTGCGAAAATAATCAAGCGGCTTCTCAACGGACGGCACAAGCGAGGTCAACGCCGCAAGATGGAATACCCAATCAATATCGCCAAAATAGTTTTTAATACCATTAAAATCGGCGACGTCTTCATTACAAATCTTGAGCCGTGAATTGTTTTTAACCGCAGCGAGGTTGGCTTCGAGGCCCGTACAAAAGTTGTCGACGACGACAACTTCGTGGCCGTCAACAAGCAAACGCTCCACCAGATGAGATCCTATAAAACCTGCTCCGCCGGTAACAAGGGTTTTCATGTAAATTGAGCTATGGTTCGGTTATTAGCGTACACAATGGCAAGTCCCTATCAGTATTTAAACATCCTACTTCGCCCCCTGTGTTATAAGAAAAATCCCTACAATAATAAAAATGACGCCAGCAATTTTAAATCCGGTCACGGATTCCTTAAAAAGAAAAAATGAAAGTATGCTTGTAACAACGATGACGAGGCTGATAAGGACGGGGTACACATGACTCAACTCCGCTCGCGTAAGAATCTTAAGCCACAGAAAAAGCCCAGAAAAATACAGGATGAGCGCGATCACAATATGAGGCTCAAGAAGTATCACGAGCATCTTTTTAAACAGCTTATGACCCACGCTATAGTCGCCTCCAAGACTCAAAACCTCGTGCAAAACCTGTGAGCCTTTTTTCATTAAGAGCTGTCCGCTCGCCGTAATGAACGCCGCCAACACCACAAGCAATCCGGTTACGAAATTCATAGTAAATTGGTTTATTTCTTACTCTTTAAATACCAGTCGATGGTCCTTCGAAGTCCCTCTTCGAAAGAGACTTTCGCTTTAAAACCGAAGTATTTCTCTGCGCGCGAAACGTCGAGTCTCCGTTTCGGCTGACCGTCGGGTTTAGACGAATCCCACTTGATCTCGCCCCTAAAATCCATAAGACGACAGATCATCTCCGTAAGGTCCTTAACTGAAATCTCCATTCCCGATCCCAAATTCACCGGCTCTCCACCGTCGTATCGCTCGGCTGCAAGAGTAATTCCTTCGGCGGCATCATCGACATATAAAAACTCGCGCGTCGCCTTACCCGTTCCCCATACTTCAATATGATCCTTTCCTGCCTTTTTCGCCTCATCAACCTTTCGTATGAGCGCCGGGATCACGTGCGACCGCTCGGGATCAAAATGATCACGGGGTCCGTAAAGATTCACCGGTAGAAGATGTATCGAATTCCATCCATACTGGGCACGGTATGCCTGTCCTTGAACAAGCATCATTTTTTTTGAAAGGCCGTAAGGAGCGTTCGTTTCTTCGGGGTAGCCGTTCCACAAATCTTCTTCTTTAAACGGCACGGGCGTAAATTTCGGATAGGCGCAGATCGTCCCGATGCCCACAAACTTTTCGACACCCAATCGGTAGGCGAGATCCATAAGCTGGGTTCCCATAATAAGATTATCGTAAAAGATCTCTCCGGGGAACCTTTGATTGAAACCGATACCTCCTACGCGAGCCGCCAGATGAATCACAATATCGGGCGTGCCCCGCGCCGCAAGGGCACGAGTAATATCATCGGGTTTCCGAAAATCATATTCAGGAAGTTCGGGAACAAAAATGTTCTCCGCGGGAACACCCCGGCCCTTAAGTTTCTCGATAAGAAACGAACCAAGAAAACCGCCCCCTCCAGTAATAAGAATTTTTTTATTTTTCAAATCCGTTTTTGAACCTTATTAGTTTTATACAATCTGCTCGTCGTGAAATTTTTATGAAAGAAGTGGCTTTACGACGCGGACGATTTCTTCCAAATCATCTTCACTCAAGTTCTGATGCGCCGGCAGATACAAGCCGCGGTTCGCAATATCTTCCGCAACCGGAAACTTTCCCTTTTTATATCCTAAAAACAGGTATGATTCTTCTTGCGTCGGTATCGAACTGAAAATCTTCCTGCATTCAATGCCCGCTCTGAATATCTTCTTCAGCATCGCGTCCCGTTCCGCTCGGTTTTTGAACAATAGAGGAAATCCGTGCGGAACGATATACTTATCCTTTGAATCGCGCAAAATATCAACGCCCAATCCATTCTTCAGATATAGGTAGGCCTCGTGCCGTGCCTTGATGTATTTAGGCAAAGACTCAACGGCGCCGAGACCGATAATGGCTTCCAAGCAATTCATTTTTCCATTAAAACCGATCATCGGAAAAGTAAATTTGTCCTCGATGGCATTGCTTTTCCGTCCGTGATTTCGGAGCTGAACGGCAAGTCCGGCTATTTTCTCATCGTTTGTCACGATCATTCCGCCCTCGCCGCATGTAATCGTATGCGATGGAAAAAACGAATATGTCCCGGCATGCGATATGGCGCCCGCCATTCCCCCTTTATACTTCGCGCCGAATGCCTCACAGGAATCGGTAACAACAAAGAGGTCATGTTTTTGCGCAAAAAAAAGGATCTCGTCCATCGGGGCAGGATTCCCGAGGAGATCAACCGGCATAATGGCAAGCGTGTTCTTTGTTATTTTCCTCTCAATCTGCGACGCGTCGATTTGTAAATCGGCCGTCGCGTCAACAAATACGGGCGTGAGCTGATTGTAATACGTTGCATTTACATGCGCGATAAAGGTAAGGGCAGGCAGGATAACCTCGTTTTTTTCTGGCCGCAGATACTTTAAAGCCGCAAGGATAATCGCATCGGCAACGGTGCCGGACGCGACGGCAACTGCGTATTTTATTCCTACGAAATTTTTAATCGCATCTTCAAATTCTGCAATATACCGGCCCTGTCCAATCTCTCCGTCGCGGAGAGCCGTATTCATTAACTCTTTCGTTTTTTCGGTTATATTAACTGCCGCAAGCGATATCATAAAAAATAACCGCGAGCCGGTTTATCCTACCAACCACCCTTAATGCTGTTTGGTTTAACCAGCGGCTACGACTTCGTTATGCCTCATACACATTATACTCTTTGAGGCTCGCATCTACCATTCTTTCTACCAGCTCATGAAACTTTGTTTTTGGTGTCCATCCAAGCTTTACCCGCGCTTTCGAGGGATCTGCTATTAAATGCTCGACCTCCGCAGGTCGATAGTAGCGCGGATCAATTCCTATGTAATCCTGCCATGCGCGGATACTGGCGCGTGAAAATGCTAACTCGACAAGTTCACGCACCGAATGCGACTCACCGGTCCCGATCACATAATCTTCCGGTTCTCTTTGTTGCAGCATAAGCCACATCGCCTCAACGTACTCCGGTGCATACCCCCAATCACGCCGTGCATCCAAGTTGCCGAGGTAAATCTTTTTATCAAGCCCCGCTTTGATACGCGCAACGCCACGAGCTATCTTTCTCGTTACGAACGTCTCTCCTCGTCGTTCTGACTCGTGATTAAATAAAATGCCATTGCATGCAAAAAGACCGTATGCCTCCCGATAATTTACCGTCGTATAGTATGAAAAAGCCTTTGCGATCCCATAGGGACTCCGGGGACGAAAGGATGTAAGTTCGTTCTGCGGAGGAGGCGAGGATCCGAACATTTCAGAACTCGATGCCTGGTAAAATTTCGCCAGTTTTCCGGTATGCTCTTGAAAGTCTTTGATCGCTTCGAGAATCCGAAGCGTCCCGACACCTGTAATATTTGCGGTATATTCTGGTATATCGAAACTCACACGCACGTGCGACTGGGCACCCAAATTATAAACTTCATCTGGCTGTACTTGGTAAACAAGCTTTCGCACGGTGTTTGCGTCCGCCAAATCTCCGTAGTGCAGAATGAATCGTTTATTTTCTTCATGAGGATCTTGGAAAAGATGATCAATACGAGCGGTATTAAACACCGATGCGCGGCGGATAACGCCGTGTACTTCATATCCTTTCTTCAATAGAAATTCCGAGAGGTACGAACCATCCTGTCCGGTCACTCCCGTAAGAAGCGCGATTTTATGTTTTAATTCTGGCACACTCTTTTTTTCTTGCTGCATAATAGTTCTTCAAAATCCCCTAAGCGTTAAAACCATGCTATCATCATTACTTTAAAAATGCAACAGCTACCGCTAAGAAACAAATTCTTCGTTTAAAAAAGGGCGCTGGTTGCGGATGTCCCGGCATCCGCGGGCAACCTCTTCAATTCCTTCTTCCAATCCAATGCGAGACTCAAAACCCTTATCGCGTAATTTCGCGTACGAAACTTCGAAATTCCTGCGGTCGATGTCTTGTGTATCAACAAACTGCAGTTCGTAGGGAATCTTGTTTTTAATCCGGAGCGCAACTTCTACTTTTGAAAGATTCATCTCTTCCGATCCAACGTTATACGTACCATCCTTCAGGCGATAAAAGTTTTCAATCGCAAAGACAAAACTCCTCGCCATGTCGCGCACATGAATGAAGGTACGCTTAAACTGCGGTTCGTGGATCATTATCCGTTTCATGTGAACGGCTTGGTAGGTAAGATCGTTCGGGAGTAGATCGAGCCGAAGCCGAGGAGAGATGCCGAATGCAGTTGCGAATCGAAAAATAACGTAATTGCCTTTTATCTGTATATCTTTTTCCGCTTCAAACTTGCTTACTGCGTAATCGGTATCTGTTTTAAGAGGAGCGTCTTCGGCGCAAAGCGCGCCGTCAGCGTCCCCGTAGATGCTCGTTGTTGAAACAAAGATGAGTTTTTGTTCGGGCCTGCGAAGCTTATTGATAAGCCGGCTGCCTCCCGTGTTAACATCACGGCACAATGTAACATTTTTCCGGCACGCCGGCTCTCCCACAATCGCGGCAAGATGAACAATATACTCAACTCCCTCAAGCGCCCGCCGCACTACCTGTGCATCCCGTATATCTCCTTTGATAAACTCGAGGCCTCCATAGACAAAATCTGTAAGCAGATTACTGCGCTGACACAAAAGATTATCTAATACCCGAACGCTATATCCCTGTTTAAGGAGCATCGGAGCCAAAACCGAACCGACATATCCCGCCCCTCCGGTAACTAAGACTTTTGTGACGGCTACGCGCTTTTTCATAATAAGACCACTCTGCAACAACATTGTCATTTTGTGAAGATTCCTCCCCCTGACTGCTTGTCACTCTTTATATATTCCTTATTCATTATTCATTATCATATCCGCCACATGCTCCGCAATTGAAAGAGAAGCGGTCAGCCCCGGAGACTCAATGCCGATAAGATTGATCAACGTGGGGCCCTCGCTTTCTTTGCTGATGATAAAATCTGCCTCTCCGTGAAGCGCGGTTTTCGGACGAATACCGGCATATGCCCACTCAAGGTCCGCAGCCGTAATCTCGGGCCAGAATGGTTTTACCGCGTCGACAAATACCTCGGGAGGCGTCCGTTGGTCGAGCGGCACCTCCGGATCTGCGCGCAGACTCGCATTCGGACCAAGATACACTTCACCGTCCAGTCTCTTCGTGATGTGGATTCCCAAGCCGGGACTGCCGGAACGAAGCGCAGGATAGACCAGTACGTTGTTCATCCGATTCTTCTTCTCTGTTTTCACACGATAATACTCTCCTGAGTAAAAAAACACATCGTGGGGATATCCTGCCATTTTTGCAATATCATGCGCGCCAAGACCGGCCGCATTGATGAGGCGAATCGATTCAAACACGTCGTCGCTTCCTTCGGTTTTAAGAAAATACCCATTCCTTCCCCGTTCCACGCTTTTTACTTTGCGGGAAAAATGGAAAACGGCTCCCAGCTTCTGCGCCTCGTCATAGACCGCGCGCGTACATGCAATCGGGTCAATCATGTATACCTCCTCAACTCCAATGCCCAAAACCGCGCGGATTGCCGGCTGAAACTGGCGGATTCTTTTTCCCGAGAAAAACCGAATCGGAATGCACTGCCTCCTTGCACGCCATACAAGCTGTGAGAGCGCAATCAGCTGAAAAAAAACCTTCGCGACCTCTTTAGGTTTCGGCATATTGCCGACAATCACCATGCCGCACTTGCGATACGGAACTCCGTGCGCTTTGCAAAATTCAATCACTTTTTTGCCTCCCTCGCGCGCAAACTGCGCTTTCAGAAATTTTGGATTCAAATGAAGGCCGGAATGAATAACACCGCTGTTCAACCGCGAGGTTTCAAGGCCGGGCGCGTCGTTTTTCTCCAGCACGTAGATGCGTTTTCCAGGGAAACGCTGCGCCAACTCCCGTGCAATTGCGCACCCAATAATCCCTGCACCGACAATAATATAGTCGCTTACGGTCCTCATTATTTTATATTATACTATAATCAAATCTTGACGGCATAGATATCTTCTGCTAGAATAATCCTGGTATCTCGACAACCAAGCCGCAGCAACAAAGAAGGATCGAATGGAAGCGCCAACGAATGCCCAGAAACCGACTATCAACAACATCTCTGCCGTCGGCATTATCTATCCTCAATTCAATCCTTTCCGAATATTCATCGAAATGAAAGATTCGGGCTATCCGCGCAAAGCGTTTGCCACGAAACTCCTGTGCATTGGCGGAAATTGGATTGGTACCAATGCAAAGAGCGATGCCAATCCGCGCGCAACATACGTACGCGAGATCTATGAAGAATTGTGTCTTGATCGGGCCATTGCCAGTACTCTAGAACTCACGCAACTGTTCGGTGACGCCACGGTAAACTATACTGTCGCAAAAGCAGATGTCCCGGCCACCGACGAAGATGTCATGGACCTCAATACAATCAAGGCCTCCATCGCCAAGAATGCAGCATGGTTCGACGATTACCTCAATTTCGTTCCGAAGACCGTATTCGACCGCGCCGACCCGAACAATACGGTTGGCGACCATCGTAGTCTCTGCTCGGTTTTCGCCGTTGGACTTCCCAACGACCTATGGATAAAGCTCGAACGCCTGCAGAAAAAGTTCGGAAACCTCTCGAATGAATCGATAACTGTCGTGACGACTCTTTCGGAGATCGTACAAACAGGATGGCAAACTGCATGGGGTCAAGATCGTGTACTGCAAGATTTCTTTCTCAATAAAATCAATAGAAAGCCAAAACCCATTCCGCGGCTTGTGTGCGAAGTAGAAAACTTCCCGATCATGGACAGCATCACCATGACGCGGCAGGCGGAAGGCGGATTCTCTTCATACGACCAGTATCTCGCGCGCTACGAAGTGCTGAAACGTCCGTAGCATTCGTTCCGGAACACAAGAGGTCTTTGCGACCTCTTTTTTTATTGACTGGCCGCAGTTGGCATGAGCATCTCGATAAAATTTTTTACATCCTCTTCTGCCCCGGAATTGATATCGAGAATTTTACGTGCCGCAATCTCAGCGTCTTCATATCTTCCTGCCTCGCGGTATGTTTCAGCCAGAAACCGGTAATATTTTTCATTCTTAGGAAATAATCGTATAAGCCTTTCATAAATTTCAATCATTCGGTCGTATCTTTGATACTTGTAGTAGACGGCTGCGGCGTAGAGCCAATTCTGCGCATCGTTTTCCCGATATTCATACCCTTGGCTCAGCGCCAATTCGATTTGCACAAACCCTTTCTCGTCTTCCCCCGCATTGAGAAGCCCAAGCCCCAGCGTAAAATGCACCCCGGGGAAATTAGGCGTCAGCGCGGCGATTTCTTTTAATATGCGAATCGCCTCTTCGTGATCTCCGCGGTACGTCGCGGTTTGCGCCAATTCATAGAGTAGCTGCTGCCTCTGGGGAGAATATTCAAGTCCTGTTTTGGCATATTTTTCGCCGTCGTCAAGTAATGCAGCGCGTTTGACCGCGGCAAAATAGTTGTTATTTGCTTTGGCGGCTAGCCAATTGATGCGCGCATCACGGGGATGATGTCCTTGCGCGGCTTCGATCTCTTTCTTCGCTGCAGCAAAATCTTCTTCGATTCGCTCCTCTGGGATAACGCCAAGCGCGAATGCGTCTGTCACGTACCGGGCAAATTCATATCGGATTTCGTCCTTGTTTGACGGAGAGATGAAAAACGAAAGTGCTTTATGAAATGAAGGTATCGCGTCGGAATACTGAAGTGTACCCACACGGTTCATATAATAATTAGCCCGCGCGATATTGAAAAAAAGATACGTATTAAATGTAAAAAACGAGAGGGCGGTTATCAAAGGCGCTAAAATAATCGCCTTGCCCCCGCTCCAATGCTTCGGGGCATTGAATTCTACCCGCCTACCCTCTGCCGATAATGTATGGACAAGGGCCAATGCGAAAAACAGCATAAGGTACGTAGCAAGGGCGTCAAAAAAAGTAAGCCCCGCAACCGCATAAAATAGAAAGGTTCCGGCCAAAAAAATATCTCTGCGAATTGCCAAAAAGAATCCGGCGACAATCAAAGCCGCAAAAAAGGTAGAACCCATAATACCGTTTACAGCTGCGTGATCAAGAAAAGTATTATGCGCTCGGTCCCACCACGCTTCTGCTTCCGAAGAAGTCAGGAAAAAAGGATCATAGTTCCGGTCAAACAAATACGAAAACCCTTCTTGCCCCCAACCAAAAAATGGCTTTTGAGAAATGCCCACAACTGCCACTTTCCAGGTGTTAAAGCGGTTTTGAACCGAAGAATCCCCCCTAAACGCTGAAACTATTCTCTCAATAGGATCCGCAAATCCGCCCACGGGCGCGATGTGAAAAAAACCAACAACCGCCGCAAGTAATATAAAAATCCCTAAAACCGCCAACCTTATTTTTTTGTTTCCTGTAATTAATAGCCGGCTGCCGACAAAAATCAATGTCGCTATAGCCCCTAAAAACGGCCCCCGCGAACCCGAGACGAAAATCGCGATGAACGAAAAAAATATCACTCCCGAAGCAAGATAATGCCAAAACCGTCCGTACGCCGCTACGGCAAGATCTTTTTTCAACCGGACATGCAATGAAAACAAAATGGCAATCCCGAGATAAGTTGCCAAAATAATCGGATTTGCCAAGGTGCTTTGGACGCGAAAACCAATATCGCCGAACAGATCGGAAAAGTCAAAAATCTGATATGTGGCGCCAAGGGCGATAAAAAAGGATATTGCCAAAATAATCTTCAACGGCAGCTGCCAATCTTTCTGTGTTTTGAAAACCCCAACAAGAACAACAAAAAACAAAAAATAATGGAGCTGGGCTAAAAAACCGCTGTCCATTGATCTATTCCAAGTACCCCAGAAACTTCTGGAAACGTCGTAACTCAAAAATAAGGAAACCGCATTAAGCAAGAAAAACGCTGCGATCAAAAGAAAAATTGGAGATCTCGACGGAAAATACGTTTTATCCTTGTATAAAAGAAGCGCATAACAAAGAAAGGCGGCCTCGATTAAGAGAAAAAAGATCAATGAGCGCACTAATGTATAGTCAAGGGTAAAATTGCTGCCCCACGCAATCAACGGAGTTGCAAGTACGGCAGCAAGAAGAAATTTTATTATTGAGATGAGTTGTGCTGGTTTTAACATTCCAATCATGGATATCTGTAAGGTTTATCCGCCTTCGCAGAAGACCGTGGGCGTAAGCCCGCGGCTGAATGCGAACCAATCTTCTGCTTCGGCGGATTTCGCTCCGCCCTCAATTCGGAAAGGATACCGCAAGCGTGGGCCCACGAAGCTTCATTCCATTGGCAAGGTTTGTAAAAAAGATTCTGCCTGGCTCTTCGTTGTGGGATCAAGTTCGATTGCGCGCGACACAGCCTGGCGCGCTTTATCGTAATTCCCAAGCTCCTTATAGATTGCCGCAAGCTGGGCAAAGCTTTCCGCATTTGTCTGTTCCTCCGGAAAAGCAACAAGCGCTTCATAAAACTCCGCCAGCCGAGAAAAGTATAAATCTACAAACTCGTCAATCGTATAAACTTCAATAAAAAGCCGCACATAATACAGGTTTCTCCTCCAATCCTCATATCCCAGTTCAAAGGCCTGCTCAAAACTCGCAATCGCGCTTTTAAAATCCCTTGCCGCCACATACGCCAGCCCCAAGTTCATATGCCCAAAAGGCACCTTGGGATACTTCGTCACACTCTTTTCTAAATACTCCACCGCTCGATGTATGTCTCCTGTATTCCGGTAATACTGCGCAATCTCAAACTGAATATCCGGCTGATCTGGAGCCAACGAAGACGCGCTGCTAAGATAACGTAAAATCTTTTCTTTGTCCTCTGGCGAGCTCCCCGAAAGAAAATTACCCAACCTTCCGGCCATATAATAATCCCGAGCGCCTGGCTGATATTTCTTCTCCACGCCAAGAAAACTTTCAAACGCAAACCGCGCCATATATTCAAAGTAATCCTTAGAAAGTTTATCCGGATTTTTCAAAAGCAGAACAGAAAGATACTGCCAGGTGTACATTCCGTAGGGATGATTCAAATTAAAGTCTTTCAGATAGTAATCGACAGCTTTTTTGTCTTCCCGGTTAAGCAGTTGCCATCCCTGGTAATGAAACCCAAGCCCCTTAAGGGGAATAAGATTGAAAAAAACCATGCTGTAGGCAACGACTCCTGCGGTAACGAGAAAAAGTCCGCGAACAAATGGCGACAAAGATTTCGCCCCGACATGCGTCGGCGCTTTATTTTTTGGCATTTCTTCGCCCTTCGTGGAAAAAGCGACAACTGCGGCGGCAAAAAAGAGCACTGCTAAGCTATGAATCGAATCGAAAATCACTATTCCGTTTACCGCATAAGCCGCAATGAGGGCGAGTAGGGCGCCGTATGCGGAATTGCGATGAAGCGTCTTCCAACTTCCCCACGCCATCGCTCCAAGCAAGAACAGAAAAGCAAGTAAACCGAAAGCACCGGTGGTACTGAGAAATTCAAAGAATATGTTGTGAGCCTTGTCAAACCAAGCTTCGGCTTGAACCAGATTCTCCACAAGGCGAGTATCAAAATTCTGATCAAGGGCAGAAGAATAATTATCCGGTCCCCAACCGAATAGGGGCCTATCAATGAATGCTTTAATCGCTATCTGCCATGAAATTAGCCTGTTGTGAAAACCGCTAAATAGCCCTGCCGGATCCGTCAACCGGCTAACCACATTTCCTCCGGGTATGGAAAACGGGGACAGCCAGATTTGGACAAAAAGCAAACCCAGTCCAATCCCAGCCAGCAAAAGAAATATTTTCGCGAAACGCCGCGTCTTTTTGTTCATTCGCGCGTCAAGCGCCAAAAACACAGCCAGCACAATTAAGCCCGCAACCACGCCGATGAATGCCCCGCGCGTCTGTGTAACAACCAACCCCCAAAAAGATAGCACCGCAGCTCCTGCTAACACATTACGCCGTAAAACGCCTCCTTCATTCGCATTTTTATGATCCGGATAGTGCAGAAAATGGCCGAAAAGAGAAAGAAAGACTCCGAACAACAAATATCCCGCGATAATCGCCGGATTCGTAAACGAACCGACAGACCTACCCGAGAGCCCGAATTCTCTGTCAATCAACCCATAATTCTGCAGCAATGCGTATACAGCAACAAGCGCAATGGAAATAGACGCCCACCGGACTAATTTCTCCATCTCTTGGCGAGAAAATAAAACCCGTACCAAAAAATAGAGCATACCAATATGCAGAATACTGATGAAACCAGTCATCCGATCCAGCATCCCGAAAAGACTTCGATGAACATTGGTAGAAAATACTGTGGCTACGAAGGCGACCGCCACAAATGCCAAGGCCGCGCCGTCAATCACGGTGAAGTTGGAAAAAAACGCTTTGAAGCCCGGAAATACCGCTCGACCAAAAACAAAACGCACAAGCAGCAACATAAACGCGGTACCGACTACAATCTGGAATAAAAATTCGTGACGTAGAAAAAAACCGAATACCTCCCCGCGCGGGGGAATCAAAAACGCAAATAACGACGCAATGGTAAAAAATCGCGCGGCGCGGATCATATTCTTATTATGACTCAAAACTTCCGGGCTGTAACACAAACATGGCTGCAGTATACTCATGACACAAAAAATGCTATAGCATTTTTTGTGTCATGAGTACGAATACCTATACTTACTCCTCTATTCCTCAAACCGATATTTATTCCGGTCGAACGCTATTTGCGAAAACGTTCCACGGGGAATGCCGCCGTTATATGCCTGAAGAAATCCGATGGTGATGTAATCTTGGTCCGAGAGTTCGCCGAACAAAGCGTCCATGCCGAGCAAGCCGGTTACCGAAACCGTGATATGCCCTTTTTCCGTATCAGTGGGCATGCGGATTTCGGATATGTTAATGGTATCTGCGCGTGCGCCGCATCCTTCTCCGTTATACATCACAATACCGCCGCCCTCGCTTGCTCCTCCGGCACACGTAGGATAGAAAACCATTAGGCGCGGATACTCTCCTTCACGTCCGTAGCCATCCCTCCATGAACCGATGGCGCGGTGAGCAGTGTATTCCGGCCGGGCCGTCACTGCATAGCCGTCCGGCGGGAGTATGTTGAAATAAAATAGCATTGCGGTCTGCGTATCATCCGGCCAGCCAGTATTCGGTTCAGAAGGAATAATGGGATACCGATCGAAGTCAAAGCCGAGCTTCACCGCATCGGAGTCGGTTACATCAATATGTCCCCACCGCACATTCGAGATGCCAAGCGGCGCCGGCCGATACGGAACCGTATAACTGGTGAAGGCTGTTTCTGAATAATTAGCGTGCGGGTCTTTGGCTCTGGCTCCAAAAAGATATCTGTCTCCGGGCTCGACAATTGAAAGGCCCAGTTGCGGCTGCCAATTACCTTCATCAAGCGCAGTGCCGGTGGAATAATTGTATTCATACGTAATGGCGCTGTCATAATCATCAGGGTCGCTCATACCATCCCACGACAATCCAATATCATAGTTATCGCTGATTCCTGCGGCAAGATTTTGCGGAGGCGTAGGTGATTGGTTTGGCGGCATGTTGTTTGTGAAATAATGCTTTTGCGTATCCTTCGCCACGAACGCAAAATTATGAGTGCCGCCGCCGGCATGATACAGCGCGTAGTAAGCAGCGGTAACATAATCATCTTCGGTAAAATCTCTTCCTTCCGGATGGCGCGCCGCAATTCTCATGCGGTCATCTTCCATCATGCCGTACGAGATCGCAAAAAGACCAACCCACATGCCGCTATCAGACGTGCAGCGCTCGGGAGTGTCGGCAAGTATGAGCGAGTGTCTACTTTCTGTTCCGCCGCTGCAACGGGGATAGGAAAGCGGGAGCAAATTTGAAATATCAGAAGGCTCCCAATTGCCTGGGGTAGAAAGACCCGATTCAGGAGTCGGATCGCTATTAAGGTAGAACAAAACCATAGTCCAGCTGCCGCTCCGGCCAAAATGATTCGGTATAAACGGATATCGGCTTAACTGAAGATCGATTACCGGGCCCTCATGATCAACGCCGCTGTAATTGTAAAACAATACGTCATCTAACAGCTTCGGCGTGATGGAGTATTGATGCGGCTCAGAACTGAAACCTTCTTGGTCAACCGCTTCAATCAAAAAATTATACTCGCGGCCAAGCTCATCAATGCCCATGCCATATGAAGTTTCGGTAGTAGTTGCCACGAGGACTGGCGGACTATTGACTGAATAAAGACGGTAGGTAAGCGGACCGCCTGTGGTGAACGTAGTCGAACCACTGCCACCTTGAACATCTCCCCAATCAAAAAGCAGCACGAGGCTGCTGGAATCAAAGGTGACATTAAAATCATTCACGGCAGCAGGCGCGTCGCGCGGCTCCGGCAAGCTGGATGTATTCTGAGGGGTTGGCGCTGACCGGCTTATAAAGTCGTTTGCGTTATTATCGGTATCGCAGCCGTTGCCCTTGTATTCATTTTCGTTCTGCGGAGAAACGCACATGTCGTTCCACGCCTTTCGTTCGATGCTCTCGCCTACTGCCGGAAGTGCAGCCGGAGCGGTTTCTTTCGGATGCAATCCATCGCCGCTACCATAACCAACCATATCCACAATTGTTGAGTCTTGCGATGATGTAAGGACTCCGGTACCGCTCACCAAAAAAACAGTGGCGCCGGTATTATTCAGCGAGCCGGAGAGCCATGCCATGTCTGCAGTAATCGGTCCGCTGTATTGATCAATGCCGACGAGTAAAAATCCTAGCGCTGGAATATTATCCCCTGCTTCGAAATTCTTCTTCTTGATACTCGAAAAATCGGCGGCAGCGCCGGAAAGCGTCTGCAATGACCAAGCGGAAATATCGACTGCCGCATCTGTTGGATTGTACAGCTCGACAAAATCTCCGTTCGCGCCAGTGCGATCAACATAGATTTCGCTGATAACGATGTGGCTGACGTTTGATGAAGGATTTTGCTGCGGCGCTGGCGGGGGTGGCGGAGGTGGGGGTGGCGGAACTTCAGTCGGAGGTGGCGGCGGAGACGACCCGCTCGGCGGAGGCGGAGGAGACGGTGGATTGTTTGTCAAAGCCGATTGAGACCCGTTTGAACCTCCACTATTGGGCGGCATGCTATTGACCGCTCTCGGGGTCCCGAGTATATTGCTGTCATTTTCTTCGTCGTAGTATGTCTGCCAGAGAAGACTGTTTCTCGTCCTCTCCATTGTCCTGCGCTCTTTCACGTCTCCGGCAGGCCAATTGGACGCCGCAAACACTTCATCAACCAAATTACAATCGGCGTCAAAAAGCCGAAGGGCTTCGTTGGTATTAGAAAGAGCACCGCTATAAATCTGATCAGCAGAAATCTTAGGCACTGTGTCGTCATCAGTGCGTTCAAGCAGGTAAAACGCTTGCGTCGGAGTAAGCAGAACGGGGGCCTCGATAAAAATCTTGATCTGCTCACCTTGATCAATAAGCTGCCAGCCGCTAATATCTATTGGTTCGCCGGCTCTTAAAGAAAGCTCGATCCATTCGTCAGTTGCGGCTGTCAACGTTCCCATCCATGCGACTTCATTGACGATAATCTTCGGATTTGGAGGCGGCGTCTGCCGGGTGTTAAACCCGCAAAGCTGAATCGGATCGGCAGGGGCGTCCCCCGCATATTCTTCATCGGTTGTTTGATCGGCTACGCCGGTTGTTTGATCGACTGCGCCGGAAACAGGAGGACCGCGGTCAGCCAATCCACTCTCGTCAAGATCATCGAGCGGAATTTGATCGATCAGCGTAAAACCGCCGCTGGTATCACCGATCCGATCAGAAGACACATCAACAACTGCATCGCTGCCAGTATTCTTGTTAGCGCTATCAGCGATATTTTCCTCATTGGTATTCTGGGAAATTACTTGTACGCTTGCGGCAACTTCATCAGCGTCCACCTGCACAGATTCCAATGAGGCATTTCCGACATCAACGCTCGGAGACAAAACTTGTTCAGCTTTTTGCTCAGCGTCTTCAAAAATACCGCTGAAAAAATCGCCCACCGCCCCTACTGCGGCCGCAACCGCATTGCCTATTGTATCTACCGCAACTGCGATTGCCGATGGTTTTTGTTTTCTCGAGAAATTAGGATCGTTTTTGAGACGCTCAACTTCCTGAAAGAAAAGATTGATAACGCCGGAGCCGTATTGGACAGACTTGACCGAGAGGCGGGACCAGTAAGCCAACAACACCTCTGGATCATCAAAAATTATTTCACTTCGTGATTTTAATAGTACGCTTGATGTATCCGGTTGCTTGAATAATATAATATAGCCGTCTTCATCCTGACCAAGGGCAAGAATAAATAGCCTCTCTTTTCTATAATCGACTGGTGTTGGTTTTTCGTATCCGCTTTGAATTCCAATCGTGTCATCGCTATAGAAGTTGTTATTCGAATATTTCGCAACCTCCTCAAAGTAAGTATCTAAAACATCAACGGTCACCGGTTTTCTATCCTTCAGCAAGATTCTTAAATCAATATTGCTAGCGTTAAATTGTTCTGCCCAATCCTCATACGGACTTCCTCCTTCAAGCGGCGGGTGAGGATCGTTTCTCGTATGATCCGGCACTGACGCATCCTCAATAAGATGGAGTACGTGGCCGAGCGAAAACATGGCCATTTCTTTATCTCCGTTAAGCCAATATCTGATTGCTTCGTTCCAGCTGAAGTTCGAAGCAGGGAGATATTTCTGAATTTTCCATTGCTGAACCGCAGAAAGAATTGAGGCAAAAAATGGTTCGTATTTTATCCTTGTTTGCTCTTCATCGCTCTGGGCCCAATTTTTAGAAGCAAGGCCGTTGCCATAGACGTTGCTTTCAAGACCGCGACTGTACACTGGATCGTAAAAATGATTGTACCAGCGCGGCGGGTCGTCTTCGCGCCGACTGCCGTCAATGAGATAATCGTTTAAGTTTTCGGATATTGGATTTCCGGGAAAATGTTTGTTGTAAAACCCAATAATTTCTTTCGTTAATCCCGCATGCGTTTCAATTCCATAAGCAAACGCAGTGCCCGGCATTGCGGCTGCAAATAAAAAAATAACTGCGGTGGGTACAAAAAATTTTCTGTAAATAATAGTCATGAAATCTCTAATCTCAAACCCACTACCCCTAACCACTAAATAGTCATAGACTTTCTATCTTCCAAACTTGAGAAAAAGTATTAAGCTCCATATTTATATAACCTTCTAGGTCGCCATTTTCTTTATATGTTGCAAACTTGTAGTCTTTTTTGTAAGCCTGACCACTCGTGTATGGCACGGCACGTGTAACAACACTAATAACCTCCTCTAGTCGCCCCTCGTTTTTTGCTTGTAATAAGGCAACTTCCCATTTCTTTCTGGTTAAATATTCATCAAGGTTCTTTTCGCTCGTTTCTAGCGCAAAATACTTACTCGCCAAATCAACATCTTCTCGGCGTAAGGCGTCAATAAACATTTTCAAAGTTTCCTCCGGGGTTTTGCCGCCATGCGTGTCAGCGGTCATGGCCTCGATATAACGTTGTTCCACGTCCCTGTACCGCTGGGACTGCTCGTCAGCACGTTGTTGATCACGATACTTCATATATCCCGAATACAACCCCACGAGGCCAAAACCGCCGACAAGAACGGCCAAAAAAACAGCCATAAACTTTACCATATGGCTCTTGTATTGTTTTTCGCGCGGAGGTTGCGAAATCTCTGTTGGTTCGGGGTTTTTATTTGCTCCGCCTTCCATAATGAAGAATGGTGATATTGTAGCTAAACCGAGATGAAATTTCTATAAAATTTTTCTAAGATTTTTCGATTGCGTTTATCTCAAAATCAAGGACAATCAACAATGCTCCCATTGTAATCGAGCAACAATTTTTTGTCAATGACCCCTCCCACGTTACCCCCACGTTTATACACTAAACTATGCTATAGCATAATTTAGTGCGTAAAATAAAACTCCACGACCCCACAGCCATAACCCTCTTATCTCTGGTAAATTTTCGTGGGGCGAAATCCCGCAGCAAAAGCCTTGCCATACTTAACCATTCATCCTTCCACATTCCGGCAGGAGTTTTTTAATGCGCGGGTAAAAAATTTATCCATGCGGTTGGTAAACCTGAATATTCCTGGCATATTTCTGCCAAATTTCTTTTCCAGAAATCACTCCTAAAATTATCCTAATCGTCCAAATTATCCGCATTATCCACAACCTACGCACCAAATTATGCTATAGCATAATTTGGTGTATACAAACAAATACAGAAAGAATACAAGAGAAGAATACAAGAAAGGAAGAATATACAAGAGAGGGTGAAATAAAAGTCTATTGTGACCACAGCTGTTCACGGCGTGGTATTTTATTTTATTTGTTTCTTAGCCGCGCTCATCCCCGCGGCAAGCCGCGGGGTATTCGCGCGGAGAAACAAATAATTTTAAGGAGCTGGGGCTTCCTACAGTTTAAAAAACACGGTAAGGACCTTATCGTATTCAAAGCGGTTGGCGGTGATATAAAGACAGTATTCTCTTACCTCAAAAACAGAGGAAACAAAATCAATTTCATCCCGACATTCATAAGGATATATCCAAACGCTTTTTTGCAGGCGATAAAATCCCAAGCGCTTCATATATTCATTCAGCGCGTTTCGGGCAGTCCGTTTATCGCTGGGAACGTCATAAATAACAATGCGCCATTTGTGATCCCAACTGGCGGATTTTTTCAATTTCATTTCTTCAAGGTTGTAACGGAGAACACGCTTTTCTCCCTTTGCAGTTAATACCACTGTTACCATGCCATCTGCTTCTTTCATCTCAATAAGTTCCCGAGAAATGATATAGCGGAAACCCCACATATACTTTTGTTCATCGCGCATTTTTTGATAATGCCTCTGCTCTAAAAATCCTTTCACAAGCTCGCGCACAAAAAAAGGCGAAGTGGCCGCGACAAGCCCTATCACCGTGCCGCCAGCCAACGCTTCGAGAATTTCCCTCACAACCTTCACGCCCTTCGCGCCTTTTCCGGTATTGGTATTTTTCCTGGGCTTGTGTCTCATGACAAAAAACTGTGGGTACTATACAGATTATTATACAGATACGGTTATTATAGCGAATGCACTAAATTATGCTATAGCATAATTTAGTGCATAGAATGTGGACAACTTTTGTGGATAACTTTTCAAGTCGGTTTTCAATCGATAGCCTCTCGTCGGTGCCCCTTCATCGATGACCCTCCGAGTGAATGGCTCTTCAAACACAGGACTTACGCAGTTGAAATCAGGGAATGACTCAAAATCTGGATTTTTGATTTGAATTGAAGGACACGATTTTCAAGCCCAGCTGCGTAAGTCCTGAAACAGAAAAACCCGCGAATGCGGGTTTTTCTGTTTTTCCGGTTCAGTTCCGACAAGAATCAGAACAACCGGGATCGATTCAGAACCAAAGTGCCTTATGGCTTGACCAGCGTTTCACCATCGAGCGGCAGACCCCAGCCGACAAAGTTGGCAGCCGAGAGATCAGCGCTTGCGGTGCCATCGCTAAACGACACGTCTGCAGCCGCATTCTTAAGCGACAGCTGGAAGGAGTTACCTATCGCGCTGAAGTTATTGAGTGCAGCCTTGACATAGTACGTCTTGGTCGTGCCTTTCGGAACCGTGGTGTTCACCGTAGAGAAGTCCACGAAACCGCCCGAGGCAGTCGCCGTAGCAACCTGGGTCGCTACCGTGGTGTTGGTAGAAGCATCATAGAGGTCGAAGTTGTAGGCAGTCGCCGCAGACGGAGCACCGGTGACGGTGAGCCGCAAGTTGTGGTTCGTGCCGTTAAAGACGACATCTTCTGCCGAGTGGGCAGTGACGCTAAACCTGAATACTTCCACAGTACCAGGAACCAGGGTTTCACCCGAGGTTACCGCAGCGCAGCCAGAACCTTCTGTCTCGCACAGCGCGAAGACCGGTCGGGTCTTTACAACCTTGAAGTTGTTCCCCTGATGGTCGGCTCCTACGCCGGCAGCCAGGGTTGCAAACGCACCGGAGGTTGCGCCTTTTGCGGAAACATTGGTCGTAGCTGTTGCTGCACCGCTCGTCACATTGAGGTTGCCCCTCAAGTCTGAGCCGTCGGCTGAGAACGTCGCGTTCGTATTGTCAGTAAGGTCTACCTTCAACACGAGGGTCTTGTTGCTGTTACGAGGAACAGTGAAGAGACCTGCGGTGGTGTTCTCAAACAAAGCGGTGTTGCTAGAGCCATTGGTAACCGCAGGCACGGTCGAGCCCACCTGGACTCCGTCGACATACAGCTTGATGTTCTTGGCATTACCGGGCAAGTCGTCGGTTCCATCTTCAAGAACCTGGACTCTGGTAACTTTAACATCTTCCGTATTGTCGGCAGAGAACTTCCAAGCAGCCAGCGTGACTCCCGTATCTCCGGAAACCAGCCAGCCTGCAGTAGGCATGGTCGGCGATACTTCGTTCGCCATGGTCAATACCGCGCCGGTTGAAACAGTCACTGCTTGACCGTTTACGGCAGCGGCTAATGACACGGAGCTGTTGGTCACAATGCCCGTCGCAGTAAGCGTGCTTACCCGTACGCGGTCAGTGTCGGTCCAGCGAGCGTTTGCATTGCTCAAAATGTTGGCATACAAATCTATCTGAATCGACTGGCCGGCGTTCACCCTCAAAGGAGTGGACAGGTTAAACACTTGCGTTGTGCCCGAAACAGTAGAGGGCGAATTGATGGTCTGGCCGTACTGCGTGCCTCCGCTCTTGAGAACGAGGGCATCCAACGGACCGCCAAGGCCATACGCCGCATTGGCGCTGTCGCCGTTATTTCGGTCGATAAGCGTGAGCGACGTAACATCAACTGCCTGCTCGGTTGGAGCTGTCAAAAGCCACGAACCGACAAGCTGATTCTGCGCATTCTCAACAACGGTCATATTTGCAATCGAGCTGTTGAGCGTGCCTGAAACAGTGCCGGCAGATACCGTTAATGAATTGCCATCAGCATTGGAGCCCGGGGCATCAAGGGTAGTACCTGCGCTCTGCCGTAAGGCATTTGCCGAGCCTGCTATCAAGCGAACCGTAAAGGTATCGCTGCCAGCCATTGCATCGGCTGCGCCAGAGGCAGACTGAACGTCTGCATAGACATCCAATTTCTTCGTGGTACCGGCCTTAATGACGAACGAGCTTCCTGCGCTGAACGCTTGGTTGGTGTCAACCGCAACGGTTGCCGCGGTCGTACCCACCTGCAATCCGTCAGCCAACAGCTTCACGTTTCTGATGTTGGTGAAGGAGTTGGCGCCGTCAACGATCTGGAGCGTAACGGTCGAAACTTTTATGTCTTCGCCGACCGCTTTCCAATCAAACGTCGCCAGTTTCACGCCAGTAGCGGTTAAAGCAATGTTCGATGACTGCGAATCAGACGACTTGGTGATCGTAAGGCTGCCGGAATTGATCGTCGTATCTCCGCCGCCCTGAATAAGCGTGTACACATCTGCTTGGTTAGCCTTAATGTTCACGCCATAGCCAAGGTCTTTGGCTACCACGTCAACTGCTTCCGCGAGTCTGAAGCGGAACGTTCTTCCAGACCCCTTCATGACATCCGCCCGAAGTGATACCTGTTTGGTTACTCCGGCGTTTATTGTAACCGGGGCGCCAGACAGATCAAAGACAAGCGTTTTGTCGCTGTTCATGAGGGCCGCTGAAGAACCAACCTGTACGCCATCGAGATGAAGCTTAAAGTTCTGAAGCGCGTCATAATCGGCTGTGCCGACCAAGGTGAACTTAAAGTAAGAAAGCTCCACTTTCTGGTCGGTTGCCTGCGCGCTAAATCTCCAGGCTTCATAGTTGGTCGTGCCGGCATCCACATTGGTTGCGCCGCTCGGATTCTGGTTGGTAAGCGTAATCTGGCCGAGGTCAGACGCCTGCGCGGTTCTAAACTCATTGCCATGGAATGAGGCAGCGAGATTAACCGTGGCATTGGCAGTGACATCTCCGGCGGCCATAAGGCCGAACTGGAATGTCTTGCCGGACGTAGCGCCGTTGGCCAAATCAACTTTCAAACTGACAGACTTTGATCCTCCCGCAGGAACGGTGAAAAGACCGTTCGCGTTGGAGAAGGTGAAGTACGCGCTCGTAACGGACGCGCTGTCAGAAAGCCGCGTCGCGCCATCATAGAGATAGGCGTTGGCGAAATCGCTGTCCGCGCTTACGCCGATCCGATGGAGTTTAAGCGAGGTGACTTTCGCATCAGACGCATCGCCATTCGTGAGTTTAAGCCGCAATACTTCTGCCAACACCTGCGCACCTTGCCCGCTGGTTAAATCAGCCACAAGGGTTGAGCCCGAAGGATTTCCCGAATCGAGCGCAACCGTTAATCCTGCAGCCGCAGCCGGAGGCGGTGTAACTGACGGAGGCGGTGTAACTTCTGGAGGCGGCGTTACGGAAGGAGGAGGCGTCGTTGACGGAGGCGGAGTCACCGACGGAGGCGGCGTTGCCACCGCTAACCGAGAGTTGACATGCGCCCGCGTTCCTGCGCCAAAGTAACCGGTTCCGCTCGAAAGGCCCAATGGAGCCAAAACCGCGTCAGCGTACTTGTCTTGGTAGCGCATGACAGCGGCCTTGGTCAAAGAACCAAAGTAGCCGGTCACCAATCCTTCCGGATACACGTCGGCGCCTTCATTCTTCAAGAATGTTTGCAGATTGCTCACTGCATCGCCTTTCGAACCAACGGTGAGGTCGCTGGTAAACGAAGGCAGAGAAGGAGCAGGACTGTCGCCCTGAAGAGTGGTAAGCTGCGACTGGAGCGTCTGAATTTGAGCCAGCAAGGCCGAAATTTGAGCCTGCAACTCATCAACAGATTGTCCGTGCGCAACCGGCACCAACATAGCAGCTCCGGAAAGCCATACCGCAGTTGTCAGCGAAAGAGTTACTGAAGTAATCTTATTGGACAACTTACTCATATATGTATTTATTTAATCCGATTATCGCTTCATGAATATCATTTAAGGTATTCAATCGGCTCAATCAGAATTGACCTTTATATTATCTCGTTTCTTCCCGTTTGAACGGGATAAGTTGGCCCATCCGTCCGTCGAGAGCCCCATCTCCTTTTGATATTTAAAGAAACGGGTCGACCTTAGCTCCTGGATAAGATTGGCAACTTACTGCGACAGACAACGACTGTATACAATCAAATCGTGCGAACAGGCAATGATTATCTGACGCAGCGAGGCGCCAATTAAACAAAAGAGCCCCTCCGAATGGTGAGGCCTCTTTTTCAATAAAATCGGACAAGGTGAACACGGAGCCTGCGCAGAAAAGACGTACGCTCATCTGCGAAAAACCCGGTCCAGCCGCCAACGGGGCAGTACCATCCGGTACGCCCCAGTCCGGAACCAAATGGTTCTAGGACACAAATAGACCTTAAGCCTCACCCTTAAGATCTAAGCCCATATTTGATAAATTATAGATGAGCTGCGGGCAGATCAGCAAAAATTTCTGTGGATAACTCATGCCCTTTACATTCCTGTTATACATATAACGAGCGCCCCGAAAAAAAGTTACAATCCCGCCTGCGGCAGGATTGTAAGCCCATTATTAATGCCAGGGGGGCCGAGGGCCAAGAGTCAAGAATCAAAGCTGCCAAGAACCTCCTCATATTTTTTATAACGCTCCTCCAAATCAGGCCGTAGTTCTCGCCCCCGCTTAAGCATTTGCTCCGCGAGAACTTTATCCCGCTGCTCCAAGGCAACATCAAGCAGGCCAAAGATAAACTCGAATCGCGAAGGCGCAGCACGATATCCCTCATCCATAATCTCTCGCGCAATCTGAAAATACTTCGGATCCTGAAACACGACTCCGGCCTCCAGATTGGCGATTCCAAACATATATAATGGTTTTACGCTTACCACCTGATTGTTCCGCTTGGCGTAATCCAACACCTCATTGGCAAAGCCAATCGTCAGCGGAGCCACTTCCGGTTTAAGCACCGCACGGTTCCTGATAAGCGCCGAGAACAGGTTTGCCATGCCGCCACCCACTTGCTCGATTGTCTCGTATTGGCCTATGGGAGAGTAAAATTTTAGCGCCTTGTCATAAACCGATATGCCCTTGAAGGGGTCGGTCGACGAAACCGCAAGTCCTTCCCGAATAAACAGGTTCTTCTTATAGGGAAGATATGCGGTGAGATACAGGAGCGTACCGGTGAACAATACGAGTAGCAGGCCCGCAACTGCGCTAAACGGCCGGATCACAAAGGCGGTCTCGGCGTCGCCAATCTGCGGTACAGTCAATTCGAATTTCTCCAAGAGATGTATCGCAAACGCGAAGAACGTGAACAACACCAAATAAATCGATAGCACGTCGAAAAGAAACAAATTCTGAATGAGATACGCGATCGGCAGGGTCAGAAAACCGACGTACAGAGCGTACGGTTTTTTCATCGGAGGAACTTCAACATCTTTTTTGCCCGCAACCACTTTAGATTTTTTCACGATGCCGTAGTAATATACTACGAACATTCCCACATACGCGGCCAGAAGCACAGCTCCTCCGTTGATCAAATAATCCAAAATCCAATTGTGGGACCTATCAAACCAGCTTTCTGACCCGTACCGCTTCGGATTGTAATATTTATCAAATACGTAGGGAAAATTCTCTGCCCCCCACCCAAAAATCGGTCTTTCTTTAAATCCTTGTATGGCAGAAGTCCACGTTAAATAGCGGCTTACGAGAGAGTCGGTCTTAAACGGTTTAAAAGCATCTTCGCTGGCAAAACGGTTGAGGCCCGGAACTTTCTCCCATACTGGCCACGACGCCCTTGTAAAGTAGAAGACGGCACCGAACAATATAAGCGCCGCCAATATGCTCCGATAAGGCCATGCGCTGCCCAAAAAATGCGAACCGGAGCCCTTGTGGTTTTCTTTTAAATTTCTTTTTCGATCTAAAAACGTCGGTAGCCGAGACCGAAACGACAAAATCAAAAATGCTATGAAAACGGCAACTGCCAAACCTATAATCGTTCCCCTGGTTTGAGCTTTCAAAAGAGCGTACAGGTTTAAAAGCGCGATGGAAAGCCAAACCAACTTTCCTGCCAGCGGTTTTGTCCCATAGATCACAAAAAGGGCAAATAATAAGTGGAACATCGCGTAGACGGAGAGATATGACGGATTTCCCAGGGGGCCAGGTGGGCGGCTATAATCGCCGATCACATACGGCGACCGGAGTTGCTGCGCTATGGCGTACAGCGCGATGAAAAGACTTACCAGCAGGCTGAACTTCAAAAGCTTCAACCAATCTTTTTTGGCGGGAAAATACGCCAGCAGCAGAAAAAAGAAAATATACAGATGCAGCAACTGGAACGCGCCATCGCCCCGCTCAAAGTTAGAGAGAAAACTGTTGTAAAAGTTCACGCCGGTAATCGAGGTAAGCAAAAAGGCGGCGACGAAGATACTCGCCGCTATAAACAGCGGCTGACGGAAAATCTTTTTCAAAGACTCGGAAACATCACGCGGCGCACTCAAAAAATAGAACATGAAAAACAGCAGGGCCAACTCGATGACTACACGGAAATACAGCACCTTTCCAGAAATAAAGGGGAAAAACATCGTCGTCGAAACCAACGCAGGGGTTATCAGCGCCGCATAGATGAAAAACTTGGAGATGTTATAACTCGAGAGAGCGAAGATGCGAGCGAAACTCATGTTTCAATTCCCTATGCTTGAGGCCGAAATACACCGTGGCCTTTAAAAAATCTATCTTCGAGCCGCAATCGAAGTGAGCTTGAGGAGAAACCTCCCAACCATAAAAAGAACCGCCGCGCCGAAGGTTCAAGCGCAACGCCTCGGTGAGGCCTAATTCCTTATTGCGCGAGGGGGGGTGCAACTCCCTCAAGTAATCAATAATCTGCGGAGTTAGGACGTATCTGCCGAACACCGCCAGATTCGACGGCGCATTCTTTGCGCTTGGCTTTTCAACGATATCAAAAATCTGATAGGTTGCCGCGCCGATCTTTTTGGCGCGCACGATGCCGTACTGATGCACCTTACTGCGCGGAACCTTTTTCAGCACGCATACCGGCGCATGATAGGCGCGATATACTTCGATAAGCTTTTTCGTCACCAGCTCGCGGCCGACAAAAATATCATCGCCAAACGCGACGACAACGGGTTCGTCGTGCAACAAATGCGCGGCGCTGACAATGGCGTCTCCGTTTCCGAGAGGAGCATGCTGCCGCACAAATGAAAAATGAGCAAGTTTTACAATGCGGCGAAGCTCGCGTACCGTTTCCGACTTGCCGCTCATTTCAAGGGCGGATTCCAACTCAAAATGACTGTCAAAATAATCCTCCAGGCATTTCTTATGCCTTGTGGTGACGAAGATAATGTTCTTGATGCCGGAACGCACTATCTCTTCCACGACATACTGGATCACCGGCGTATCCACAAGCGGCAACATTTCTTTCGGCTGCGTTTTTGTTGCGGGTAAAAATCGGGTGCCGAGCCCCGCGACCGGAACAATTGCTTTCATTACATGAAAGAATAATCTAAAAGAGGCGCCAAATCAAGCGTTCTGAAGAACTTAAATGCTCCATTTTGAAAACCACAGAATCGCCCCAAATGCCGTTACGAAAAGCGTAAGGCTTCTAAACAGAATATGCCGGGAAAGCGAATGATCCAAAAAGTGCCATAAGCAATTGCATGAAATAAAAAACAGCAGGCCGGCTATGGCCGAGAGGTTTAAAAAACCGATCGGTAGCAACGACAAAGCCCACAGCATCTGCGTAAACAAAAAGGCAAACATGAAAGAAAAAAGCGTTCTTCGTCGAAGCGTAAGATCGAATTGCGGATACAGAAGACGCCACGAATTCACAAATTCCATGAACAAAAGAAATACGACGAGCGCCGTAGTAAATCCATGTACTGCTCCAAAATCGGCCGGCTCAATCGCAAACAGTTGCGAAAAAAAGACGGCAAGAGAAATCCCCACGACCAGAAAATAAAAACGGTGACGCGCGGGAAAATCAATCCGCGCAAACTGCCATAAAACATACAGCGCGGTAAACGCTCCCGCAAACGCCACCCGCAACATATCATGATCCGCTTGGGAAAGAACCTTGAGCGAAAGAGCAACAACCAGAACAAAAGTAACCGGGAGAAACGGAGACGACAGAGGACTCACGAGAAAATACGCGCACGCAAATAAAAAAACAATCACCGCAATCGGGTGGAATTCAGTTAGGGCAACAATCACCAACAATACGAAAAAGAAGAAAGAACGAACAATCAAAAATTGGTAACAGGTCACATGCGACATGTGATTCTTTAATCACCGGCCACTTGTCACTGGTCACTTGTCGCTATTGCTCAATGTACACCATCTCGTTTTCCGATTTCACCGTCACCCTTGCTCCTTCTTTAATCTTCCGCCGCACCATCTGGTCTGCCAACGGATCAAGAATAACTTTTTGAATCAGCCGTTTCACCGGACGTGCGCCGAATTCCGGTTCATATCCATGCGCGATCAAATATTTTCTGGCCGAAGGGTCCACTTCGACTCTAATGCTCCTCGATGCAAGCCTCTCTTGGAGGCGCTCAATTTGAATATCGATAATTTTCTCCATATCTTTCGTGGTTAGCGGACGGAAGATGATAATCTCGTCGATGCGGTTAAGGAATTCAGGCTTAAAGGTGTCGCGCAGGGCCTCTTTAATCTTTTCTTTGAAATCCTCAAAAGAATCGACGATGTCTTTCTCGGGTTTTTCGTTCTCCGAAAAACCGAGCCGGGACATCTGCTGAATGAATTCGCTTCCTACGTTCGACGTCATGATGATGACCGAGTTTTTGAAATTGACGACCCTCCCCTTGCCGTCGGTAAGTCTGCCATTATCCAGCACTTGCAAAAGAATATTAAACGCCTCAGGGTGTGCCTTCTCAATCTCATCAAACAAGATCAAACTGTACGGACGGTGCCTGACCACCTCGGTAAGCTGCCCGCCTTCTTCAAATCCCACATAGCCGGGAGGAGAACCGATAAGACGGGCCACCGCGTGCCGTTCCATGTATTCGCTCATATCGATGCGCACGATGGCTTTCTCGTCGTTGAACATAAATTCCCCCAGCGCGCGCGCAAGCTCGGTTTTCCCCACGCCGGTCGGCCCCAAAAACATAAAGCTCGCGAGCGGCTTGTTTTCATCGGAAAGACCGGCGCGCGCTCTTCGCAGAGCATTCGCCACTGCGGAGATCGCCTCTTCTTGGCCGACCACGCGCTTTTCCAGCTCTTTTTCGGCGCGCGACAATTTTTCGGATTCCGATTCAAGCATCTTGGAAACCTGAATGCCGGTCCATCGCGAAACCACCGCGGCAATATCCTCTTCATCAACCGCCTCCCGAATAAACTGGTCCTCCTGTTTGTTACGGTTGAGATATTTATCTTCAAACGCCCCCAATTCCTTTTCCGCTTTCGGCAATTCTCCGTAGCGGATCTGGGCAACGCGTTCCAGATTCGAATCCCGCTCGGCAATTTCGGCTTCGCGCCGAAAATCTTCGACGCGCTTGCGCAAATTGTGGAGATCTTCCATAAACATTTTCTCCGCGTGCCATTTTGCCGAAAGCTCGTCGTTCTTTTTTTTCAATTTGTTCAATTCCCTGTCGATTGCCCGGAGGCGCGTCTTCGCTTCCTGAGAACTTTCTTTTTTGAGCGCCTCTTTTTCAATTTCCAACCGCAAAATATTTCGGCGGGCCACATCAATTTCCTGCGGCAAGCTTTCGGTAGAAAGGCGGAGCGCCGCACCCGCCTCATCAATGAGGTCGATTGCCTTGTCGGGCAAAAAACGGTCGGTGATATACCGGGCGGATAAATTCACCGCCGCGACTATAGCCGAATCGTTAATCCGCACACCGTGATGAATTTCATACTTTTCTTTGAGACCGCGCAAAATCGCCATACTGTCTTCAAGAGAGGGCTCGTCCACGACGACCGGCTGAAATCTCCGCTCGAGCGCAGGATCCTTTTCAATATGCCGCTGGTATTCCCGTATGGTGGTTGCGCCGATCGCGTGAAGTTCTCCGCGCGCAAGCGGCGGCTTGAGCAAATTGGAGGCGTCAACAGCTCCTTCGGCAGCGCCCGCGCCCACAATCATATGAATCTCATCTATGAACAATATAAGCCGGCCCGCGGCGCTTTTAATTTCTTTAACAAAGGCTTTTAGGCGATCTTCGAATTCGCCGCGGAATTTCGTGCCGGCAATCAAGGATCCCAAATCCAGCATTACGATTTCTTTGCCCTTGAGCGTTTCCGGCACGTCGCCGCTCACGATCCGCTGCGCGAGCCCTTCGACAATCGCGGTTTTACCGACGCCCGACTCGCCAATAAGCACCGGATTGTTTTTCGTCCTGCGGCTCAATACCTGCATCAGGCGGCGCAGTTCATTTTCCCTGCCGATCACCGGATCCAACTTTCCCTCTCGCGCCATCGCAGTCAGGTTAATTGCGTATTTCTCGAGCACCTGAAATTTGGACTCCGGCGCCTCATCGGTAATACGCACCGAGCCCCGCAGCTCTGCAAGCGACCGCAAAATGCCTTCGCGCCTGACGCCAAAACGATGCAGTATTTCGCTCGCCGCCGACGCGCCGCCCACGAGTCCCAACAAAAGATGCTCGCAGGAAACAAACTCATCTTTAATCATCGCCGCTTCTTTTGCGGCTCGATCAAGCACCTGCATCAACTCCTGAGAAAGGTACAGTTGTCCGACGGTGGAGCTGTTATAAATCTTCGGAAGCTTACTCACTTCAGCTTCCACCTCCTGCTGAAGCGCGCCGATATTGACGCCCGTCCGCAAAAGCGCGGGCCGCACCAACGACTCCTCCTGACCCAACAATGCATGCAAAAGGTGGATTGCCTTAAGATCTCCGTGGTTTTTCTCGGCGGCCAAGTCCTGCGCCCCCTGGAGCGCTTCCTGTGCTTTTATGGTAAATCGCTGAAACGGTTTCATTAATTTTTACTATATACAAAACGCGTGATGGTTGCAATATATCTGTTAAGGGAATTATAGCACGATTACAGCCATGTGTCAACTTGACCTTCTCTTGAAGCTGTGATAAACTATAGACAGTTTCGGGAAGGTGGCATGGGGTTGTTTTCCCGAGTAGTTTCGACTCAACTAAAGGAGGGGGTAACCAAGATGGTGACCAGAGATGAGTGGAAGAAGGTTCTCAGCGCTCTGACACCTGATGCGAAGCTCCGGCTCACGTTCCAGAAGGACACTGTCCAAGACGTGATGTACCTCGTCGGTATGGTGGGTAGAATCGTGAAGGTTGAGCGGATGACTCATGCCGTGCTTCTCGCGATCATGCAATCTCAGAGTTGGGGTTGCGACTCCAACCGAGTGGTCGTCGTCGAGCTTCTCCCTAAATTTTGGAAACAGCTCGAATGGTTCGGGGGGCGGCTTCTTCAGGCACTTGAGAAGATCGAGGTCGTGACACCGACACCAGCGCCTATTCGGTAACAAAAAGTGCGTGTGCGAGGGAACCTCTCCGCACACCCTATCTCATTTCTTCAAGCGGTTTTCCTTCGGGAGGTCGCCTTGTTTATTTTTTCCAAAAACCAACTGTTTCTGGACGCGGGTCAGGAATATAAATATACCCACTTTAACTCTCAAAATGGTTCTGGTTCAACTTCGCTCACCACAAGTAACACTGTTCACAGTGCCGAAGCGTATCCTCAGACGCGCAACCCGCAGCATCAAAAAAAGTCCCGAGCAAAGCCGGGACAGTTTTTTCCTCACACAACTAAAAACAAAGAGCGATATGTAAAAGAACAACAAGGCCATAAGGCGATCAAAGAGCAAAGAAGAGCTAAGGTCGGCGCCAAGTCAAACTTGGCAAAGGTCAATAATTATGAGTCTGCAGTCCAATGTAAAAATTTTATTCGATCATCCCATATGCTGCAATGCCTCAATTGTGGATAACTAGAGAAATCAAACACGCTAACTCCTCAAGCCGATAGCTTAACTAACAATGTTATAATAAACGTGATGAAGATCGCCTACACCGCCGGATCGTTACAAAAAGAACACAATGGCGTTGTCAGAGTAGTGTACGAGATCATCAAGGCGCTCAAAAAGCGCGGCGAAAGCGCCATCTTTTTTTCACAGCTGGTACCGCCAAAAAAGGAACAGCCGTTTCCGATGATACGCGTACCGTCAATCCGCTTCCCCGTCCGTCCCGAATATCCGATGTCCGTCCTCCCCAAATCCACGCTCTATCCCCATCTTGATGCGTTCGCGCCGGACATCATACACATTACCGCTCCGGATGCGCTCGGTTATGCCGCGGTCCTCTACGCAAAAGAACGCGGCATGCCCGCAGTCGCCACCTACCACACCAGCTTTACCGATTATCTCAAATACTACCACCTTGGGGCTACCGAGCCCTTTTTCTGGGCGCGCTACCGCAAACTTTACAACAATTGCGAGCGGGTTTTTGCTCCCTCAAAGGTCATGGTAAAAGAACTGAAATCTCACGGCATCCGCAACACGTTCTTCTGGCCGCATGGAGTTGATACGGCATTGTTCAACCCGTCATTTAAATCCCGGGCGTGGCGCACAGCGAACGGATTGGGGCAAAAAACCGTCCTCTTGTTTGTCGGTCGGCTGGTATGGGAAAAAAATCTGGACATCCTCGTTGAAGCATACCGCCGCCTGAAAGGCAAAAAGGGGGCCGCATTCGTTGTCGCCGGAGAAGGGCCGGCGAAAGAACAGCTCAAAAAGCGCATGCCGGATGCAAAATTTTTCGGCCAGCTTGACCGCAATGAACTTTCAACTGTTTACGCTTCTTCGGACATATTCGTCTTCCCATCAACAACCGAAACATTCGGCCTTGTGGTCCTTGAAGCAATGGCCTCAAGGCTTCCTGCGGTAGGGGCGGGCGCCGGCGGAGTAAAAGAGATAATTGAAGACGGCGTAACCGGATTTCTCGCGAAACCGAATGACGCGGAAGATTTCATTGCGAAAATTGGACGTCTTCTTGAACGCCCAAAGCTTACCGCGCAGATGGGCGCAAGCGCCCTAGCCTACGCACGCACGCAATCATGGAATCACGTAATGGAAACGCTGTTTGAAGAATACAAAAAGATCTTTTCAAAAAAGAAATAGCCGCGGCAGGCGGCTTTGGCGCATCAAGCTTCATTGCGGGCGGTCAAAATAACGTTGCCTGCGGAAGTATTTCCTCGCTCCAGTCGAAATTCACCTTCTGCGCCACGCCCCCATCGTTTCTTGACGGAATGAGCAAATAACCCTGCTTGAGAGCCAAATCATACAATTCTTTTGTAAGCTTTACGTCGTTAAGGCAGTAATCTTTCAGCTCTTCTAGTTTTCCCTGTTTATACAGCTCTATCGATTCGAGGCCGTGGCCCGTTTTCTTCATTCCCAAATTGGCTTCGGCGAGCACGCCAAGCCCGATACGCCTTCCCATTCCTCCTTCAATCTCTTCTAAGATGTCCAAGTGCTTAAGTTTGAAAATATCAAACGGCATATACTTCGCCAACACCGGGAAATCGAACCGCTGAAGCGCAAATCCCACGACAAGCCCCGCGCCGCGCAGCACCTCGGCCAAATCGTTCAGTTGGGTTTCGCCGAAACAAAAATACTCATCGCGATTGTACGAGTATGCGCCAACGAGCGACACCTCAAGCGCGCTGACATATTCCCTGCCGCCCACATCCGCAAACGAATTTTTAGTTTCAATGTCTAAAACAATTTTATCCATCTCCAGAATAATGTTTAGAAATTAAAGACTGAGAAATCCCTCACATTCGTTCGGGATGTAGGTTTACAAACAAAATTTTCTGCGCCTCCAGCTTGAAAATTTTGAGTAAGCCCTACACATGCCGGTCTGCCACCTTTGTTGCCGCGTAACTCTCCGGTTTTGTCTTTGCCTCGAAATTATTCGCGCGGATCATTGATACCAATTCCTGAATCATCGTCTTCGTTTCTCCGTTTTCTCCGACATCAACATGGATCTCAAAATCCAAGAAAGGAAACGACGCCTGCCGAAAATATCCAAAGAGGGTTTTTGCGATCTCCAGAGAATACATCACTTCCTGATACATCCGCTGGCGCAGCGAAGCCATGGGCTGATACGGAATGCGCCGCCAGAAATACCTGCCGCCGTTGCCTACGCGGTGAATCACAATCGCAGTTACAAAATCCGCCTTCCCGCGCTGTTTTTCCCCATTTTCATGCACCACGTCAGAATCGGTTCCAATAATCAGCTTATACCGCCTCTGGCGATCCGCTTCCATAAAACGTACAACCTCCTGTACCACTTGTTCAAGCGACATCTGAAATCCGTATGAGCTGTTGAAAAAGGTATTCATAAAAACGTCAGCGCAATCCCTAAGATTATTGTATGATACGTCCAAAGCCGCAATCTTGTCAATGTACCAAAAAAATAATGCCACGCTGGTTACGGCGCGGCCACAATAAACTTTTATTTTGTCTATCGGGAATCATTTTTTTAAACCAGTTTTTATTTTATCCCAAAACACCATTCTAAGTCCAAGAAATTCCAAACCAACAAAAATCAACCACGAGCCGGGCGTGAAAGGTGTTAAAAGAGCAACAAGTCCTACCAGTACCAAAACAACGCCGATGGGTTTCTTAATTTTTTGCATTTTCATTGCTTGTTTCTCGTCTTCGTAACAGTCTTTTTGTTATTTACAATATGGGCACCACCGTTGCCGCCGCGCCTAAACGGAGCGGTCAGGAATTCTTCTTGAATCAGGAGCTGAAGAAAAAACCCAGTCTTTGCGCACCCTTGCCCTCCCACCTTTTTCATTCGGGGTGCCGGGAATCAAACCCGGTCTTGGAGTTTATCCCGCACCGAGCTTCGCCCTGGTACGGGGCACCCGAACTACGCACCAAAAATTCTCTGTCGGGGTACCCGGATTCGAACCGGGGCTACTGACTCCCGAAGCCAGCGTACTACCACTATACTATACCCCGATAATTCTGGTGCGGGGCTGGTCTCCCGTACTACCGGTATACTACTATACTGCAGCCCGGTAATTCTCTAACGGGACGAACGCGCGTTTTTACTCGTCGGGCTGTTTATTCCGAAAATGAAAGGTTTTCCGATTGTCCGAAGATTTATCCGCCTTCGCAGAAGACCGTGGGCGTAAGCCCGCGGCTGAATGCGAGCCAATCTTCTGCTTCGGCGGATTTCGCTCCACCCTCAATTCGGAAAGGATACCGCGGGCGTGAGCCCGTGGAGCTTCATTTTACATAATGTTTTTTCTTTATTTCTTCTTCGGCTTCGGTTTCCAGCCCTTCTTTTGTTCCCAAGCCTTTCTCGGCAAGTTTCTTCAGATCATCATCGCTCATTGTTCCTAATTCTGCAACCCGTTTTGAGAGAATCGTTTTTGTATTGATGTTTGGATTTTCCAGCGCCTCGCCCAACAGCGCATTAAGAATGAGCCCGATTTTCGGCCCTGGCTCGATGTTTAAAATTTTCATCACGTCGTCGCCGCGGACTGCAAGCATTTTTACGGAAATCGGATCGCGGGAAACTTTTTCAACCATGAATTTCAAATGCCGCAAGCGGTACGGCTGCGCTTTGGGGACACCGGAACCGATCCTGTCCGCTTCGCGGAGTTGAAAAAGATCATCGATATTTTCCATACTGACGCGGCGAATGAGACGCCGAACGCCGGCAGGAGTTACCGTGCCGACGTCATAGACAAACATATGCTCGCGGATGAGAAGCGCGACGCGCTCGACGGTTTTTCTGGAAAATCGGAGGCGGTCAAACACTTCAAGCGCCATTCTTTCTCCGACGACTTGGTGGCCATAAAACGTGCAATCAGGCCCCTCGCCGCGCTTCGTCCGCGGTTTTCCGACATCATGCAAGAGAGATGCGAGCCGCACATCCAGAGAAAAATCGTTTAGAGCCGCATATGCAAGGGATTTCAGGTTATGTTCGAAAACCGTATACACATGGTGTTTGTTCTGTCCTACGCCGATGCCCTCGCGAAGTTCGGGAATGATGTGTTCTAACAGACGTAGTTCTTCAAGAAGCCAAATCCCTTCGGCTGCCTGTTCAGCCATGATAATGTGAACGAATTCGTCTCGTATCCGTTCTTTTGAAATCGCCGCGAGCCATGAAGCGTTTGCTTTAATCGCTCGGGCGGTTTCTTCTTCAGTTGAGAAACCAAGCGCTGTCGCGAAGCGCGGAGCGCGCAGGAGGCGCAGGGCGTCTTCGGAAAATCGATTCTCGGGATTACCCACTGTTCGAACAAGTTTTTTTTCAAGGTCTCCCTGACCACCAAAAGGATCGATGAGCTTGTAGCTTGTAGCTTGCTTGCCCCGAGCAGTTTCGAGAGGTAGCTGGTAGCTGGTTAATTTCATGGCAATAGCATTAATGGTGAAATCTCGTCGTTTGAGGTCTTCTTCAATCGAGTCGGTAAATTCGAGTTTATCCGGATGGCGCTTATCGCTGTATTTTTCTTCTTTGCGGTACGTAGTAATTTCGACAATGGCAAGGCGCGGATTTTCCGATCCGGTCTTTACGCCCACCGTGCCGAATGTATTTTCATACACGCTTTCCGAAAAGAGCTTCTGAATTTCTTCGGGTTTTGCGTTCGTGGTAATATCCCAATCTTTCGGTTCTTTACCGAGCAATAAATCCCGCACGCAGCCGCCGACAATATACGCTTCGAAGCCGGCATCATTGAGTGTATGCAATGCGGTCAAGACTTCTCCCGGAACAGAAAATTTCATCAAATTTATTGTATCAGATTCGTTGCTTTTTACGAATTTTGCGTTTAAGATTACAATAATTCGGGCGATTAGCTCAGTGGTAGAGCGCTTCGTTTACACCGAAGAGGCCGTAGGTTCAATCCCTACATCGCCCATCAAATCTTTGCTATCTATTTTTTGCTTATGCGTTTTCGGAATGAGAAGCGGGTTTCAACAAATTCTGCGGCCATCATCGATGTGACTGCTGCGATCATTGAAAGCAACGGCTATTTTCTTATTGCGAAGCGGAAAGGGGGAAAGCGCCTTGAACATAAGTGGGAATTTCCGGGAGGTAAAATAGAACCGGGAGAAACGCCGGAAGAATGTCTTGCCAGAGAATTAAAAGAAGAGTTTGGCGTTGTGACAGAGATAGGCGACTTTATTGCGGAAAGCGTTTTTAGTTACAACGATAGCAAGGTTAGACTGCTCGGATATCGTGCAAAATATATATCGGGAGAATTTCGCCTGGATTCCCATGATGAGATTAAATGGGTTCGTATGGACGAAATGGGCAATTTTGATTTTGCCGAAGCCGACCTCCCGTTGATAGAAAAAATGCGGAGTCTCTCAAAATGATAAGTCCCGTTAGAAACCGCGATCGCCTGTTGCGTCACGCGACGTCTCAGCACTATGAAAGTCGTTTGTATAACAAGTCAAGTCTTTTACGGATCGCCGATCGCGATCCCTCGGGACTGAGTCCCTTCGGTCTGAGACCTCAAGGTCGAAGACCTCGGGACGAATGTCTGTTTCTAACGGGATGAATCGTCATTCGTTTACGCTTGCCGCAATTGTCGCTCTCGGCGTACTGCTCCATGTGATCAACGTCGATTATCCGGATCGGCCTGTTTTTGACGAGGCGCATTTTGCCACGTACGCTGCCGATTACGCGTACCGCCGACCGCATCTCGACATCCATCCGCCCTTGGGAAAAACAATATACGCTGCGGCCATTTTGCTGTTTGACCAAAACCCGCCGGATGAAAGCAGGTTTGTCAAAATAGAAAAAGATTCCCGCTCCACCAACATCCTCTATGAAGTGCTGGATCGTCCATACGGCGGCTTTCCGTATATCGCTCTGCGGCTCACGAACGCGGTTTTCGGCATATTGCTGCCTGTCTTCGCTTATCTCTTCCTGCGGCAGATTGTTTCGGGAACCCTTATTCCCCTTCTGGCTGCGTTTTTTATCCTTGTTGAAAATTCCTTGCTCGTGGAAACGCGGCTCATTCTTTTAAACGGCATGTATCTTGCGTTTGGACTTGCCGCGCTTACCTGTTTTTTTCATCGGCAGCGCCGGAAGCCACTCCTGGGAGGAATACTCTGGGGATTTGCGTTGAACGTTAAGTTACTGGCGCTGGGATTCTCGGGGCCGGTGATCATCTCCCTTCTGGTTGATCGCGACATTCCTCTTGCAACCAGGATTCGCAATGCAGCCGCATTCTTCTTTGCGGGTATCGGCGTGTTTTTGATTTTGCTTGCCGCGCTCAATTCGTTCTTCGTTCCGGTTGACGAACGAATTTCCTACTATCAAACGCTCATCCCCTGGATATCCCGCAGCGCGCCCGAAGACGCTTTCCCCAATGCGCCGGCCATGTTTCGCACAGTTTTACCGCACGCAAAAGCAACTCTCGTCGAACTCAATACCATATTGAGCGGTTATACGGTCGGCGTCGACTCACATCCTGCGCAAAGCAACTGGTATTTGTGGCCGTTCATGGTAGGGCCGATTTTGTATTTCCCCGATGCGCTGCAGGATGCTCTGGCCGCCGTCATGAACGGTGCGGCCGGCATTATCGTACTGATGGGCAACCCCGTCGTATGGTTTGGCGGCACAGCGGCGGTTATATGGATATTCGTGGATATACTGCGCCGCGGTAAGCAAATTATTTTGGAAAAATACAGAATTCCCCTGTTGCTTCTAGGCGGCTATGCCCTTTCTCTTCTTCCATTTATGACGGTAGTGAAACGGGTTGCATTCCTTTATCATTATTTTCCGGGGCTCATCTTTTCAATACTGCTTACTTCCTTCTTGGTCGGTAAAAGCATCGAAGCTCAATCGCCGCGCCGCCGCTTTCAATTATTACTGTCCGTCATCGCGCTGGCAGTCGGCGGATTTATCCTGATCTCTCCTTATACATTCGGTTGGTAGTATTTTTATAGAAGCCGAGGGACTTGCGATGCCGATCAGATAGATGATACGGCGGGGGCTACGAGCTAATTTCAATATTCTTTCCCAGCACCTTTTTGCCCAAAAAAACCAGCAAGCCCTTTGGGTTGTGAATACCGTAATGATGAAACACGTCATAGAGGGCGCTTAAAAAATAGAACCCGACGAAACCGCCCGCAAACCAGAAACTAATATCGATCGCGGCATCGATAAAATAGCCGTAATTAATATGGTTTCCTCGATAGTTCTGTATGAAATCATAGAGTTCTTTGATGATGCCCACGCTAAAACCGGCTGTAGCGCGGGAAAAGATCAAGCCCGAGATCGCGCCAAGAAGAAAATGGGTCCCCTGCTGCGCATTGTTCGCGCTCGCGACAAAACGGTTGATATCGTTTTCAACCGTATCCACGTCGACTCCGAACTGCGAGAGGCCAAGCGCATCAAGCTCAATTCTTTCGGGCCTATTGGCGGTAAAATTAAAAATTCCCAGCGAAACAAAAAATTGCGAATAGAGGCCGGCAACAACTCCCAAAAGCATCGCAAATGCTATCAATAACTTTGTACGATAATGCTTTGATCGCATATATACATATATGTAGAAGAGTTTCTATGGACGCCGTTCTTTAGAGAAAAATTCCTTTACTTTCTCGATAACTTCAGCGACGGTATGCTGTGACTTCAAGATATAATCATCCACGCCAACCTCTAGGGCCCTCTTTATTCCCTCGTCTTTTCCGCTCATCGAAATGATAATTACCGGGGGGCGGCTCGTTTGGTTACTATCCGGAGACGCCTTTAACGCGTCCAAAAATTCAAAACCGTCCATTTTTGGCATAACGATGTCAAGCAATATAAGATCGGGCCGCCATGACCTTACGAGCCCCAGGCCTTCTTCGCCATCAAACGCTTGCGCCACTTCAAAACCGGCCCTCTCAAGTCCGTCACGCAGAACAGCTGATAACACTTCGTCGTCTTCGATTAGTGCTATTTTAAGCTTATTCATATAAGGTATAAAGCCGTGCTCCGCCTAGTTTCTTTATATCTCCGGGCCTTCCCGTTTGGCGAACTGTAACTCTCCGGCACGCGGTTCCGATCGCAGAGGAAGTTCAACAAAGAAGGTTGTACCATCGTGTTCCCCGCTTTTAAACCAGACTTTTCCGTCCAGAAGCTTGACGACTTGGGCGACAAGATAAAGGCCGAGGCCCGTACCGCTCGCTTTCATCCGAGCGGCGTTACTTGCTCTCCCGAATTTTTTAAAAATTTTTTCTTGCTCTTCTCGTGGAATTCCGATGCCCGTATCGGCAACGGTAACGAGAAACGTATGGTCGCGCTTTTCTAACGATAGTTCGACCCTCCCATTTTCCGGCGTATATTCCAAAGCATTCGATACCAGCGACTGAACTACATTCTGAAGCGCAATACGATCGGTAACAACGGGGAGCGCTTCAGGATGTTTTGTAAATCCGAGCGATACGTTCTTTTTCGCGGCAATCACGCCGTACTCGTTAACGTATTCCCTAATAAATTCTATTGCGTCAAAAGGAGTCGGAATAACAGCCATTCTCCCCGTTTCGATACGGGAAACGTCAAGCATGGCCTCAACGAGGTTAGAAAGATTCTTTGTGGTACGCTCGATGCGATCAAGGTATGTCCTGCTTTCCTGTTCGCTGACCCCCTTTACGTCCAATAAATATTCTACGGCCCATTTGATGCCGGTAATCGGCGTCCGTAGCTGATGAGAGGCGAGGGAAACAAATTCGCTTTTCGCGCGGTCAAGTTCTTTTTCTTGAGTTATATCCCGAATGAGCGCGATTGCCCCAATCGTTTTTCCTCCAAGAATAACCGGCGAAACGGTAATCGAGGAAGGAAACCTTGTGCCGTCTTTCCGAATACAAAAAATGTCGGGGTCGCTCGTCGCAGCGCCGGCGGTTAAAGCGCGTTGTAGCGGATTATTATCTTTTGGCACTGCATCGTTTTTTTCATCCGCCAAACGTATACACTCAAAAACGCTTTTCCCCAATAAATCTTCTGACTTCCATCCGAACATGGTTTCTAGCGATTTACTTACCTTTATCACCGCGCCTTCCTTGTCTGTCGCAACCATCCCCTCTCCAATGCTTGAGAGAAGCGCCTCGTCCTTTGCCCTGTCATGGTCCAGCTCTTCCATTTTTTGCTTAAGCTCGTGGGTTTTCTCTTCCACCTTTTTTTCCAGGCCCGAGTACGATTCTTTTAATGCAGCCGCCATGCTATTAAACGCGCCGGAGAGTTCAGAAAATTCATTATTTCCCCGAATCATAATCCTATAGTCTAAGTTTCCCTTCGAAATAATCTTCGTTCCTTCTTCGAGACGGGATAGAAGCGTTACTATATATCTGTTGACAACGTTTGAACCGAACACTGTTGCCGTTAAAAGAATGACAATAACGACAAGAGGTAAAAATATCGTAGTCAGGCGGCTTGCCGCAGCTTCCTCCTGATTCATTTTATGCAGCTTCGTCGCAAAAGACGCGAGGCTCTCCGAATCAATAAGTAATTGGTTTGTAAAATCGGGCAAAGACTCGATGCCTAATTGTTCTTCCGGCTCATGCTCAATTTTCCGTACAAAATTACCGGCGATTTTGATAAAGTCATTTTCCATCTTCCTACGGGTTTTACGTATTTCTTCTAGGGCGATCGTTTCTTCGGAGTTGTCTACTTCGTAAGTTCTGAGCGTAGCGCCCAAAGACCCCAATGCAGTAAGTATTTGTCTCCCGGTATATTCTTGACGGGACGCCGCATAATCACGAATAAGTGCGTTAATCTCGAAAACCGCCCTTGATATTTCATTGGAAAGATTCGTCTTCCGGGAGGCGCGGTCAGACGCCTGCATGCTTAAACCAAACACCGCTCCTGTTACCAATATCGTAACCGCAATAAGGGCGCTGCTTAATTGTAATATTGTTTTAATTTTCATTTTCTCGCGATTCTCCATAATTATACTTCTTCCGACAAGATATCGTAAGAGGAGCAGAGAAGGCGTCATCGCGTATACGGTTTTTCCATGACTTAATACAGGGTCCTACAGCTCCGCTACATTCACGAAGAGGGTAAAAAAGCGGCCATTTATATGACCGCGTTCGCGTCCGCTATTTCAGCGGGCAGACGCGCTTGCGTCCGTCTGACTCGACTCTCTGTCTTCAATTTCAGCCAGCTTCTCAAAGGCGAATCTCAATTTATCAACTACGGGTTTGGCTGCGGACGAGCCCCTAACGAAAGTTACTCCATGCCCGCCGGTGGTGCTCCCATATATGAATTCGATCGCGTCTGTTTTTAGACTCAGTTTCAATTTTACTATTCCGCCGTCATCTTCGCGGATAGGAGATTCAAATTCGTGCACGGGATAGTGTGTAATCAGAAGCGCCGGGCGTATCCCGTTCACAAGGGTAAGTATTGCAGGTATGTCTTCTGAAAGGATCTTAAACGGACGGTCTTTCCAGCTTAATTTAATCCACGCGCCCGCTTCATTACGCACAATTGTTATGCGATCACTCCTTCTGTTTGCATATCGGAATATCTCCGATTCAAAATATTCTGCCTCGTCCACGCGAGTGAGTATTTCTTGCCAGCTGTTTCCGGCTTCCCTGCTTAGCTGAAAGCCCTTGCCGGCAATAGCGGTAATGCCTCGAAGTTGTCTCTCGGCGTCGTTTTCTTGTTGTAGGTGCTCGAGGGTTGCAAGCGCCTCGCCCGAAGCCCAGTTGGCGCACCGCGCGAGTCCGGCGCCGATGACGGCAAACACGGCAATGATTCCAAGATAGTTGCGCACCTTCATTGTCCTTCTCCTCTCTGGGTTAGACTTTCTGCATGTTCGGGTAGTTGACTGACGGCTTGCAGCTCTCCATTTAATTCGGCTTCCAGGAAAAGCTGGCGATCGGCGCTTTCTGCGCCGAGCCGATCAATTTTCTCATACTCGCTTCTTCCGGACACAAAATTAAGCGCTTGACTCTCTATGCTGACACACAACTCTCGCAATTCCTCTGCGGTTGATTCAAGCGCAACAACAATCGAACGAACGTCGAAGAAAACATCTTGAGCAAACTTTTCGGCGCCTTCGCAAATATTTTGGGCGATCATATAATGGTCATAATCCCCCATCAATGTCCTGAATCGATCTAACTCTGCATCACTACGCACAAACATCCGATGGGCTTCGCTTTCCAACTTACCGAGAAGTTTCTTGGCGGCTTTTAACTCCCTCAAGCTCTGGCGAAGCCGCGCTACCATTTGATGCACGTTTGGATCGTCGGTTTGACAAGCTCGGCGATGGAAATATCTTAACGAACGAACTACGGCATGGGCCCTCTCATGATATTCGGCTCTCCGTTTATATATTATCGACCCCTCGCCGAGAATTTTCTTCCGCTGTTCCTTCAATATGCCTTCATAATGTCCCACAACAATCTTGCTAAGACTTACAGAGCCCTCGCGCGCCGCGCACTGAATTTTCTTTATTGCCCTCTGTTCGCGGCGACGAAAATTTCGAATCTTGAAAATCCAAGCCAACAAACATAGCGTAGATACTCCCAGGCCGAAAGTGGCTGTTGCGCCGATAAATCCGCCCACTCCGAATATTGAAAGCGCGGCCAGAGGAAGACTCCATTTAAACAGAAAAAGATTAGGCTCCAACATCCCGTCTTTCTTATTTTTCCACTGAACATATACCCTGCGAATCAATTTAAGCGTGTCGCCATAACATGGATCAATCGTGTCGGCAATAAATCGCTCCACGAAAGCAACATTTTCGATGCTTCGCGAACTTATAACCACGACTCCCTGATCCTGTCCGTATTCGATGTTTTCAACGTGCATACTATCCTCCTGCCGGAAGAAACGGATAACGACTACGGCCATTATAGCTCTTCATGTCCCGGGGGTCAACACGTGTAGTAGGCGGGCCTACTCTGACGAACCCCTGGCAAACCTATTGGCTTTTTGTCCGCAGCTGTGATACAAATGAGAAAAAATGAAGGCATTCATCTTGGCGGGAGGGGAAGGAAGCCGATTGAGGCCGGTAACATATGAAATTCCCAAGCCTCTGCTGCCGGTTAAGAAAAAACCGATTATAAACTACCTCGTTGACCTATTCGCACGGCATGGCGTTTTGGAATTTGTAGTTTCCATCAGCGAAAAGCATCAAGAAGATTTTATGAAATGGAAAAAAGAGCATTACGCGGACGAACGCATTGATTTTTCCGTAGAACGCGAACCGCTCGGCACATTCGGTTCGCTTATGCTCGTGAAAGACCGTTTTGCCGATGAGCCGTTCTTCATGACAAACGGCGACGAGCTGAAAAAATTTGATTTAGACAAAATGAGGTCGGCCCACGCTGAAAGCGGCGCCACGGCCACGGTCGGCTTAGTACGAGTAAACGATCCCCAACACTACGGGGTTGCAATATGCAACGGAAGTAAAATAGAAACGTTCATCGAAAAACCGAAACATCCTCCCACGTCATACATCAATGCCGGCATATATCTCTTTGAGCCGGGCGTATTCGCATACTACCCGCACCAAGAAATTAAATTTGCAATGGTGGAAAGAGATTTATTTCCGGCCCTTGCAAAAGAAGGCGCGCTCGGCGGCCACAAGTTTGAGGGCCAGTGGTATGACTGCGGAACATTCGAACGATGGGAAAAAGCAATACGGGAATGGACGTAAAAATTTCGTCGCCCACCTTGAATTGCTAACGGAATGTCATCGGCGCTCACGCGCCGATTTTGTTATACTGAGAATACCATGGCAATAACCAAGGAGATTCTCAATAAAGAACTGTACGCATTGGCGAAAGAGGCGGTATTTGAAACTCTCGAAACGGACCACGAGGGGCTCAAAGAAGAAGAGATTCGAAAACGAAAGGGTCTTTTCGGTCTCAATGTCCTTCCGGAAAAACAAAGACTTACAAGCGCCTCCATCTTCTTGAATCAATTCAAAAACCCGCTTATCCTCATTTTGCTGGGCGCCGGCTTCATTACTCTATTTTTGAATGAATTCGGGAATGCAGCCGCTATTTTTGCCGCTACCGCAGTCAATACGCTCTTAGGTTTTTACCAAGAAAACAAAGCAGAAGAGGCCCTGCGCAAGCTGAAAACATATTTGGTTGAACGAACGGTTGTCATCCGGCAAGGCAAAGAACAGGAAATCGACACCCAAGAACTCGTGCCCGGAGACATCTTAAGACTCCGGCAGGGCTCGCGCGTACCGGCAGACGCGCGGGTAATCTTTGCCAACAACCTCTATGTCGACGAATCGATCTTGACGGGCGAATCGCTGCCCGAAGGAAAACGCGAACCGGCGGTCGCATACGGAACAACGCTCGCAGACAGGACTTCGATGATCTATTCGGGAAGTTTGGTTACTGAGGGGTTCTGCCAAGCCGCAGTTACTGCCACAGGCGCCCTGACCGAAATCGGAAAAATCGCTTCTGCGGTCGCCAAAAAAGAACGGGAAAAAACGCCGCTACAGCGCACAATTGAAAAATTCAGCAGGACTTTTGGAATATTCGTCTTTTCCGCCGCAACCCTGTTGTTCGTCTTCGGATTATTTTCCGGTTATTCGGCGCATGATATGTTTCTCGTCACGGTAGCAGTCGCGGTTTCCGCAGTCCCCGAGGGATTACCCGTGGCGCTGACCGTAGTGCTTGCGGTCGGCGTCCAGAGACTTGCGGGACGCCGCGGCATCATTCGTAGACTCTTGGCCGCGGAAACGCTCGGCAGCGCATCGGTCGTGTTAACCGATAAAACCGGCACCCTGACTGAAGCAAAAATGGACGTTACGGGAATTATTAATTACGGCGCATCGGATGACCTCATTTTAAAAATCGCCGTTGTCAATACGGATGTCATCATAGAAAATCCCCAAGACGACTTCACCAAATGGGAAATCGTCGGTACGCGTCCGCTGGAAACTTCATTGGTAATGGCCGCAGCCAAACTGGGGGTGTTCAAACCTAAAGCGCACGAAGAGCTGAAACCGGTTGACGTACAGCCATTTAACTCGCGCAGAAAATTCTCTGCCGCATTCATGACGCTTCGTCAAAAACCAATTGTCGGCCTAATGGGGGCCCCCGAGGTTTTGCTCTTCGGATCACGCTCGGTGATGGAGAACAACAAGGCAATCGCCCTCTCCAAAGAACAAAGAGAAGACATATCGGAAGAAATTGACCAATTAGCGCATTCCGGCAAACGGATTTTGGGCGTTGCAATCAAAGAGCTTGAATCGCTTGATGCGGGCCTCAAAAATACGGACAAACTCTCTCGTGACCTCATATTCTTGGGCCTGATTACGCTTAGCGATCCGGTTCGGGCCAGCGCGAAAGAATCCGTACGGAAAATGCAAGACGCCGGCGTGCGCGTGGTAATGATAACCGGCGACCACCGCGGCACTGCCGAATCCGTTGCCAAAGAACTCGGATTTGACCACGGCGGAGAGGTTATAGAAGGCGAGGAATTAGAGATGATGTCCCCGGAGGCGCTTGATGCAAAACTGGACACGACGTATCTATATGCACGCGCGTCTCCGGACGCAAAGCTAAAGGTTCTCAATGCGTATCAGGCGCGCGGCGAGGTAGTAGCTATGACCGGAGACGGCATCAATGATGCTCCAACGCTTAAAAAAGCGGATATCGGAATCGCGCTCGGTTCGGGAACCGACGTTGCGAAAGACGTTTCAGACCTGATATTGCTCGACGACAATTTTTCCACCATTGTAGCGGCCATCGAGGAAGGAAGAAAAATATTCGAAAACGTTCGCAAAAGCATCGCCTATCTTCTGGTGAGCAGCTTTACCGAATTGATCCTTGTGGCCGGCTCATTATTCGCCGGCATCCCGCTTGCGCTCGACGCACTCGCCATTCAAATCCTCTGGATCAATATATTCGCGGACAGCGTACCCGCTGTTTCTCTGGCGTTTGAAAAGGAAAGAGAGAATATCATGCGCCGGCCGCCGAGCGGCCGCGGCAGAAAACTGCTGGACAAAGAAATGAAAATCATCATTTTCATCGTGGGCCTCCTAACCGATTGCATGATTTTTCTCGGCGTGGCACTGCTTGCTCGCGCGGGGGTCCCAACCGATCTTCTCATGACCCTCATTTTTACGACCTTGGGCACCGTCTCGATCATGTATATCTTTCCCATACGGAGCCTCGGACAGAGTATTCTAAAAACGAACCCATTTTCCAACGCTTATTTGAACATCGGCGTTTTAATCGGTCTTCTCATGATGATTGCCGCCATCTACACTCCTTTCCTCAATGCTGTTCTACATATTATTCCATTGCCGCTCATGTACTGGCCCTTCATCATCTCGCTCGGCCTCATCGATATCGTGCTGATTGAAATCGTAAAATACGCGTTCGCAAAAGAGGAAAGAAGCTTTGGGCGTGTCTCTAGCCGCGCGCGACAACCAAACCGATAATCCTTCGCGCACCGGCCCGCTTGAGCGCCTTGGCGGCCTCGCTCATTGTTGCTCCGGACGTGCTCACGTCATCCACGATAATCATATTTCTCCCGGCAATTTCTGAAGCGTCCCGTGTTCTGAAGCACTCAATAACGTTTTTGCGCCGCATGTCCCAATCACGCATGGTGATTTGCGGCTTATTATTTCTTATTCTAACCAAATTGCCGCCAATAACCTTGAGCCGCAGGGCAGTAGCGACCGCTTCGGCAAGAAAAAGCGATTGATTAAATCCGCGCATGCGAAGCCTCTTTTCGTAGAGCGGCACCGGCGCTATAGAATAAATGGACAGATCGGGAATGCCGACCCCAACAAGATGCGCGCGCAACAGTTCAGAGAGCGGCAGAGCAAGTTCCTTGACGCCGTTGTATTTATAGCGACTGATTATTTCTCGTACGAGCGGAAACCGATACGGGGCAGCGGCGGCCAACACATAGAAACATTCCTTTTTACAGGCGCTATGGATGCCAAACCCTCCTTTTTTTCCGAATAAAAACCGCCGCCCGCATACGGAACATATCGCGCCCGATTGAAGCGGAATAGACGCAAAGCAGGCACGACAGAGAAAGCGCCAGTCATACTGTTCAACTTTTGTTATGCGGGCACAGCCGATACAACGGGGCGGAAAGAATAATTCCTCAAGATGCTGCGCGAAACTTTTGAATTGTTTACCGACTCTATTCGCTATGATATGATAATTTATGGGGTCGTCGGTGAACCATGAAAAACTCCCGACACACCAGAGCATACTATGCCATTACCGCTTTTACAATCTCTCCGGACATCAAAATTTGTCCGGCGTCTGCTTCCCACAAGCTATGTAGGGGTCGACATCGGCACCACAACCATCAAGATGGTGGAAATGCTGCGCGAAGGCAACCAATTCCGGCTGAGAAATTACGGTATGCTGGAGTCGTTCGGCCACTTATCCCGCATGAGCGGCGTCATACAGAGCGCCTCCATGAAACTGGTTGACACAGAAACCGTTGAGTTGCTCCGCGTGCTTCTCAAGCGCGTGAAACCCTCATCGAAAATTGCCATCGCGTCATTGCCGAATTTTTCCGGCTTCATGACGCTCCTCGAGCTTCCGGAGATGCACCCCGATGAGCTGACGCAAGCGATCGGCTTCCAGGCACGAGAGCATATCCCTCTTCCGCTTGAAGAGGCATTCATCGATTGGAGTTCCGTCGGAACCGTCAGTGACGGCAACCTTACGAAACAGCTCATACTCCTCATTGCCGTCCCCATGGACGCAGTACATAACTATCAAACGATTTTCAATGAAGTGGGCCTGAAGCTGATTGCGGTTGAATTGGACAGCGTAAGCCTTGTACGGGCGGCGATACAAAACGATCCAACCCCAACGGTTATTGCGGATATCGGCTCTCAAACAACCACCGTCATAGTCGCCGACCAGGGATTCCTTCGCCTGACATTCAATTCGGAAACCGCCGGAAGCGACCTGACGACTTCCATCTCAAACAGCCTTACCCTCGGCCCCAGAAGATCAGAGGAAATGAAAAAGACAAGGGGACTGGTAAACCGCTCCGGCGAGGAAGAACTATCAACTTTAATGCTGCCTCTCATCGATGTTATAATCAATGAGGTGAGAAGAGGGATTGAAACATACGAGGAAAAATATAAAACCAAGGTCGAGCGCGTGATGCTGGCGGGCGGCACCGCAAACCTGCCCAACATCGAAGAGTATTTCTCTTCGCAGCTGCGCCTCCCTGTTGTAAAGATAAACCCCTTTGGTCATATGTCCTATCCCACAGAGCTCGCACCCATTACTAAAGAATTGGGACCCCTCCTCTCCGTATCAATCGGACTTGCAATGAAAGATAATCTCTAGAACCCTAGTATCCTGCACTTAACAACCAACGCGTAAAAGCCGGAGGTTTAGAAGTTGGGCGTTGAAGGTCAAGGGCTAAAAACCAAAAGAATGAACGGGAGACAAGACATCTCATCAGCATTCGGTATTACCAGAACCCAAGTGGGATATTCCTGGAGGCCTATGTATATTGGCGCAGTTGCCCTTGGCCTTGTCATTATAAGTTATACGGGGTTGAAATTTGGATATATGCCGTATTTGGAGCGCAGCATTGAAGCGTTGGATACAGAGTTAAAATCCCTTGAGGGGCAGGTCACGCTCGACGAGCAAGAAGAATTTCTGATTTTCTACTCCCAGCTTCTCAATCTCGAAAAACTCCTTAAAAATCACATACGGCCCTCCGGCATTCTGGAAATCATCGAGGCCAGTACCCTGCCGCAGGTATATTATCGCAGTCTGGACTTTACGTTGGAAGACCGCGCGATAAAACTTGAAGGAGTTGCGCTCGATTACAATACCGTGGCGCAACAGCTTGTGCTCTTTAACAGAACAAACGAAATAGCAGGGGCGCTGTTGCGCGACGCCAATCGAGAAAAGGAATTCGTTGTCTTCAATATGGATCTTACGCTTAAACCCGAAGCGATAATATATCAATAGTAAGCAACCCTCGTGAAGACTACCCGCGTGACAACTATTTTAGCATCGTTTGTGCTCATGATAGCAGCGCTGACGCTTTTTCTGTTGATGGTTAAGCCGCTCTACGGGGACATGCTCATGCTGCGCGGCAAATTTGGATTAAAGATTTCCGAAAGAAACGACAAACAAAACGTGCTTAAGCAAATCCGCGACCTGCTGAACAAATATGAAGGGTTTACCCCGCTTCAGGAAAAAATAGCACTTGCCCTTCCGCTTGAAGCCGATGTGCCGACTGTCGCGGCCCTCCTCTCTGTTGTTTCGGAGCGGAATAATGTCGCGCTTGAATCCATCTCGTTTGAGCCGCCGACGGTCGGCCAGCCTCCAAAACCGGATATCACCTACGGTTATGCCGCGATGCGGGTTTCCCTCGAACTCGCCGGCTTGTATGAAAATCTCCGCGCGCTTATCGAGGACATTGCGAGCAATATAAGGCTCATGGATGTCCACGATGTTAAAATTGAAGGCGGCAGCGACAACGCCCGAGGCCGCACCAACAACCAAACTATCCTGCGCGCGAACATCGAACTCGATGTATATTATCAGGCGAAAGAATTGCCCGCAACAAGAACAAGGGCTTCGAAGCAGATTCAGGCCAACCGACCTGCGGTAGAGTTCCAATAGGCCTGGAATCTGGAATCTAGTCCGCCAGCTGGCGGACCAAATTCCAGATTCTAAATTCTAGATTCTAATAACTTATGGCTATTATCGTAAAAGAAAAAAGGAAGCTGAATTGGTTTGCGCTAAGCTTGACGGTGATCGCCCTCGTCTTCGCGGGCGCGTCGACGTATTTTCTTTTCTTCAAAACGCCGCCGCTCGTAGAGATTCTCCAGCCGACCGCAGACATACGCAGAAGAGAAATATCGACAATCAGGCTTGAACCGGATAAAGTGCTCAACAACCCTTTGTTTCAAAAATTAACCCGTGTGCCGCTTTTTCTCGAGCCAAAAGAAATAGGCAGGGCCAATCCATTCATTCCTTTTCCAACAAGCACCTTTTCAGGAATTTCCCTGCCAGAGGAGGAGCCTATCCCTTCCCAACCGGCTCCGGCGCTCACTCCTCCGCCTCCTGTTTCTCCGGCAACCTCCTCTCCGCCAACGCCGTAGACTAAAGACCTCTTGCATAATAATCTTTCTGCTACAATTTTGATATTTGGGCTGTCCTTCGACTAACTCAGGATGGTTCATCGAAGGATGGTGAGTCTGTCGAACCACAAACCGCTCATCGCTCCTCAAAATAGCTATTGCTATTCTTCGTCGCGCTTCGCGGTTTTCACCTTAAAATCTCAAAATTTCGCTACGAAATTTATTATGTAAAAGGCCTTAACATCCGAGCGTTTAGAATCTAGAATCTGGGGTCTGGAATCTGGGGCCCGGAAACCAAAAGATGGATGATCGTATACTTTCGGAATTACTGGTAAAAAAAGATATTCTCACTCAGCAAAAAACCGATCGGCTTATCCACGAAGCGCAGTTGGCTGGCAAAAACCTTGAAACGTATCTCTATGACGGCCATTCCGTAGATGACGTAATACTCGCCCAGTTAAAAAGCGAGTATCTTAAAATACCCTTCAAGCGCGTACCGCCAGAACAGGTAAAAGATGAATTCCTAAAACTGGTTCCTCCGGAGGTTGCCACCAATTATCGTTTCGTTCCGATCGATCGGACGCCGGACACGCTCATTGTAGGCATGCTCAACCCGGACGACCGCAAGGCGCAAGACGCACTGCGCTTTATTGCGCAGAAGAATAACATGAACGTCGGGGTATATATCCTGGCATTCTCCGATTTTGAAATACTGCTGCGAAAATATTCGCCCTTCCGCACCGAGGTAGAAGAGGCGCTGCGTACCATCGAAGAACAGGCAAAGGGCTCCAAAGCGTATACCGCGCCGTATCGCACCGTGGAACTCGAGAAAAAGACCGTCGCAGAAGAAGCCGGACCCATTATCCGCCTGGTCGCCTCAATCTTCAAAAATGCCGTTGAGGAAAACGCTTCGGATATCCACGTCGAACCGCAGCGCAACCGCCTACGAGTGCGCTTCCGCCTGGACGGAGAACTACAAGAGGTGCTCTCGCTGCCGATCCCCCTTCACCAGCCCATTATCAGCCGAATTAAAATACTTGCCGACTTAAAAATCGATGAAAACCGAAGACCGCAAGACGGCCGATTCCGCACCAGCGTTTTCAACAAAGACATTGATTTCCGCGTTTCGACATTTCCCACTACGGTCGGTGAAAAAGCGGTTTTACGCGTACTCGATCCTGCCGCAGGACTCAAAAGCATCACGGATCTCGGTATGACCGGCAAAAATTTCGACATACTCAAACGAGGCATCGATGAACCGTACGGCATGATTCTCATCACCGGCCCGACCGGATCAGGTAAAACCACCACGCTCTATTCCATCCTTCAGGTACTCAACCAGGAAGACGTGAATGTCATTAGCCTTGAAGATCCTGTAGAATATACTATTGAGGGTCCCAATCAATCGCAGATTATGCCGGAGATCGGTTATACCTTTGCTTCAGGCCTCCGGCAGATTTTGCGCCAAGATCCTGATATAATAATGGTAGGGGAGGTTCGGGACAATGAAACCGCAGAGCTTGCAATCCACGCTTCTCTTACCGGACACCTCGTGCTCTCCACGCTCCATACCAACAATGCCGTCGGAGTCATCCCGCGGCTTGTGGATATGAACATACAGCCCTTTCTGATTTCTCCTGCACTCAACATGATGATCTCCCAGCGCCTGGTGGCAAAGCTCTGCCCGGACTGTAAAAAATCCCTTGGAGCTCCCTCTGACATCCAAGCTGTCATCAAAAAGGAGCTTTCCGAACTTCCTTCCGATCTGGCAAAAACAATCAGCTACCGCGCGCCGTATACCATTTACTCTGCAGACGGATGCGCGAAATGCAAACACAAAGGCACCAGCGGAAGATTGGCTTTGTTTGAAATTCTTACAATGACGCCGGAGCTCGGAGAAATCATCAGAACGGGACTATCCGAAAAACGAATTATCGAAGAGTCTGTCAGACAGGGCATGGTTACGCTCCGCCAAGACGGAATCCTCAAGGCGCTTGAGGGCATCACGTCGATGGAGGAAGTACTGCGGGAAACGGGGGACTAAAGCGACGGGCGACAAGAGACGAGGATCAAGAGATTGATGGGCCTCCGTGTTTCGTATCGCATATTGCAAACGCATGGGAGACTATGAAGAAAAACTAAAAGAATTGCTTATGATTACGGCGCGGCAGAACGCGTCTGATTTGCATATCTCCGTAGGGCGAAGGCCGACGCTAAGAATCGACGGAATTCTAGTGCCGCTCCAGAAAGAAGCAATTGTCACGCCCGAGATCGCCGAAGGACTTGCCTTTGCGCTCATCGGCGAAGAACAAAAACAGCAACTGCTGCGGTATAAGGAACTTGATTTTTCCTATACGCTTGAGGACAAGGCCCGTTTTAGAGTGAATACATTTTATCAGCGCGGCTACCTCTCGGTGGCGCTCCGTCTTATTCCCATGCGCATCCGCACCATCGAAGACCTTCGTCTGCCGCCCATTCTCTATGATTTCACAAAGCTTTCCCAGGGCTTCATTTTGGTCGTCGGTCCTGCCGGACACGGGAAATCCACCACGCTCGCGGCCATGATAGATGAAATCAACCACAACCGCACCGAGCATATCATCACCATCGAGGACCCGATCGAATACGTCTTCATCCAAGATCGTTCTATCATCAGCCAGCGGGAGGTGAAGTCGGATACGCTTTCGTTCCACCGCGCCCTAAGGTCGGTGCTCCGCCAGGATCCGGACGTTATCATGATCGGAGAGATGCGCGACCCGGAAACGATGGCAACGTCCATGTCTGCCGCAGAAACCGGCCACCTCGTATTTTCCACGCTCCACACAAACTCTGCGGCGCAAACAATCGACCGCATTATCGACAGCTTCCCGCCGGAACAGCAGGGACAAATCACATCCCAGCTTTCAGCAACGCTTGTCGCCATTGTATCCGAACGGCTTATCCCGCGAATTGAAGGAGGCCGCGCACCATCCACCGAAATTATGCTTGCAAACTCCGCTATACGAAACCTCATCCGCGAACGAAAGGCGTATCAAATCGATCTGGTAATCGAAACCAGCGTGCAGGAAGGCATGGTCAGCCTCAATCGTTCGCTCGTCAATCTCGTGAAGAAAAAAGAAATCTCCCTTGAAAATGCGGAGTTGTATTCGCTCAATCCCTCGGAATTGAGATTATTGTTGGAGAGAACGTAAAAATAGACATTAGACATTAGGCGCTAGGCATTAGGAATTAGGAATTAAAGCCTAGATACCTAAAGCCTAAAGCCTAAAGCCTAAAGCCTTTTGAAGTTCCGTTACACCGCCAAAACCAAAACCGGAGAGCTTCAGACCGGCGTCGTGAATGCCGCAAATCAGGCCGCCGCGCTGAACATACTTTCCGGCCACGGCCTGTTCGTGTTGTCACTCGACAAGGTCGCGGAAGAAATCTCGCTGAAAAAAACTTTCGGCATATTCCGCAGGGTGAAACGGACTGACCTCATGATATTCACACGGCAGATTTCCACGCTCCTTGGAGCCAAAATCCCGCTCACCGATTCTTTAAAAACGCTCCACCGGCAAACGCTAAGTCCCATGCTGCGGGATGCCATTTATGAAATTTCCAATGACGTGGATACCGGCTTTTCCCTCTCCCAAAGCATGTCGAAGCATCCGGATATTTTCTCCGAATTTTACCTCAACATGGTGCGATCCGCAGAGGTAACCGGCAAAATGGAAGAGGTGATGAATTATTTGGCGGACTACCTGGAAAAAGAGGCGGGCGTTGCCACGCGGGTGAGAAACGCCATGGTCTATCCAATCTTCGTTATCGTGCTGTTTGGCGGCGTCGGCGCGTTTCTCGTAACCGTCATTCTTCCCCAGTTACGACCCATTTTCGAAGAAGCGGGGGTTGAACTTCCCCTGTTTACAAGAATGCTCATGGGGTCAGGGGATTTTTTGGCGAAATGGTGGTGGGCATTTATCGTTGGCATAGCCATTGCGGGAGTGCTGCTCATTGATTACTTGCGAACCAAGGAAGGAAGAGCGCTCATGGACGAACTCCGCGTTCGCGCCCCGGTTTTGGGAAAACTCTACCGCCAGCTGTACGTCGCCCGCTTTGCAGAATCCACAAGCGTGCTTATCCGCGGCGGGGTGCCCATTGCCCAGGCAATAGAAATTTCCGGAAAAACCATCGGCAATGTCCTGTATGAAGACGTCCTCATTGAGGCGGCGCAGGCAATCCGGAGAGGAGACCTTATTTCCACCGCTATCTCCCGCTACGAAAAATACTTTCCGCCGTTTACCTTCCAAATGGTGGCTGTCGGAGAGACCACCGGAAGACTTGAAGAGTTGCTGCGCAGGGTTGCCGAGTTTTACACAAGGGAGGTTGATGCTATGGTTTCGAATTTGGTAGAATTAATACAACCGCTGCTGATTGTATTTATCGGCGGCGCGGTAGGAATCCTATTCGGATCCATTATCCTACCGATATTCAAACTGGCGCAAGGATTTTAAGGACTTTCTACAAATTTTGGAGCCCATCAGGCGAACAAAATTTGTCTAGAAAACCTTAACCCAGCACTTATTTTACTAATCACGTCATTTCACAAATAGTGGGCTGAACAAAACACTCCCATACTATTCTTGATTGACGTTACTGGTAAAATAAGCGCTGGTAGAAAAAGGTCGAGATATATCATTTAGTAGATTGATACTATGCAGAAAAACAAAGGTTTTACATTGATTGAATTGCTCATCGTCATTTCGATTATCGGTCTTCTGTCTTCGGTGGTATTGGTGGGCTTGGGATCATTCAGGTCCAGGGGCCGGGATGCGCGCAGGGTAACTGACATTAGGGCTGTCCAGAACATGCTGGAGCTCTATTTCACTTCACAGAATACCTATCCTACCGGTGTAAGCGGCTGGACTGGCGCTGGTAGCCTCACGGAGGCGCTTACTGGAGCTAGCATAGGAGTTTCGAGCGTTCCGAATGATCCTCTTATCCCCGGCGCTGGCGTTGATTACCAATACGGCGTAGCTGCAAACGGACTAAATTATACGCTTGGCGCGACCTTGGAAGATGGGGCTAATCCGGTGTTGAACAACGATGTTGACGCCAATCCTTCTAACGGCCTAAATTGCACTGACCCGCTTTACTGCGTTGAATTCTAGAAAAGCATTGACAAACGAACCTAATAAGATTTTTATTAGGTTCGTTTGCGCGTCACGAGTGAACGTAATATTTTTTAGCCCCTCGATTCGATCGGGGATTAAAAAATCTTAATTTTCAAACTCCATATGATGGCAAATTCTGACGCATTACAACCTCAACTCGATCAAAGAGGATTTACCCTCATCGAAATGCTTATTGTCATTTCGATTATCGGCATGCTCGCATCGGTTGTTTTGGTTGGCTCCGGGAGCTTCAGGAGCCGCGGCAGGGACGCGCGCCGCCTTGCCGACCTCCATCAGGCCCGCACTGCCCTTGAGCTTTATTTCACGGGGAAGAGCGGTTATCCGAATGTAACCGGATGGAGCGCCATGGAAGGAGCAATTATAAACGCAAACATCGGAGTCTTTTCCCTCTCCAATGACCCGCTGAACGTACAAACGGGCGCCACATATGATTATGCTCCGGGCAACTGCGCCGGCTCCATCTGTTTAAACTATGTGATGACGGCGACGCTTGAAGATCCTACGAACCCTGCCCTCGACAACAGCCCGATAGGCACCATTTATGGCATCGATTGCGACACGCCGGTATATTGCGTGCAGTTCTGATTTTTGCGCCGAGCATTTGGCTTTTGGTATTTAGCATTTAGCGAACTGCCTAAATCCTAAATTCTAAATTCTAAATCCTAAATTCTGTTCCCGTTTTTTTATTACCCTTTTTTATTTATCCTGGGAACGGCTGTCGGAAGCTTCATCAACGTGCTGTCGATTCGGTATCGGGTCGGCGGTTTTGTTTTCAATAAAAGAAGCCTGCTCGGACGGTCGCATTGTCCATACTGTCGAAAAACGCTTGGGTGGTACGAACTTATCCCCCTGGTCAGCTACCTTATCCAAAAAGGAAGGTGCCGCGGCTGCAAAGGGCCATTGTCAGTCCAGTATCCTGTTGTTGAACTGATAAGTGGAGTCGTCTTCGCTGAAGTCCCATCGCGTCTGAAAGAAATCATAGGCGGGCTCGCGCCGACCCTGCTTGAAGGAAGCGCATTCTTTGAAATCTCCGTCCTATGCTGGCTTCTTTTCTCCACGATCTTGATTCTCATTGCCGTCATTGATTTTCGCGACCGCGTGGTGCCGGACGAGCTCAACGTGGCGATTATTCTGGTGGGGCTTATTTATGCCGCCGCCTTGAGCGCTGCACCGGATATCGGTTTCACAGGCGGCTCTACGATTGGAAAATTTGCTCTTCTGCTCGGTTTTCAAAAAAGCATCATCATCAACCGCCTGCTTGCCTCTTTTGCCGCAATCGCATTTTTCGGCATCATCATTGCGGGAAGCCGCGGCCGGGCCATGGGTATGGGAGATTTAAAATTGGGAGGGGCGGCCGGCATATTTTTGGGCTGGCCGGATATCGCTCTCTCTCTCGCGCTCGCATTTATTCTCGGTTCCCTGTTCTCTCTTCCACTCCTATTCACGCGGAAAAAAACCATGAAAGACACGGTTCCGTTCGCGCCGTTCATCGTTGCCGGCATGTTCACTTTATTTTTCTTCGGCGAAGAACTTGTAAGCGGCTACCTTAAACTCTTCGGGTATTTCAATTAAATTTCTCCTTTAGAATCTCTCCGCGCTTCAATTTTGACCGCCGATCCTCTATAATAGAAGGATGAACGCACGAGGATTCTCGCTTGTGGAAATGCTGGTGACGATCGGCATTGTGGCAATGCTTATGGCCATTACGCTGGGAGTTAACCGCACTGGCGAGCGCCAAATTGCGCTGTTTCGCGAAAAATCCCTGCTGGTGGCGAATTTTAATAGAGTGAAGGCGAAGTCGCTCCAGACATTTCTCCTGCCAAGCCGGCCATGCGGCTACGGCATCAACATCGATACGGCAAACAATAGATACGCGCTGTTTCGAGACGACCCTTCCGCTCCTCCGGATTGCGCCACCGCTGACCTGGCATACGGCGGGACGTCGGAAGATTTAGATGAGCACGGCTACCCGGAAGTATATGATCTTCCGACCGGCGTCAGCATTCAGGCGGCCGGAACAACGCTAGCTGACATCGTCTATATTCCTCCGCAACCGCAAATCATCATCAACGGCGATCCGCTCATTACGAACGCGGACGTCGTGCTGGAGACGCCCGACGGCTCTTCAATCACGATCCGCGTGAATAATGCCGGGCAGATAACGACTCTTTGATCGGAATCTGGTCCGCCGGTTGGCGGATAGAATTTAGAATTTGGAATTTCAAGAAAAGAACTTAAATTCTATGGTCTTACTGTAATGATTTTGAAGGAGAAAAAAATCTATCAACGGGCGCGCGATTTTTCAACGATCTGCATCAAAAACAAAGATGGAATCGCCATGATTGAATCAATGATCGCATTGGGCATTCTTGTCATTGGACTCGTAGGAACCATGGAGCTTATCAGCAGGTCGCTAAGCGCCAACCGCCTCATCGCCGATCAGTATATCGCAAGTTACCTGGCAGCCGAGGGAATCGAGGTCGTAAAGAATCTCATTGATGCGAACAAAATACAAGGCAACCCATGGGATCAAGGCATTACTACGGGAAATGCAGATAAAGCCCTTGATTTTGAAACAACGCTGTGTCCATCGCCCTGTCCCTCTCCTTGCAGCCCCAAACCCAAACGACTCTGTCCTTACGCTACGACCAACATCAACCTAGTATATACAACAAGCAGCGGCGTCTATGATTATATCTTTACAGGACCTCCGCCCGATCCTCGTTATAACAGATTTAAGCGGCGCGTTACCATAAACCAGCCGGCTTCGGACGAAATTCAGGTTATTTCCCGCGTAGACTGGACAACGCGTTCGGGCGCAACATTTTCTCTTGAGGTACATGACCATTTTTTTGATTGGAGACCGTAATATTTCTAGAATCTGGAATCTAGAAGCTGGAATCTGAATTATAGGAGTCAGATTTTCCAAATTCTAAATTCCAAATTCTAAATTCTAGAAACAGTGAAACAGAGGCTTATCGCGGGGTTTACGGTAGCCGAGACGTTGGTTGCCATGTCGCTTTTTATTGCCGTTGTTTCCATTGCGGTCGACGGGTTTATCCGGAATTTAAGAACGCAGCGCGCAACCGTCATTCTGATCAGCGCAAATTCGAACGCGTCTGCGGCGTTGGAACAAATGGCGCGGGAAATTCGGGTGGGTAGAAATTTTCCTGCGCCGGCCACCAAACCCGGCGTAACTTCAATCGCTTTCACCAACTCTGCCGGAGAAACGGTCGCCTATCAACTTGATGTCGCCAACCAGGCAATTGAACGGGGCGTTGATCCCGGAACCGGAATGGTTTTTTCTCCGATCACCGCAGAGGACGTGGGCGTACTGGATCTCCGGTTCATCCTGTTCGGCACAAATCCAACTGACGGCTACCCTCCCCGAATCACCATAACGCTGCGCATCACGCCGGTAGGTATTGTCGGGCTGAGCGTGCCTATTATCAATATGCAAACAACTGTCAGCGCCCGAGAATTAGACGGCTAACCTCATTCCTCGTACCGTTACAAGCTAATTTCTGTTATGCCCATCATTCAAAAGGTTCAATCGTAATATAGCATTTTAGTGGTTCGGCATAGTTGATTTAACTTGTAACGGTACTCGCTATACAATGTTTATCCAGATTCCAAATTCTCCTTCGACCTCGAGTCATTCGACCCTGAGGGCCTCAGACCCGATGGGCTCAGGACCGAGAGGCAGATTCCAGATTCACAGTAGCGGACAAGTAATGCTACTCACCGTCATGATTCTTTCAAGCGGCTTGCTAAGCGCTTCTATTGTCGCGGGAATGATTGTATTGCTACAGTTGCGCCAAACCATCGATGTTATGGAATCCACGCGCGCGGCATACGCAGCAGACACCGGCTTAGAATGCGCTCTGTACAAACAATTTCAGGCACCCGTCTTTGAATGCGACGACAACGGCGTTATCGCCGGCTGTTTTGTAGACATCAACGGAAATACCAACTGCCAACTCGCAAACGGCTCCGCATTCTCGGTTGCGGTCACCCCGGCTGTTCCGCCGGACCCTCCGACGATAAAATCCGTTGGAGAATTCGGCGACTCCGCGCGAGCATTTGAGGCGCGCTTCACTATACTCACGCAATGCAATGACAGCGTAGACAACGAGGCCGTTCCAGATGGATTCGTTGATTACCCAAGCGATTCGGAATGCATCTCTGTCCTAGACACCGACGAGACAACATTGTAACTCGCCTTCCGCAACCGCTCGCCGACGACATTCATCAAAAGCCTGCGGGCTAAAGAAACCATCTATGACAAAAGAAGAAGCAAAAAGGCGAATTGAGAAGCTGCGCAGGGCGATCAATCATCATCGTTATTTGTACCACGTCTTGGACCGGCAAGAAATTTCAGATGATGCGCACGACTCCTTGAAAAAGGAGCTTTTTGATTTAGAGCAGCGATATCCCGAATTCATTACGCCCGATTCCCCCACCCAGCGAGTCGGCGGCGAACCGCTTAAGGCGTTCAAGAAAATCCGGCACGCTAAACGCATGCTGTCGTTTAACGACGCCTTCTCCGAACAAGATATGAAGGATTGGCTTAAACGAGTCGCCGATTATCTAGATATTCCAGATTCTAAATTCCATCCGCCAGCCGGCGGACCAAACTCAAAAGATTTTTACTGCGAACTCAAAATCGACGGCCTCGCAATTGAGCTTGCTTACAAAAACGGGTCGCTTGCGACGGGATCAACGCGCGGCGATGGAATAATCGGCGAGGACGTAACAAACAATTTAAAAACCATAGAGGCTATACCGCTGCGCCTGCTTGAAAAAGAAGCAATCCTGCAAAACCTCGACGCATTAGGACTCCGACACATAGCGCGGACAATTGAACATCGCTGGCCGAAAGAGTTGATTGTGCGCGGCGAGATATTCATGAACAAAAAGGACTTTGAAGCGCTCAACGCGCTACAGCGGCAAAGGGAAGAAAAAACATATGCCAATCCGAGAAATGTTGCAGCCGGCTCTGTGCGCCAACTCGATCCCAAAGTCACCGCTTCCAGGAAGTTAGATGCATTCGCATACGCCCTCGTCACCGACCTCGGTCAAACAACGCACGAAGAAGAACATGCCATTCTTGAATCGTTTGGATTTAAAACCAACCGGCACAACAAAGCAGTCAGGGGGCTCGATAAGATCTTCGTGTTCCACAACTACTGGGCCGAGGCCCGCAGCCGGTTGAATTATGAAATTGACGGCGTGGTAATACTCATCAATGATAATGCAACATTTGCGCGCGCGGGAATTGTCGGCAAGGCGCCGCGGGCCGCCGTGGCATACAAATTTGCTCCGAGAGAAGCGGAAACGATCGTGGAAGATATTATGATACAAGTCGGCAGAACCGGCATCCTGACGCCGGTAGCAAAACTCAAACCTGTCCAGGTGGGCGGCGTTACCGTTTCTCGCGCCTCGCTGCATAATTACGACGAAATAAAACGGCTCGGCGTAAAAATAGGCGATACGGTGATCGTTGGAAGAGCCGGAGATGTAATTCCCAAAGTTAACAAAGTACTGAAAGAATTAAGAACCGGAAAAGAGAAGGAATTCCATATACCGCGCGCATGTCCCGTCTGCGGCTCCCCGGTAAAACGAGATAACGAAGGCGTATTCTATCGCTGTGTGGGCAAAAGCTGCGTTGCGAAGTTTAAAGAGAAACTGTATCATCTAGTAAGCCGATCGGCGTTCGATGTCCGCGGCGTAGGCCCCAAGGTCCTTGACCGCTTTTTGGAAGAGGGGCTCATTCGGGACGCCGCCGATCTTTTTTCGCTGAAAGAAGCCGACATCGCCGTTCTGGAACGGTTCGGAGATTTATCGGCGGCGAATATCATACACTCGATCGCCTCGCATAAGGTCGTCTCATTGCCGCGATTTTTGTACGCCCTCGGCATTCTGCATGTCGGAGAACAAACTGCTGCGGCCCTAGCTGAAACGGTTTTGTCCGGCCAGCCTATTCACGTTCCATCAGATGTATTGACAATATTTGACGCAATGGACCCGGAGGGACTCAAAGAAACCCCTGACGTCGGAAACGCGGTTGCCGAAAGCATCAAGTCGTTTTTCGCAGACGGGCGCAATCGTGCGTTGATAAAAAAACTCGACCGCGTCGGAATACGGATAGAGCGCCCAGCGCCGGGTTCCGCTGCCGCAAAATTAAAAGGATTGTGCTTCCTGTTCACCGGCGGCCTCGAATCAATGAGCCGCGACGAAGCAAAAGAAAAAGTGCTCTCGGAAGGGGGAAGAACAACCTCGGATGTCACGCAAGATTTAGATTATTTAGTTACGGGGAATACTCCCGGAGCAAAACTGGAAAAAGCGAAAAGGCTTGGGACTAAAATAATCAATGAGAAAGTGTTTTTGAAAATGATTCAGTAAGCACGCGACGCAAAATGAATGTGAACACGCGCAAATGGCACGAAAGCGTTCTTTATTCGCGTAATTCGCATGCATTCGCGATCTGTTGGCACCGCGCATATGTCACGCATTGACAAACAACTTTTAAAACATCTGCTGGAGCTTTCACGCCTCGATGTTCCACAAAAAGACAGACCGAGACTTCTCAAAGATTTGAGCGCCATTTTGGATTATTTCGAACAGCTCAAAGAAGTCCGCGTCGAAGGCGCGGAGCCGATGAGCGGCGGAACATTGCTGACAACGGTCATGCGCCAGGACGAAATTGACATCGAGCTCAAGAAAAAGGAAAGCGGCGAAACAGGAAGGGTAATCGAGGCGTTTCCGGAAAAGAAAGGAACGTTCTTAAAGGTACCACCGGTATTCTAAATTCTAAATTCTAAACTGATTTTATTAAAGGGTCTTACAATTACAAAAGTCCGCGATGCTCTTCTGAATAAAGAGATTTCCGCTTTCGAGCTCACGAAAGAGTTTCTTGGCTACGTCGAGAAGAAAGACAAAGAGATTGGCGCTTATCTTTCTCTTTTCCACGACGAAGCGATTCAGCAAGCTCATGAAATCGATGTAAAAATTGCAAAAGACGAGCCGACCGGCACGCTGGTCGGCTGTCCCATGGCAATCAAAGACAATATATTAATCCGCGGCACTCCAACAACCGCGGCATCCAAGGTATTAGAACGTTATCGCGCCGCGTATGATTCGACCGTCATAGAAAAGCTGCGCGGGGCAGATGCGGTATTTTTGGGCAAAACCAATCTGGACGAGTTCGCAATGGGTTCTTCGACAGAGAATTCCGCGTTTCAACTGACGAAAAATCCCCATGACCTTGAACGGGTTCCGGGCGGATCTTCCGGCGGATCGGCTACAGCAGTTGCCGCGCATGAAGCGATAACAGCGCTTGGCTCTGATACCGGCGGATCAATACGGCAGCCGGCAAACTTTTGCGGAGTCGTGGGCTTGAAGCCTACCTACGGCGCTGTTTCACGTTATGGGCTTATTGCCATGGCTTCATCGCTTGATCAAATCGGCCCCATCACCAAAACCGTCAAAGACGCAGCGATCGTTTTTAAGGTCATCGCCGGCAAGGACGTATTCGACGCAACAAGCGCTGATCCGCCGCCCGGCGGATACGATAAGTTATTGCAACCGGAGCTGGAGGATATCAAAAAATTGACCATCGGTCTGCCGAAAGAATACTTTACGGAAGGCCTTAATTCCTCGGTAACAGAGGCGGTCGATAAAGCTATTTCCGCGCTTAAAAGCCTCGGCATCAAATTTCAGGAAATATCTCTACCGCATACCAAATATGCGCTTGCGTGTTACTACATCATCATGCCTGCGGAGGTGAGCGCAAATCTCGCTCGGTTTGACGGCATCCGCTATTCACGAATCGCAAATTTGCACGGATCAAAACGCAGATCGGCGCAGAAATTACTCGATACGTATGTGCGACAACGAAGCGAGGGATTTGGCGCAGAGGCGAAGCGGAGAATTATTTTGGGAACATTTGTACTATCTTCGGGGTATTACGACGCCTATTATGCGAAGGCGCAAAGGGTCAGGGCATTAATTAAAAAAGACTTTGACGAGGCATTTAAAAAGGTAGACGCGCTGCTGACTCCGGTTGCGCCTACGCCTGCGTTTAAAATCGGCGAAAGGGCGGATGATCCGCTCGCAATGTATCTTTCGGATGTTTTCACCATTCCGGTAAATCTCGCAGGGCTCCCCGCAATTTCAATCCCCGTCCGCGACGCAGGAGGTATGCCGAAGGTCCCGAGCAGAACCGAGGAGCCGAAGGTCCCGAGTAAACTCGAGGGACTTCCTATCGGATTTCAGCTTATCGGCAAACATTTCCACGAAACAGATATTTTGGGCATAGGCCAGTACTATGACAAATTGTTCGAGCCGCGATAAAACCTTTAGGTGGTGTTGCCAATAAATTGACGAGCATCCAGGATTATTTTCCAAACGAAACATCTAGTGATATTACGGACCTTATAGATAAATTAGCTCTGGCGGCAAGCTCCAGTATTTACGCTCAACTTCACAGTCCCGGAGATATCAGCATTCAAGATTCCAAAGGGCGAATGATTGGGGTCGTGGACGGGGTTGTTAGAAACGATTTTCCATTTGCTTCATACGATCCCGAAGAGAAATTCATTCGCATCTTTTTCCCCGACGACGATAGTTATGTCTATAAGGTGGTGGGAACTGATACGGGGGTATACGGGATTGACATCGCCATCACAAAAGGAACCAAAATTATTTCATATCAGAATAGAAATATACCTCTTAAACCGAGCGAAGTTCACGAGTATACGTTAGATAAAACAGCAATACTAAACGGTGAAAAAGGCATTATGTTCAAAGTTGATGGCGATGGAGATGGTATAATTGAAGAAACAGCTGAGTACAACGCAACTGTTCAGACTATTCGGCTGGCCGAAAGGTCTAGGCCACTCCCGGTAGTTTCGTCACCGTTACCGGCCCCAACTCCCATTGTTTACCCGACTATCCCATTTTCGACACCAAGCTCTACTCTGCTCGAAATAAATATAGCCACCTCCACCATTCCGCTGGTTGAAAGTTCAACAATGAATTTCATATCGAGTTCGGGCGCGAATACCCCTCCAATGTCTTGGTGGCGAAAGCTGGCGTCAATGTTACTTCCTAAATTCATGTATAAATTATTAGCCGCGAAATAATCCATGAAACCAAAAACATTTCTTCTTATTGTGCTCGCCTCAATCTTTCTTGCTGCCTTGCTGGGATATTTGTGGCATAGAATACCAACCAACAAAATAGCGCAAGATAATTCCTGTCTTCAGAATAATGAAGTCGCGTTTCATGAAAGCATAGATGGCGTTGATTCCGTGATAATTCGCAGGAAGGACGGCGGGGATGAGACGCGCCGTTTTGTCTTGCCTACAAGCACACTATTGGTGAGCGAGATGAAACAATGCGAATTTAGTGTAATTACAGCAAATAATTTTAACGCAAACTATTTTGAATCGGGAAGAGTTGAGAATTATTATCTGTTATCAGAGGGTTCGCTAGATCGATGGCGATATTCATATGATGAAAAAAAAGAGAAAATGTTTTCTACTTGGTTTCAAACTTTTAACGCAACGAGTTGGTTAATGACTTCATCTGGTTTCTTGTAGTGTAACACAGCGCGGGGACGGTCGTTGAGTTC
>Ga0155700_116_pt1 | contig 79870 bp, 78 predicted proteins | sample RifCSPlowO2_01_FD_107357 | JGI IMG/M metagenome (GOLD analysis project Ga0155700, IMG submission 107357) | Parcubacteria group bacterium RIFCSPLOWO2_01_FULL_48_18 | reverse complement strand
CCGCGCTGTGTTACACTACAAGAAACCAGATGAAGTCATTAACCAACTCGTTGCGTTAAAAGTTTGAAACCAAGAAAGAAAACGGCTTTTTTAAAGTTGAACGGGGGTTCTAACAAAAAAAACGGTTTGATGTTATCGCGCCGCTGACGAGGAGATTTAATCCCCAGTTATTTCTTTGTAATCTGTCGGGGTTTCATCCCATTCGGGCATGAAAATCCACAAAAGGATGTATACACCAGCTCCGACACCATAGAAAAGAGCAGCACATACCCACACAAGCCTCGTAAGCCACACAGGAATGCCGAGCCAATAGGCTATGCCGGCACAAACGTCACCAATCCATTCATCCTTAGTGACTCTTCGTAATTTTCTCGCGGAAAGATACGCCTTCGCCTTATCAATCCCATCTTTCATATCGAACCTCCTTTGTGTTTTGACACTAAAAAGAATGTAGCATAATGCTATTTCAAAGTCATTGGTTGTTAAAAAATAGGTTCTGGCGTAATCTATTAAAGTGCACCAATTGCAATTCATTCCTGTTTAATTTCAATCAATTCCTCGAGGCAGAGCCCCGAGGAATTAGCCGATTAAATATATGGAAAAGGTTCCCGAAAAAGGGTCGGCGGAAGGCGAACCCGGAAGAAACGGGAAAGCGCTGCCCGAGGCGATCCTCGAAAAATTGAAACAGATTCCCAGGCCCACAAGGACTTTTTTGGGGGGCCTGGGACTCCTTACGGCTCTCAGCGGAGGACAAGAGCTTGCGGCCCAAGACGCCCGAAAGGCGCCGGCGTTTCCGAGCGCGAACGCCGAATCCCGGATTCCCCCATCCGCAAGAGAAGCCCTCGAAAAACATTTTCAGATCTCGGTGGCCGAGAAAGAAACAAGGCGCTTCGTGGTGGTTGTAACGACCGATCCCAAAAATTTCGAGAGAATACTCTTGGGCTCCAACTTGCTCACGACGGTTACAATTTTAACGTCCGCTCCTCCGGAAGCCCGGGGCCTGTTCATCCCGACAAAAGAAGCGCGAACGAAGGAACTCCAAGATTTTCTCCAAAAACAGAAACAAAAATTAGGCTCGGTAGAATTCGCCATTGATAGCACAGAGGTTAAAAGCAGCCTGGGGCAGGAAGACTATTACAAAATCATGGAAACCGCGTTCGGAGAATCTCTTAATAAGATACTGGCCGTTATTGACACGGTTAAGGTTATCGATTCGCCGGAGGAGGAAAGAAAAATACCGGAAGAATACGACATAGAAGGTTTTCGGGCCGCCCGCCATATAAGACGAGGCGGTTACTCCATAATAGAGGTTGAGCAAACCTACCTGCGGGAAGAAGGAAGTTTGTGGAGCGAAGCTCGGCTCATCTTTCACGAACTCGGCCACGCTTTCGATCCGGCAAGCCCTTACGGGATATTCAACGACGGCATAGCGAAAAAGGCATTGAAAAAGATGGGGCGGGCGCCGGTTTACTGGAGAATGACCATGATAGAAGACATGACGGCGAGAAACGATACGGGCGAAACTATTTTCTACTATCCCCAACAGATCAAAGACTCCGACATTAGGGCTACCGAGGATTTCGCCGAGAGTTTTGGCAGTTATTTTATGAATGCAAAATGGCTTTTCGAAAGTTCGCCGAACCGCTTTATGGCAATTGACGAGATGGTGAGATCGTATTTAGGCGACTCCGATTGGAATATATTTGAACGCAGTGAAAAACTAAGGGCTTATATCGAAAGAGTCCAGAAAGATTCCCGGGAATCATTCTATGCAACCGCCGGACAAATCGCTCAAAATATTCGATAGGTCTAACCGCAGATTTATCGGCGAAATCGTCATAAAAGACGGGGGGTTCATGCTCGTTCCGGATTCGAAAAACAAAGAATTCGGCGTGGAAATCGAGAGACAAATTTGGGAAATCACTTCTAAAAAGCCCAGGCTAGTTTATGCCACGGGGGAAAAGAACGGCGTTATAAAAGATTTTTTTGGAAATCTGCCCCTGGGAGCCAGGGAAGAGAATTTCGGCATTTTGGAACAAGAGCTGGGCATTTTCTTTTCCTCTCTTCGTTTCATAGAAATGAGCCGGAGAGACGCCGGCCCATTAAAAGGCGAATTAAAAGACAAAATATTCAAGGTTTCTTGTTTATCTCCAAGCGAAAAAGAAAAACTCATCGGAGAAATTGAGAAGGCCGACGTTAATGAATTGGCACTAATCTCGGACGACTTAAAGATACTGGAGAGGTTAACTAAATGAGAAGACCGCTTCGGGGTAATCAACGTTTGGAAGACTCAAGGAAACGAGACAACGTTCCCACAGCTATCCCACTTACCTCGCTCTCATCGCCACCATATTTTTCTTCCGACGCCTTTTTCTGCTGAACGCGATCGCGAATCGGTGCGCTTCGTTGCGAATTTGTTGAAATAGCCGTTTCGACGAAAAAATAATTTCCCGCGCATTTTTCTTGGCGCCGAGGATAATCAGTTTGTCCTGCTGATAGGCGGCTGCGCTGTGGCCGCCGGTTTTTGCGAGGCCGACCACCGGAACCGAAACATTGTATTTTTTCAAAATGTTTTGCCCTGCGCGCGCTTGCGCGACACCACCGTCCACGAACACAATGTTCGGATATGGCCATTCCTTGTGCTTCAGGCGGCGCGCAAACACCTCCTGTAACATATCCGTATCGCTTTGGGTTTTCGCTCCCCGTATTTTGAATAATCGATACCGCGAAGGGTTTCTGGCTTCATTTTCAAAAACCACCATCGCGCCAACCGGCTCTTGCCCGGAAAGATGAGAAATATCATAGCCTTCGATGCGTACGCCGCCCTTGTTGAAAATTGAAGGTCGAAAGTTATCGGCAGAAATGAGCGCGACATCTCGGACGTGCTTCAACGCTTTAATTTTTTCCGGGTTTTCTTTCTCCAGTTTTCTCAAAAGCCGCTTGCGCTCTCCACGGAAAAACAACGCGAGGTTTTTGATATTGCGGCCGTACTCTTTCACGCCGATTGCTCCGACACAAACGCCCGGACACAACCCAATTTGATAATAAAAGCACGGTTTTGTGTCGGACGCGCATGTACTGAACGGAAAAATCTTGCGCGCAATTCCCAGGGCGGTGTTCAGAAGACGGTAATTTTGATATGGGCCGAATACTTCTCGCGACAGCGCGCCATACTGTTGGAGCTGCCGACCGCGGACAATAACCGGTTTCGGATATTTCCCTTTGAGAATTACAAGGTAGACGAACGAGCGGTCATCCCTGTCCCGCACATTATATTTGGGCCAGTATTTTTTTATTAGATTTGCCTCAAGAATAATCGCTTCCAGGATAGTAGAAGTTTTTTGATAGGTAATGCTTGCCGCCTCTGAAACCATTTCGGCAATCCGAAAGTCACGCTTGGCGAGAAAATAACTGGCCACCCGCCTTTTTAGCGATCCTGCTCGGCCGATATACAACGGCCCCTTTTTCTTATCTAAAAACAAATATACGCCCGGAGAGTTCGGAAAGAACTTTGCTTTATTTTTTAAGCCCAAAATAGTTGACACCTCTTGTCTTCCATGCTAATATTGTTACGATCGGGTGGTTCTTTAACATTATGTCCCGGCAGCAATGTGGGCAATACCCCTCTACTACTATCCTTGGCGAGGTAGGGTGTGCGAAGCCGAAAGATCTCACCTGCGTAAAACTTCCGTGAAGTTTCTGGACAAGCTCAAGATGACGAAAAGAAAATGTCGTGCCTACATCGCTGCTGAGACGGCAGCCGGTTGAGAGTCTTCTTGGCCGCAACTCTCGTGACGGGAGGTACAACGGTGTCGAGAACAAACCATTCTATCACCGCCTCACAGATGACTCCGCTGGAACTTACTCGTGAGGCACTGCGCGTGATCTACGGAATCCGATTTCCTGACGAAAAGGATTGTGGGAACGAGGGCGTCGTGATTACCGGCATCCGATTCATTCGTGTGGATGTGAATGTTAGGTTTCATGACAAGCTCATGTTCGGCGCTTCAAAAGCTGTCCGTAGAGCCGAGGTTAAGGGGCTCGTCGACAGTTTTAGAAATCCGTGGTGGCACAAGAAATTCAAGGCCGTTTTTCATCCCCATAGAGGCAGCTATGATCTCGGTACGTTTCAACTGGATACCGGCGATGGCTGGCTTTACGAGTTTCGTTTTAACAAAGACTGGGTGCCAAACAACGTAGAATGGTCAAGCCCCTGGTCATATACTGCAAGGATTGCGGAAAGTTAAGGATTCGCAGTCGAATCTGATTAACCTTTCATGATGGTATATATGCCTACCGGCTTCGCGTCGGTAGGCTATTTGCTTTATGAGCCCCACCTTCCTTTCGTGTCAAATAACCTTTCAGGTATCTGCCCGTATACGAATGTCTGTTCTTCGCGATTTCCTCCGGCGTTCCGGTGGCGATGATTTTTCCGCCGCGACCTCCTCCTTCAGGGCCCATATCAATGATGTAATCCGCGGTTTTAATCACGTGCATATTGTGTTCGATCAGAAGAACGGTATTCCCTTTTTCCACCAACCGATCTAAAACCCGTAACAGCATTTTCACGTCGTGGTAGTGCAGGCCGGTGGTCGGTTCATCCAGAATGAATACAGTATTGCGCGCAAGCGGCCGCGCCAATTCTTTGGACAATTTTATTCGCTGCGCTTCGCCGCCGGAAAGCGTCGTCGCGCTCTGGCCGAGTTTTATATAGTCAAGGCCGACCTCCCGCATTACCTTCAGCTTATCCGCAACAGTAAATATGCCCTCAAACAGCTCATGTGCGTCTTCAGCAGTCATGTCGAGCACTTCGGCAATATGCTTTCCTTTGTATTGTACCTGAAGCGTTTCGCTGTTAAACCGCTTGCCGCGGCAAACGTCGCACTTCACCAGCACGTCAGGCAAAAAGTGCATCTTGACGATTTTCGCTCCTGCGCCCTCGCACGCTTCGCATCGGCCGCCTCCGCCAGCTGGCCGAACGTTGAAGCTGAATCTGCCCGGACGGTACCCGCGCTCCCGTGATGCCGGAAGCATGGAAAAAAGATCACGGATCGGCGCGAATACGCCGGTATATGTCGCGGGGTTCGAACGAGGAGTTCTGCCGATCGGCGATTGATCCACCTCTACGACGCGGCTGATATATTCAACTCCGGTTACTTTCGCGACATGTTCAAGGTCGCCGAATCTTCCGAGTTTCAATTGCAGATTCTTGTACACGATATTCTCGAGCAGCGTTGATTTGCCGCTTCCGGAAACGCCGGTAACGCAGACCAACCTGCCGAGCGGGATTTCAAAATTGAGATTGTTAATGTTGTTTGCATGAGCGCCGACAAATCCCAGCCATCCTTTATTTTTCGTGCGCCGAGTTTGTGGAATTTCTATTTTTTCGCTCCCGTTCAAATACTGCAGCGTGAGAGATTTTTCTTTTTTTGCTTTCAATGCTTCCGGAATCGGACCGACTGCCACAATCTCTCCGCCGCGCCTCCCCGGCCCCGGACCGATATCCACCAAATAGTCGGATTCGCGGATGGCCCGCTCATCGTGTTCAACCATGATCACGGTATTGCCGAGATCGCGCAAATTTTTAAGAATTTTGAGTAGCCGTTCATTATCGCGTTCGTGAAGGCCGATAGTGGGCTCGTCGAGCACATAGAGCGTGCCGGAAAGTTTTGATCCAATCTGGCTGGCCAGCCGGATGCGCTGCGATTCTCCGCCCGAGAGCGTGCCGGCCTCGCGATCCAGCGTAATATAATCGAGGCCGACCTCAAGGAGAAATTCAAGCCGCGAAACAATTTCTTTCAACAGGTTCGAAGCGATGATCTTTTCGCTCTCATTCAGATGCGCCTCAAGCGTGCCGAAAAATTCATACGCCTTATCGATCGTGAGCGCCGAGAGATCCGCAATGCTCTGATGGCGTATTTTGACCGCAAGCGATTCATTCTTCAGGCGTTTACCCTTGCACGTTTCGCAAAGAATCGAAGGATCGAAATAATCGTGGCCAATGCCCGAACACGCTTCGCACGCGCCATACGGGCTGTTAAAAGAAAACAGGCGCGGCTCAATTTCCGGAAACGCAAAATCGTCGTGAGGGCATGTCCAGTGAGAGGAAAGCAATAATTCATTTGCAGCCTCAATATTTTGGACATCGGACGTCCTAACCTTGCGCAATTTCTGGACATCCGCTGTCTTGATATTCGGGCCGTCAAAAATTACATTCACCAACCCCTTTCCTTTATCAAGTGCGGTTTCCACTGCTTCAAATAATCGTGGCCGATCATTGATCGCCAGCTTATCAACTACCGCTTCAATGGTGTGCATTTTATATCTTCCCAGTTCAATGCGTTCGTGGAGAGAATGAAATTTACCGTCAATCCGCACCTCGCCAAACCCTTCCATGAATAAATCTTGGAGCAATTGAAAATATTCTCCTTTCCGTCCGCGCACCACTGGCGCTAAAATCATAGCATATTCACTTTTCCCTTTTCGCTCCTCGCTTTTCGCTTGTATTGTTTCAACCATTTCTTCCACGCTCATTTTATGGATTACTCTTCCGCAGATCGGACAGTGCGGTTTGCCGATGCGCGCAAACAATACCCGCAGATAATCGTAAATCTCGGTAAGCGTTGCCACGGTAGAGCGGGGATTGTGCGAATGTGCTTTTTGATCAATTGAAATTGCCGGCGAAAGTCCTTCGATATCGTCAACATCCGGCTTTTCCATCTGGCCCAAAAACTGCCGCGCATACGGCGAGAGCGATTCAATGTATCTTCGCTGACCTTCGGCAAAAATAGTGTCAAACGCCAAAGACGACTTCCCGCTACCGGAAAGGCCGGTAAAAACAATCAATCTATTCTTCGGTAGCTCAAGGCCGATGTTTTTCAAGTTATGCACCCGAGCGCCTTTTATAATGATTTTTTCGGTTATTGACATACTACGAATTAAGAACTATCTATTATTTAAGCCAAATTTTCGGGGTATTGACAAATTCTGTAGATTTGCTATAATAGATTCAGAATCTTGGAGCGGTGAGACCCAAGATTGCTAGAAAAACGCCATGGGAAGTTTTTAGAAGCCTGACCCGGGCATCTCACCACCCCCGCTGACAACGTTCAGCGGGTCGATTTTTTTTCACATTCTTTCTCCTTATTGTTTTTTATAAAACTTACGAGAATTCTCTTACTTCTTTCTCGACCGTTTTGGGCGTAATATTATGCTTTTTATTGTATGCAAGCTGAATCTTCCGGCGGCGGCTGCATTCTTTTATTGCGCGCTTCATTGAACCGGTCATCGTATCGGCATAGAGGATCACCTTGCCGCGGACATTGCGGGCCGCGCGGCCCATAGTTTGAATCAACGATGTTTCTGACCGTAAAAATCCTTCCCGGTCAGCATCCAAAATTGCAACCAAGGTTACCTCGGGCAGATCCAAGCCTTCGCGTAAAAGATTGATGCCGACTAAAACGTCAAACTCGTTTTTTCTAAAATCCTGAAGTATTTTTGTCCGTTCCAGGGTCGGCGTATCACTGTGCATATATCGCGCTCTAAAACTTTTTCCAAGAAGAAATTCGGTCAACTCTTCTGCTGTTTTTTTGGTAAGAGTATTAATGATTGTCCGGCCGCCTTGGCTGGAATTTTTTGCCGCCTCCTCCATTATGTCGTCAATTTGACTCCATTCACTTTTTGGTTTTTGGTTTCCCCCCGACCTGAGCTCGGGACGAAGGTTGATTTTTGGTTTTTTTACAAATACCGGCCTTATTTCGATTGGCGGATCAACCAATCCGGTAGGCCGCACAACCTGTTCTACAACTTGCGAAGAGCGTTTATGTTCAAACGGCCCCGGCGTCGCCGAAGTACATATTACTTGACCGATCCGCTCTTCAAACTCTTTAAAATTCAATGGCCGGTTGTCGAGCGCTGACGCTAGCCGCCATCCGTGTTCAACCAGAACCTTTTTTCGTGAAATATCCCCTTCGTACATGCCGCGGACCTGCGGTACGGTTATGTGCGATTCGTCAATAATCGTGAGAAAGTCCGGTTTGCCGTTTTCATCGCGCGGGAAATATGAAAGGAGCGTTTCCGGCGGCTCTCCCGGAAGCTTTCCGCTGAGATGGCGCGAATAGTTTTCAATGCCGTGGCAATAGCCGATAGTTCCAATCATTTCCAAATCATACTTTGTGCGGCGCTCCAACCGTTCTGCTTCCAACAAAAACCCTTTCTTGTCGAAATACGCCAGTTGATCTTTTAATTCCGTTTTGATGTCGCGGACTGCGCGCTCGCGCTCCGGCGCAGTAGTTACAAAATGTTTCGGCGGGAAAATCAAAAGATCGGAAATCGATTCTATGGTTTTGCGCGTCAGGAGATTCGCAATATCTATGCGGGCGATCTGTTGATCCTGCAACACGATGCGATACATAATCTCTTCCGCGGGCGGCGCCAATTCAATCGTCTCTCCCCGCGCGCGGAATGTACCACGTTTCAACACCGTATTGTTCCGTTCATATCCCATACGGCTGAACTGCCGGATGAGATCGGCCCGGCTGATCAGCTGGCCGAGTCCGAGTTTTAACGCGCCGCCGAAATAATTCTCCGGCACGCCAAGATTGTAGATGCACGAAACGGACGCGACGACAATAACATCGCGGCGCGTCATAAGCGCAGAAGTCGCCAAATGCCGGAAACGATCAATTTCTTCATTAATCATGGCTTCTTTTTCAATGTACGTATCGGTCACGGGCAGATACGCCTCCGGCTGATAATAATCGTAATACGAAACAAAATAACACACCTTGTTGTGCGGGAAAAAGTATTTATATTCCTGATACAGCTGGGCCGCGAGCGTCTTGTTCGGCGCAATAACCAGCGTCGGCTTCTGAGTTGCCGCGATGATGCGGGCCGCCGAAAAAGTTTTTCCTGACCCCGTAACTCCCAAAAGCGTCTGATAGCGATATCCCTTTCTTAGGCCCGACACGAGCGCTCGTATCGCCTTAGGCTGATCGCCGGCCGGAGCAAACTTCGATTGTAATCGGAAAAAAGTGTTCATTAGACTCATTGGAAAACAATGCTCCAAATACCAAACGCCCCCGCTTACACAACATAGGGGGTGGACGAATTATTCTATGATAGCACGGCCCTCGGATAAAAACAAGATAACTCCTCTCTTCTTGGAAAGAAAGAGTTTCCTTTTTTCGTTCGTCATTGTGGGCCGTAGGAGCCTGGCCAATATCTTTGCGATCGTAAAAAATTGACTAATGCTTAAAGACAAATCGTCCTCCCCGGCCGTCTATTTCTTCATGGATGTTTTATGTATTTTCCGATAAGTCTTTTTAGATCTTCAGGGTTGTTCTTTGCGAGGACGCCCCTGTTCTTTCTTCTGATTATTCTGCGGAGCGAGCCGGGCACAGTAAGCTTTTCTTTAATTTGTTTTTCGACGGCTTCCGGAAATTTTGCGGGATGGGCGGTTGAAAGGACAATTATCGGATCGTTTCCCCGGCCCGATTCGCGATACCGAAGCCCTGCGGCAATTCCTACCGCAGTATGGGGATCGGCGATATAACCATATTTCTCGTATGTTTCGTGGATGGTCTTTTTTGTTTCACGATCTGTCACTATGGCCGCGTCTAAATCTTTTTGCAAAGACTCCCGGTTATGGCCATATAAATCAAGGATCCGCGCGAAATTGCTTGGGAGTCCCACGTCCATTGCGCTTGAAAGCGTGCGCCTCGTTTTTTTCACGGGAAGGCGGCCAGTCTTTAAATATTCCGGCACGCCGCTGTTTATATTTACCGCCGCGATGAATTTTTTGGCCGGAAGCCCAAGTTTTTTTGCAAAAAGCCCGGCGCATATATTCCCGAAATTACCGCTCGGGACCACAAAAATAGGAACTTGACAGCTCGATAGCTCGACAGTTCTACGGCTTTGAAGCTGCGCCCAACCGAAGAGATAATAAAACATCTGCGGCAGTAGACGGCCGATGTTTATTGAATTGGCGGATGAAACGAGAGCCCTTTTTCGAATATCGGGATCGTTCAAAAGCTGTTTTGCGAGCTGCTGACAGTCGTCAAAATTCCCCTTAATTTCAAACGCCGTGATATTTTTTCCGAATGTCGTAAGTTGTTTCTCCTGGTTTCTGCTCACGCGACCCGAAGGATACAGAATGAACACGCGTACTCCGGGAATATTAAAAAAACCGTGCGCAACCGCGCTTCCGGTATCTCCGGACGTAGCCACAAAAATATACAATTTCTTTTTCTGGGAACGGAGGTAATATCCCATTGTACGCGCCATAAATCGCGCGCCGAAATCTTTGAAAGAAAGCGTTGGGCCGTGAAAGAGTTCCAGCACATATACATTGTCGTTAAGTCGCACAAGCGGTGCCGGAAAATTGAATGCATCACGGATGATTTTTTTAAATGCTGGCGCCGGTATGTCTGTGATAAAATGACGCAAAAGATCAAATGCAACGCGACCAGAGCTTGTTTTTTCGATATCATTCCAAAAAGAAATAGGAAATTTCGGGAACGACTGCGGCATGTACAGGCCTCCGTCCGGCGCAAGACCACGGAGAAGCGCTTCTTTAAAAGTAACAAGCGGAGCGCGTTTGTTGGTACTGTAGTATTTCATGCGTCTTGAAGAATTCTTTTTACAATTTCCTGTTTACGCAGGTTCAAACAATCAACAGTATGGTGGGCAGCCGCTTTGTACTGCGGCGCGCGTTCTTTAAATAATCCTTCAATCCCTTTTTTGGCAAGCCCCACAATGCCGCGGTCGTTGATTTTTTTGCCGAGGCGTTTTTTTATTTCAGGAAGCGGAAGCGCAAGATAGATGACGCGCGTTTCACTGCGGAGTTTTTCCATCGCCTTCGGCGAATAGATAATGCTCCCGCCCGGCGAGAATACAAGGTTTGAAAAAACAAGTCCAAGCGTATGCGCCTCTTCACGCGCAAGGAGCGTTTTCTCTCCGTCGAATTCAAGAATCTCCGCGTGGCTCTTTCCATCTTTTTCTTTAATGACGTCATCGAGGTCGACGAAATTCCAATTCAGCCGCCGCGCAACGAGCCGCCCGATAGTCGACTTACCCGACCCCGGCATGCCGATTAATGTGATGCTTTGTTTTGTGTTGGTACGCATTATGTGAACGGCGACACCCTCATTCCATTCCTACGCCCCGTGGCACCTCTTATATTTATCCCACTCAGCGAAATGTCGCGGGAATTTACGACTTCACATTTCCATTATCCCTACCACATAACATTCTAATATTCTCAAGAATGTCGGAGCGTCACGATAAACTTATAGAACATTCTGCCATATGGCGAGAGTGTATGGCGGACAAACCGTCCGTGGTATTTCTTATTTATCAAACCGGCTTGGACGAGCCGGCGCGTATGTTCGGAAAGCGTTTTAAAATTGCACGAAACGATGCGCGATAGGTTGTCCAGCGTAACTCCTTCGTGTTCGGCGATAACCATAAGAATCTCAATGCGGCGGTGATTTGCTACGCCCTTAAAGTGCCGTTCCATTTGTTTTTGATTTTTGACTTTGTCCGTCATGTCCTGCCACAATATTCTGACATTCTTGAGAATGTTAGAATATTATTGAGATACTCGAAAAATCGGAGATCCGCAATGCTGTTTCGTAGTACAAGTATAGAATTACCGCTGGCGACCTCATCAGATTACTATGAGAAACGAGAACGAACAAGATAACCCTTTTTATACAGCAACTCAGCGTTAAGAATAGCTGCGCCGGCAGCTCCGCGGATAGTGTTGTGGCCGAGAACCGCCATCTTATACCCAAATACAGGGCATTCACGGAGGCGGCCTATGGTTATCGCCATTCCACCTTCGCGGTCACGGTCCAGCCGCGGTTGCGGCCTAAAATCATCATCGAGATATATAAGCGGATTTTGGGGCGCAGAGGGCAATTTTAGTTTTTGCGGCTCGCCTCTGAAATCTCGTATCAATTTTTTAAGCCGCTCGACCGATGTTTTTTTTGCGGTTGTAAACGAAATATTCAAAAAATGTCCATCTTGTACTGCCACTCTGTTGCACTGCGCTGAAATCGGAAATGCGGCGAATTTCACTTTTCCAGCCGCAAGTTTTCCCAAGAGTTTCAACGGTTCGGTTTCTACCTTCGGCTCTTCCCCAACGATATATGGAATGAGGTTGTCCACAATATCTATAGAGGCGACGCCGGGAAATCCGGCGCCCGAGATCGCCTGCATAGACACCACAGAAACTTTTTGGATTCCCACGGCGTCATAAATAGGTTTAAGCGCCATTGCCAGCGGAATTGCAACACAGTTGGGATTGGTAACGATAAATCCGGACCACTGCCGCCTTTTACGTTGTATATCAATGAGCCGAATATGGTCCGGATTAATTTCGGGGATAAGGAGCGGTACGTCTTCTTCCATGCGGTACGTTTTGGTATTGGAAATAACCGGAATACCGCTTTCCGCAAAAGACCTTTCGATGTCTTTGGCCACTGCCCCGTCCAATCCGGAAAACACGAAGTCCGCTTGCATGGCGTGCGGGTCGCATTGGGACACCTTCGTTCGAGCGACATTTTTTGGGATATCGACTTGCTGCTTCCATCTTCCGGCAACCGCCTTTTCGTACGTTTTTCCGGCTGATTCTTCAGACGCAGCAACAGAAACGAGCTCAAACCACGGATGGTTTTGAAGCAGGACAATAAACTTTTGTCCCACAATGCCTGTCGCGCCCAATATGCCAACTCGCAATTTACATATTTTGGGGATTGACATGATATTAATGAGGTGCTATAATGTAATCGTTCGGACCGCTTGATAGTTAGCCCACCAAAGACACGAGGAGAACTCCGTGAATAACCTTGTCGCAATCATCAAGCTTGACCGCCAAAATGAAGTCATGAGCATGCTTGGCCTTAACCCTGATTTCTACTCTGGTTTAGGTTTGGCTATCCGGGTTGAAATCGTTGATGGGCGCATCCGTTCCGCTGGCGGGAATGTATCGGGCTTCCTTGATCCCTTCGTGGAACGAGTGGTAAGGCTAGTATAACTATCACGACGGCACTGTCATATCTGTGGCGCTACACGCTGTTTGCGAGCGCCACTTTTTTTATTTCAAATAGTCTTCAAATTTCAAATTCCATATTCTAGATTTTAAGAATGTCCGTCAACACCCCTCCAGCGGTGACTGCGGCGCCGGCTCCGGGCCCTTGAACCACCAACGGCCGTTCGTTGTAGCGCTTGGTATAAAAAACAAAGATATTATCAGCGCCACGAGTAGAGGACAAAGGATCGGTCAATGGAATTTCTTTAAGCGATACCGACGCCCGCCTTCCTTGAAGCGTTGCCACGTATCGCAGCGCCCGTCCTCTTACTCTAGCGCGTTTGCATAGTTTTTCAAACTGTTTGTCGTAGTCTTTCAAACGCGCCAAAAACGAGTCTGCCGATTTTACTTTTCGCAGGGGGGGAGGCACCAAACTTTGGACTTTTATGTCTTCCATTTCAAGCGGCAGGCCTATTTCGCGGGCCAGAATAAGCAGTTTTCTTCCCACATCTTCTCCTGAAAGGTCAGTTCTAGGATCGGGCTCGGTATAGCCTTTTTCCTTCGCTTCCAGCACCACCGAGCTAAACGGTCTTTTTCCGTCGTAAGCGCTTAGGATATAACTGAGCGTTCCGGAAAAAATACCCTCGATCCTGGTAATGCCATCCCCGCTAGCAACAAGATCTCTTAGCGTAGAGATGATCGGCATAGCCGCGCCAACCGTTGTTTCATAAAGGAAGCGCTTGTTGTTTTGCGCCAAAATGCGGCGCAGCTTTTGGTATTCGTCAAATGGTAACACATTGAATATCTTGTTCGGCGTTACAATATGAAAACCGGCCCGGGCAATGTTGCAGTACTGCCGAGCGATTTTTTTGCTGGCAGTGCAATCAACAAAAATTTTATTCGACAGATTGAGGGTTCGTGCCCGCGAGAGCCATGTTTGTACGTTAGCTTGCTGGCCGCGACCCAATAAAATGCTCCACCGGTCAAGTTGAATGCCCCTCGAGTCAGAAAGCATAAAATCGGTGTTAATAAGACCGCATACCCTGAGATGAGGATGGGCCTTCATCTGCTCTAGAAGCTTGCCCCCTATATTGCCGGTGCCTGCTAGAAAGATGTGTTTTGGCGGAACCCGTAAAAACGCATTATGGATGACGTTAAGCGCAGCTGCTTTGTCGGACGATTTTACTACAAGAGAAATATTTCGTTCAGAGCCCCCTTGGGCAATCGCGGAAATGTTTATCCCGTGTTCAGCAAGGGCGTTAAATAACTTGCCGGCAACGCCAGGCGTTCCCCGCATGCCGTCTCCCACGACGGCAACAATGGATTGATCCTTGATTGTGTGAAGCGTTACCTGTTTTTGTTTTATCGCTTCCCTAAATTCTTTTCGGAGAGAATAGAGGGCCGGGGCAAGGCTCTCTCTTTTTATCGCAATGCAGATTGTATGCTCTGACGACGCCTGCGATATTAAAACAACATTGGCGCCCGCGGCGGCAGTCGCCTTAAAAACTCTGGCGGCTGAACCGGGTATACCCGCCAAACTCACGCCACCTATATTTATAATGGCAACATCATCTATTGCGGTAATGCCTTTTACGGTTTGATTGTTATCGCTGGATGCGCCATGGGAAATAAGAGTGCCTGACGAGGATGGGTTAAATGTATTTTTGATGAGAATAGGAATTTTCTTTTTAATTGCCGGAAGCATGGTTGCCGGATGGATAACCTTAGCGCCGAAATATGCCATTTCAATCGCTTCGGAATAGGTCAGTTGCGGCAAGAGATATGCGTGCGTAACAAGATTGGGGTCGGCACTCATTACCCCATCAACATCGGTCCATATTTCGACGAGTTTCGCATCGATGGCCGCAGCGACGATTGCGGCAGTGTAATCAGACCCGCCTCGACCGAGCGTTGTGGTTTCGCCCCCATCGGTTGACCCGATAAAGCCGGTTAGCACGGGAACCATATTTTTACCTCCGGGACGGCCATGGAAAAACTCTTTAATATTGCGGTCGGTCTTAACAAAATCAACACTGGCCCTTCCGAAGCAGCTGTCGGTCTTAATTAAACCCCTGGCGTCTATAGTGTATGACCTGAACGGATGACGTTTGGTGTCAAAACTGTTTAGGTAAGCGGCAATGATGGGGGCGGATAGGCGTTCTCCAATGCCTGCGACAGCATCGAGGTCTTGAACCGACGCAGCCTTTCCTTTTTCAATGCGCATAAGACGCCCCTCCAATTCTTTAAATAATTGCTCCAAGGGCGCCCTAGCTTCCTCGCGAAGCTTTGCCGGAAAAAGTTTTCGAGCCGTTTCAAAATGACGCATGCGTAGCCGACGCAGTTCTTGCCTCAATTCAGGATTCTGTTTCTCTGCCCATCTGGCGCAGCACAAAAGCTGATCAGTAACGCCGGAAAACGCAGAAACAACAACGGCTATTGCCCCCCGCTGCGCCGCTTCCCTGATAATGGCGCTGGCTCTTCTGATGGCATCTGGAGATCCCAACGATGTGCCGCCGAATTTTAAAACCCGTTTGATCTTCATAAGAAAATCGACCCCCCTGAGGCCGATGTATGATTCCAATTTTTACGCTTTTAACTACAACATCGCCTCAGCGGTACGTGCGGGTCGTGGTCGTGGTAGTTGCAGTTGCAAACCGTTCCATTACATTTATGATACCGGGTGTCGAAGAAAGGATCAACTCCATTGGGGATAATCGCAGAGAAGCTGCTACCCCCCTATGCTCTAGTCGATTTGTGTTAGGTAGTGAAGCTCCGCCGACAGGAGTCGGCGGCTTCTTTCGATTCGGCGCGGAGCGAAACCCCGCACCGAAAGCCCTTCGGGCTTAGCACCTTCATCCCCAAACAGGAGTCTGGGGCTTTCTGGTGCGGGGTAAAAAAATGATATAATGGCAGGAGCCGGCATAGCGGCACGATTATGATGGCATCGCCTCGTTGGTGTTTTGTAAACGGAAAAATTGTTTCCGTACAAAACGCAAATATTAATGTTCGCAACCTAGGCCTTCAGCGGGGATACGGTGTTTTTGAATTTATACGAATGTATGGAGGTGTGCCTTTCCGGCTTGCGGAACACCTCGCGCGGCTCAAAAACTCCGCGCGGGCGCTCTACCTGTCGTTGCCCATATCCGCGCAAAGAATTGAAAGAATAATAGGGTTTTTGCTTGAGAAGAATAAAATAGGAGAGGCGGATATTCGTATCCTAGTCTTGGCCAAAAATTTTGACAAAGACGCAAAGAGTTTTTCTTCCGATATTTGTATCCTTCTGGAACAACCACATACCTACCCGCAGTCGGCGCATACAAAGGGAATTAAACTGATTACGAAAGAGCATCAACGGGAATTTGCTCGGGCGAAAACCATTAACTATCTCAGTGCGTTTCACGATCATATTCGTAGACTGCGCAGGGGGGCGCTCGAAACCCTATATGTGTCAAACGGCAAAGCGCTGGAATGCACGACGAGCAATTTTTTTATATTCAGGCGCAATGTCCTTATCACGCCGAGGCGGGATATTCTTTTGGGAATAACCAGAAAATTCGTGCTTTCTTTAGCGCGAAAATACTTCGTTATACAAGAGAGAAACATCCGTTTGCAGGAACTTAGGGGCGCCTCCGAGGCATTTATTGCGGCAACGAATAAGGAAATTATGCCCGTAATAAAAATTGATAGCTTGCGCATCGGCAACGGAAAGGCGGGTGTAAATACAAAATTCCTAATAACTTTATTTGAAGACGCGGTTCGATGATTCGAAGGCAAAGCCCGATCAGTGGTATGCTGTGTATGCTCTTTCCAGACGACGCCACCTGTTTGGGATATTTCCGTTTAATACCTTTTATTCCGGATCAAAATCTCCAGGAGTTCCGCGGGAAAAAGCGGAGGTGATTCTGCCAACGCCTGGTGAAAAAAAACGGTTGAAGGGGTAAGGCCGGGCAGCGTGTTTACCTCGATAATCAACGCGTCGCCGCTGTCAACATTGGCAAACGCGTCAATCCGCGAATAACCGCGGATGCCGATCTTGCGCGCGACTTCCTCAATCAGGTCCTTCACCCTCTTGAGTACTGCCGGTTTCATGATGCTCGGCGGCGGCGGCGTAATGTTGACGCCGGTGCCGCCCTGAAACTTTTCCTCTACGGTTAACACTTCGCTCTCAACCACGGTAATGCTTGGACTAAGGACCTTGAGTTCGCCGTCTATCTCAACGATGCCGACAGTAATTTCAATCCACCCCGTGCGACGCTGATATTTTAACGTACCGGCTTTAACGCGCAATGCGTCGGTTTCAATAAATTTCTCGAAGAGCAGGTCACGGGGCAAGGCCGGAGGCATTTCTATAATATCCCTCTGCCCCCTAAATGTCTGCCGCGGCACAACGGGCGCTTTTTTAAAGAGCAGCTCTGCGTATTTTTTAAGGTCGTTCGGCGAGCGGAGATGAACAACTCCGGTGGTGCAACCGTCGGCGCGAGGCTTTACGATCAACGTCTTTGCCCCAATCTCCTTCCTGGTTTTTCGCCAGAATAATCTGATGCCCCGGTCATCGAACCGGAGCACGGCACGGGTTTCAATCGTTTTGCCTGGAATAGCACTGACGCCCGCGATACCCGCGTTGTTGATAAAGCTTGCAGTGTCCCACTTGTCCATGCAAAGTCGGGACGCTTCTTCGTACGGACCGTTGAACTTTACTCCCTGCGCGCCAAGCAATTTCTGCAAATTTCCATTCTCTCCGTCGCCTCCGTGAAGGGCGATAAAAATGAGGTCCGATGTTTTAATGAACTTCTTGAACGCTAATTTGCTCGGTTCAAAAAATTCTTCTTTGTCTTTTGGTTTCAAGAATCCCAATCGCAGCCGAGCGCGCTCTTCGAATACAGCAAGTCTGTTCTTCGTATATTGATACCCCTCGCAATCCTCGGCAATTTCTTCAACAGTATGATTCAAACACAGATGATAGGGCAGCCGCCATACATAACCTCTGGTATCCAACAGATATGGCTGCGGTTCGTACCGCTTGGAGCGGCGGAGCTTAAGCCATACATTCGTACCGCTTATCAAAGAAACCTGCCTTTCGGAATTGTCGCCGCCCATTATGATATTTACCTTTTTGCGGCGCGCGGGGGGCTTCAGGACGATCTCTGGAAAATCTATGCCGTATCTCTCGCATGCCCTTCTAACAATGTGACGCAGCACATCGCCGTGCGTCATGCCGATGCGCGATGCCTGCTGAAACAGAAAACTATTTTGCTCCATGCCGCTTATCGGGTTAAGATCGCAAAACCAGATATCTCCGCCGGGCAGTACCCAACCGTCAAATCTGCCAAAATCGCGCATATGAAATAACGCAAACAGTTGTTCTGCCTGCGCTTGAATTTTTTCGATCGTCCAATTATCAAATCTGGGGGGGCAATGCCATGTTACTTGGCGAGTCGGCAGGTATTTTTTCCTGAAATCGAAAATTTGATGCTCGGCATAGTCGGTTTCGATCTCGGTGGGCGGCAACGCAACCGGCAGCCCGAAACGATTTTCAAGCATGACAGTCGTAAACTCTGCCCCCTTGGCAAAGGGTTCAACTACGACACGGGTGTCCATTCGTCTCGAGAAAAGAAGGTTCGATTTTTCCAGCGCTTCGCGAGCGCTGGATACCGAAAACACCCCGATGCTCGATCCTCCGCTTGCGGGTTTTACCACGGCACGCTTGACTCGATACTCTTTGAAAAATCTTTCGAGAATGTATTTATGATCGTGATGATATATCTTGAGCACAACCGATGGCAAAGTAAAAAAGCCGTGCTGTTTTATATATTCATTTGCAGTAAATTTATCAAAGGCCTTTTTACATGTTTTTGCCCCTGAGCCGACGAACGGGAGGTTATACCGTTCAAGAAAAGACTGGATCTCGCCGTCCTCGCCGAATGGTCCGTGCATAACGGGGAAAATAATATCTACCGCCCTGAGAAAACGGACAAGCGATCGTTCCGTGAACGGCGTTGCCGTTCGGTTCAACTTGAAGTCAAAATCAGAGGGAGTGTTGCAATACAATTGCGCCCTTGAAATTTTGTAGGGATTTTTCCTGAAATCAAAATAGATTGGCTGTACGGAGATTTCTTCGGATTCGAGATGGTCCACTACCGACCGGGCAGAATTGAGGGAAATGCCCCGCTCAAGCGATGGGCCGCCGCACAAAAGAGCTACATGAAACTTTGCAGAAAATCGATCCATGGATTATGCTTTAATGCTAACAAAATGCGTCGTACGTGCAAGTGGCGACGGTGAAATATGTTATTTTTGCAGATTCTATGAGTCTTGTATTCTGCTTGATTTTTTCTTTGCATTCAGCTATAATTGGGACAGAGGTTTGAAAATGGGCTTCTCTCTCGCGCGTAACCACGCGTTCATACAAGGGGGTGATCGGATATGCCGGATACGGCTGTACCGCCCGATGCAGCGGGTCGGCTTCTCAGGCGCATCAACGAGGCTGGCTTCACGGCTGCGGTAAGCTGCGGCGCTGGTGCGATGCATGCGCTAGCATCCACGCAAGCATTTTTAAAACCCCTCTGGCCGCATAGAAATCTTATTTCTTCTGTTTGGGGGTCATCCGCCGGTTCGATCTCTGCCGCCTTCTTCTGTTCCGGCCTTGATCCGGTCCGTATGGAAAATCTCTTCCGGTCGACAAGGCTGAAAAACATGGTCGGCCCCAAAACGCTCTCAACGGTCAATCTTGCCTTGCGGGGATTACAACGAGCATTTGGAAAGAGGGCCGGGATCGTGAACGGAGACCATTTCCGATTTCTCATCCGGAGCACCATAACACCGGAACGGGATAGGTTCTCAATGTCGTTTCCTCGCTTCTCCATACTTGCCACTCCAAGCAACAAAGACCACGGGGGCAAGGCAACTGTTTTCTCTCCGGATAGCACGCCGGAGACAACCATCTCTTCTGCGGTAGTTGCATCATCGGCACATCCGGTCTATTTTGGGCCTCAATGGATCGATGGGGTCGCTTACAGCGATGCGGCACGCCTCGAACCCCTTCCTACGACTTCTATCATTCAAGCTCGCAAAAACGGCGGGAGCGATCCAAAAGAACTCGTCATTCTCGCGCACATGATAACCTACAACTGGGATCCTCCGCCGGACGACGAATCCCTCTCTCGCAAGCTCCTCCATTATATCCGCGACAACGTACGAGTACTCATAACAAACCAGCTGCGCTGCGCAATTGCCGAAGGAGCCGCCATTATTTTAATCCAACCAAATGTGGATAACCTCCGCGTTCCCGAACCGATGAGCAGATCGCGGGCAAAAAACTTCCTCAAGGAGATAGACGTTGAACTATTCCCTCTCTATTATCCCTATTTCGACAGAATCGTCCCTCGGCTTTACGACGCTGCGGCCGACGCATTCCTTGCGAATCCGTCGGAAAAATTCATTGTCTCAACCAACGACAAGGAGAATAATCCCTCCATCACGCTAGGAAGAAACATTTTCTCATATTAGAGAGCCGGAAGACCGCCCCGATGGCGGTCATTTTTTATCCGCATAGGCCCCCCCGTGTTATAATATTAAGGAAGGGCGGGCTGGCGGCGATGGATCGTTTCCAAAAAACTTTTTGTTTGGCACAATAACCTCGGCGTGCCAAGTTGAAACAGCGCATAAGTTTTATTATACTGGTATTCAGTAACCGCATCTTCTGTGCAACAACCGTGTCTACACCCGAACAACTTGAAAAGGAGGTACCAATGGAAGAAGAGCGCCTCCTTACAGAGACGCTTTCCCGCCATAGCGTAAACCCCGACCGCTGGCCTCTTATCATCGAACACTTGAATATTCTCAAAGAGCACGATGAGGCAACTTACCGCCACTCGATACGCGTAGGAACCCTCGCGGCGCAAATCGGTGCATACCTCGACATGAACGCCAAGGCGCTTTTGTGGGCAGGATTATTTCACGACATCGGCAAAGCGCTCATAGACAATGCCCTCCTCGCGAAAAAAGACCGCTTCACCGACGACGACAGAAAAAATATGGAACCGCATGTAGAAATAGGATTCCGTTTGCTGATGCAATGGAAAAACGTCTGGAGCGCCCACATTATGAAATATCATCACCGGTTCAGCCAGCATCCATATCCACAAACAGTTCCGCGGCCCACAGAATCTTTCGCCCGGGACAAGGAACAAATCTTCATGGCGCACGGCAGAATACTTGCGCTCGCAGACTACTACGACGCCCTCATGACCAGAGACAACGAGAGATCCGGCAAGCTCCTCTCGCCCGAAGAAAAACGGGCGCAGTACCTCAAAGACAACGCAGACCAAAAAGAACTCATCCTAGAACTCGAGCGCGCCGGCATACTAACGTTCGCCACCAAAGCGTTCCCTGCACAATAAGAAACCGCCCTCAATTCCGGGGCGGATTTCCTTTTGCGCCGCTGACAAATTTTAAAACTACTTCGTTTTAATAATCTGATCGATGAGGCCGTATTTTTTGGCTTCTTCCGCCGAAAGATAAAAATCGCGGTCGGTGTCGCGTTCAATTTTATCGAGCGACTGGCCGGTATGCTTCGCCAAAATGCGATTCAGTTTTTCTTTAATTGCAACGATGTGTTTAGCGGTAATTTCGATCTCTATAGCTTGTCCTTCGGCGCCGCCCATCACCTGATGCAGCAAGATTTCGGAATTCGGGAGGACAACCCGTTTCCCCTTTGCGCCCGCGGCCAAAAGCACCGCTCCCATTGAAGCGGCCATACCGATGCAGATGGTACGCACATCGGGTTTGACATACTGCATTGCATCATAGATCGCAAGGCCGGCCGTAACCGAGCCGCCCGGGGTATTGATATAAAGATCGATGTCTTTCTTGGGGTCCTCGTGTTCTAAAAACAGGAGTTGGGCAATGATCGTGTTAGCCACCGGATCTATAATCGGTCCCCCGAGGAAAACAATCCGCTCTTTTAAAAGCCGCGAATAGATGTCATACGCTCGTTCGCCGAGATTTGTCTTTTCGATGACGGTTGGGATAAGATTCATTTTGTGTCTGCCCTAAAATTAGTTTTCCCCGTTTTCGCTAGAAGAGCTGGGTTCTTCTTTATGCATGCCAAGCTTTTCCCGCTCAAAGTCCGCGAGAGCTTTAATCGCTTCTTGAGCTTGAGTTCGAAGACGTTCATATTGTTCATTAAGAGCAATCGCTTCTGCCTGACCCTTCGCATACAACCTTTCCACTCTACTTCTTGCTTTAGCTGCATTCTCCCAAAGCCCATCATAGATTCTTTGTGCCGCTTCCCTACTCATTCCGGTTATGGTGCCCCTATCTTGATAAGAGCGTTCGGCGCCACGCGCTTCCTCTTCTGCTTCTTCATATACCTCCTTAGAATATTTTTCTCCAGAAAATCCCATGTTTTTATTACCTAATTGATTAATAAGATAACCTGATTCGATCTTTAAAAAATTTCCATGTTTTTAACAAAATCAAAACTAATTTTAGTCTTCTATCCCATTTTCTGCTCGCATGATTGCGTCAGAAAGTCGATCACGAAGTTGACGCGGCAACGTCGGGTTATCCACCTTTTCTAGGAAACCCTTAGCCGCTCTCAATATATCACCGCCGTCAACCCCCCTTTGAATATCTAGAACAGTTTCGATAATTGATGCGACCTCGGAAATCCTTTGTTTTAAATCAAATCCTGACGGCGTCCCGCGTTCATCCGTTGTGTGTAAACCTTGTGCTGACTCTAGGAGATCTATAATATCGGATCTTGGTTTTGCTTCGCTTTCGTCATTGCTCATAATATTTCTACGCTACTATCACTGGCCTTTTATAAAATTTAACAAATAAGTTTTTGTTTTTCAACTAGGTCGGGTTTTATGTTTATAAGAATGGAACCAAGAGTAGGGCGACGATATTAATCACCTTAATCAATGGATTTATCGCCGGTCCTGCGGTGTCTTTATACGGATCGCCGACCGTATCACCAGTCACCGCTGCCTTGTGCGCTTCTGACCCCTTGCCGCCGTACCCCCCGGATTCGATAAGCTTTTTCGCGTTATCCCATGCGGCTCCTCCGGAAGTCATCGCGATTGCGACGAAGAGACCCGAAATAATCGAGCCGATAAGCAATCCTCCAAGGGCTTCTGCGCCGAGCGTTAGGCCTACCAGCAAAACTACAGCGATTGGCATAAGCGAAGGCACAACCATCTCTTTCAGCGCCGCTCGCGTCACAATGTCAACTGCGCGGGCATAATCCGGCTCATTCTTATACTCCATAATTCCAGAAATTTCCTTAAACTGCCGCCGCACCTCTTCCACAACCGATCCTGCGGTCCGGCCGACTGCTCTCATTGCAATCGAGGCAAAAAGATAAGGAATGGCACCGCCCACAAAAAGCCCTGCCAGCACGTACGGATCATCTAATCGAAAGACCGCATCCTTTCCTTTGGCAGCCAACTCCTCAGCATAGCCGGCGAATAACACGATCGCGGCAAGCCCGGCAGAGGCAATCGCATATCCCTTGGTCACTGCTTTAGTCGTATTGCCCACCGCATCGAGATTATCAGTGATTTCACGCACGCTCTTTGGCAAATCGGCCATTTCCGCAATGCCGCCCGCGTTGTCGGTAATCGGGCCGAATGAATCGATGGCAATGATCATCCCGGCAACCGAAAGCATAGCCACTGCGGCAACCGCCACGCCATATATCCCCGCAAGCCCGTAACTCGCTAGAATCCCCGCGACGATGATGATAATCGGCAGCGTCGTCGATTCCATGCCGACCGAAAGGCCCATAATGATGTTTGTCGCATGCCCGGATTGAGATGCCTTTGCAATAGAACCGACCGGCCGAAACCGCTTCGCGGTATAATAATCCGTCACCCACACCATGGCTCCGGTGACCGCCAGGCCGATAAGCGCGCTTAGATAAACATCAGAAAAGTTATCGGGGAAAGTCCAATTCACCACGGGAATAAACAGAAGCGCGGCAAATACCGACGAAGCGACAAGGCCTTTATACAAAGCGCCCATGATGGAATTACCTTTATCCAACTTCACAAACAGCGACCCTGCCACAGATGCAACGATCGCCGCGGCGCCAATAAGCAGCGGAAGGGCCAGGGCATACTCCGATCCATTGAATATGCTGTTTCCAAGCAGAATTGCCGCAATCATAGTAACCGCATACGTTTCAAAAAGGTCTGCTGCCATTCCCGCGCAATCACCCACGTTATCTCCTACGTTATCTGCGATAACCGCCGGGTTACGGGGGTCGTCTTCCGGAATTCCTGCCTCTACCTTACCCACCAAATCCGCTCCCACGTCAGCTGCTTTCGTAAAGATGCCGCCGCCCAAACGAGCAAATATCGAAATAAGACTCGCGCCAAGCCCCAGCCCGATCAGCGAGAATGGATTTTTCGTGGCAAGGTAAAATCCACCAACCGCGAGCAGTGAAAGTGCCACGACGAAAAATCCGGTTACCGATCCCGCGCGAAACGCGACCGCCATAGCCGGCGACAGGCCGGTTTTCGCCGCTTCGGCGGTTCTCGTATTCGATCGCACCGCCACCATCATTCCCAGATAACCCGCTGCCGCAGAAAGGCCTGCGCCGACGACAAACGCAATGCCCATCATCATATCGAATGCGGCAACGAGCGCCACCAGAATAACCAAGCCCGCGACCCCCACGGCACGGTATTGCCTGTTCAAGTACGCAATCGATCCTTTCTGGATCGCGGCACTTATCTTACGCATTCTCTCGTCTCCGGCGGGACGGATCAAAACCCAGCGAATCAAGTATATGCCGTACAGAACGGCAAGAAGCGACGCAACGATAGGAAGATAATCGTAGAACATACGTATTAACTTTCGGCCCCTGACGAAAACCCATCGACTCCGAAACGGATAGGTTAGTAGTCAGCGACCAAGGATCATTATTTTAGCTGTCGTAGATGATCGAGGATTTTTTGCGCTGTCTTTTCTCCGACCCCCTCTACTACAAGCAATTCCTCTTTGGTGGCTGCCTGTAGCTTTTCTAGGGATCCAAGGCCTGCGGACCGGAGCGCCCCTACTCCTTTTGGTCCTACCCCGGGAAGCGAGCCCAAGTCGAATTCTTCCTTCTCGCTCTTCTCTTTTTCAATTTCCGTTGCCTTCTCCTCTTCGCTCTGCGCAATTCCTCCTTCTTGAACCTTTTCCGGCTCGGCCTGTGAGCGAACGTCGATCTTCCATCCGGTCAACTTGGCCGCGAGCCGCACATTCTGCCCGCCCCTTCCGATAGCAAGACTCAACTGGTCTTCTCCGACATACACCAGCGCCTCGCGGCGCGGGCGAATTTCCACACGTTTCACCTTCGCCGGAGAAAGAGCATTGGCCACGAATTTCGCCGGATCGTCAGACCACGGAATAATATCAATCTTTTCCTGGCCAAGCTCATTAATCACCGCCATGACGCGGCTGCCTCGCTGGCCCACGCACGAACCCACGGGATCTATGTGCTCATCCTTGGACGCGACAGCGATTTTGGTCCGGTTGCCCGGCTCCCGCGCAATCGCTTTCGCCTCAACCACCCCTTCTGCGATTTCCGGCACTTCCAATTCAAACAATTTTTCCACGAATTTCGGATGAGCTCGGGATAAAATCACGCCCGGAAGCCTCCCTTCCTCCTGAACGCCCAATACGTAAAACCTAAGCCTCTGGCCCGGACTATATCGTTCCACCGGAATCGTTTCATTCCCGAACATCACTCCGGTCGTCTTACCAAGATTGATATACACATTTCCCCGCTCGAAATTCTGAACAATGCCGCTGATGAGCTGACCCTCTTTGTTTCTGTATTCTTCAAAAAGCGACAGGCGCTCTGCTTCGCGCAGCTTTTGAATGACCACCTGTTTGGCCGTCTGCGCCGCGATTCTGCCAAAATCCTCGTGAGTTTCAAGAGGAAATTCGATTTCCTCTTCAAGCTGGGCATCCGGCTTGATCGCCCGCGCTTCTTCAATAAAAATATGGCGGTCCGGATTGTATCTCAGTTTTTTCTCTCCTTCTTCCTGTTCGCTGGCGCGAGCTTCAACCTGCTCGGAAACTTCCTCGATTGATTGCATCAATTTCGGCGCCTGCGCCCTTTCACCTTCCTCAATAATGCGCACCGAGTCTTTATCTACCGCTATCTTTATCTGTCTGAACTGGATGGCGTTATTTCCAAAATCAAGATGGGCGCGGATAACCTCTCCGCGCTTTCCGTATTCTTTCTTATACGCCGCCGCAAGCGCAGCCTCTATGGTCTCGACCACGCGCTCTTTCGGTATTCCTTTTTCTTGGGCGATTTGATCAATCGCTCTAACGAATTCTTTTATAACCATACCGTCGATGCGAAAAAGCGTTCACGCGTACGCCGATACGAAAACCGCTCACGCGAAATATCAAAAAGGCTGTTTCGCATTTATATCCGCCGGCTGGCGGATTTAGCATCGGTTTCGCGTTTTTCGCATTTAAAATTTAGCGTCGGTTAAAATTAAAATCCCGATGGGTCGGGACAGAAATGAACATGCGTTACAGCTACCATTACCATGCCTTTACCTCCGTATCATACCATACCCTGCCAAGCCCTTCAAGGGGTTCCACGCGGCAAGCTGACGCGGGGCTATCGAGTTAAGCGGCCTATGAAAAAAATGCCAAACCACTTATTGAATTGGCACTAAAACAACTCCCTCCATTCTTTCTTGGGCGAAGGCCTCCTTAACTTCCTCATGAGATTCCTCATGGACGCCTCGCATAATTGCTCGGTTTGCAATTCCAAGAACAGCATAGCATCATATTTTATACTATCAAGTCTTTGCACCGAGTCCGGTGAATAACGGAACGATCGCCTTGCAACGCGAATACGGATCAGATAAAATTATTAGGTGGAGAACGGCAGCTCGGCAGATCCGGATGGGGAAAACCATAATCAAGGTTAAACGGGAATCGGAAAAAACAACTTATGGCAACAGCCTCGGGGCAGCAATAAAGAATGCTGACGCGCACCGTGGGTTGAAAAAGGCGTGTATCAATTGCTTAACAACCAATGAATACCAAATCATTGTACAACGTGTTGCATCTGCTATGGCGAATGTTTCCGACAAAATTGGATCGTGCTTTTTTCGTGTTATTCCTGTTCGACGCGGTAGTCATTGGCGCCTCCTATTTCTTCTTGGCGGTTCCTTGCGGAAACGCTGCGCCGCCATTCGGATTCTTATACCCATTCGGGCGTCCAGATTATACACCGGCTGCAATTCAAATGTGCCGGTACATGCCACCGCCGCTATACTATATCACCGTTGATCTGCTAATCACTACGCTTATTTTATACGGCGCATCTCGAGCATTACGACCTCAAGCGGTAAAAATTACGGCGTTTTATATACTAATAGCCCTGACTGTTTCGGGAATGGGTTCCGCAGTATATTATTTCGAAAAATTGAAGACAGTCGACGCGGATCTACCGGCAAAGGCGTACAAAGAGGGACAAATTATCGTGGTATTTAAAGAGGACGCAACGGTCGAGCAAGCGCACAACGTCGTTCGTTCATTCCAGCTGACATGGGAACCGCATTTTCCGGAACCGGTTGTCGGCGCGCCAAACTTCAATTGGGGACTGGTGCGAGTTCCCGCCGGAGAAGAGGATCGCTGGATCGAGGCGTTTCAAAGAAAGAATATCGTCAAATTCGCCGAACCCGATGCATATATAGGGGGCGGACCATAGATACCGCCTTGTCCTTTTAAGCTTCTTCGATTTTCAAATATCCCTTCTCCCAAGCAGCGAGAGACCGATAGTATTATTAAGTACCTTTGTGGACGCCGATGTCCACAAATGCAGGGACTACGGCAATACCGCTTATTAGCGGAAAACGCATAAATTATCCATAATTGAAATATGGGCGTATTTGGTTTTCTTGCCGCCGTAAACTTCATTTCTGGTTTGTCATCGACAATCTATGCTCTCTGGCGCGGCGGCCTCAATAAAAACAAGTTCTTCTCGGCTGCATCGGCAGCGGGCATTACCATATGGGCCGGCGCATCTTTTCTGTGGTTCCGCGCAATTTCAGAACATGAAGCGCTCCTATGGTTGCGGCTCTCCGTCGTCGGGGTCATTATTGCCGTTTCCACATACGTACATCTGGTCCACCGGATCACGGGGCAGGGACAGAAAAGACCAATCCTGGTCATGGCTTCATACGGAGCATTTGCGTTTTTCTTCATCATTAACTTTACGCCGCTGATCATTTCGTCAGCGCCGGAACAAGTTGATTTCTTCCCAGGTCGGACGACCGGCCTGTATGCATTGAACGCCCTTTGCCTTGTGTTGCTCTTTTTCCTCCTCTACCAAATACGAGGGCGCCTCAAATACGCACAAGGTTTTCTTCGCCTTAGATTAAAATATCTCCAGCTGGCGCTCATACTTTATATCATAGGTGCCGCCGCCTTTTTCCTTTTTCTATATCGCATGCCGGTTTTTCTTTATCCGTACATATTACTTGCCCCAGCTGTACCGCTTGGCGTCTATGCGGTTATCACTAAACGGTTCCTTAACGTAGAAGAGTTTCTCCGCCGCGTCTTCGTATACGGATCTGCTGCGGCAACAGCGAGCCTGATTGCCGCAACGGCGTTCTGGGCAGCGCCAGGTTTTATTACCACGAATGAATTCCTCAAATACATGGTCCTCGCAGCCGTTGGCATCACCACATTCGCCCTCTGCATCAGAGTTTTCTCGTATTTCTATACATCGAGGTTGCGGCCTGGCGAGCACACGGAAGAAGATGCTGACGAAGACATTAAAAGATTGGCATACATTCTAGATCTCACCCAGCTCGTTGAAACGGGAACATTCGTGCTCAAAAAAATACTCGGCGTTGAGCGGGTAGCCATGTTGATCAGGGGCGGCGAAACGAACAACATCGACGCATCTAAAATTCTCGGTTACGATCCGGGAGCCCCCATTTTCAATTACGCGGACAATATTATCATCCGATCGCTCAAGCACAACAAAAAAATCCTTTTCCTGGAAGACCTCTTCTCGTTCATAAACCTGTATGGCGGGGGGCTGAAATCGGACGTCGAACAGCTCAAGAGAAGCTTCGAGGATCAAAACGTACGCCTATTTATTCCGTTCGTCGTCAAGGACGAGCTCGGCGGAGCTGCGACAGTCGGCCCTAAAATGGTTGGGGACTTCACCGATCATGATCTCGAGCGGCTCGAGCTGTTCTCCCGCCAAGTTTCCGTCGCGCTCGAGAACGCGCTTCTCTACGACGAAACCAAGGCGCTCTCCGCATACCTTCAAAGCGTCAACAAAGACCTTGAAAAAAAAGTGAAGGACGCCACTGCCGCATTAGATCAACGCAATAAGGAACTGGAAAAGGCGAATACGCACCTCGAGGAGCTAAGCAAGCTCAAAACGGATTTTCTCAACATGGCCTCCCACCAACTACGCACCCCCACAACGGTCATCAGGGGCATGATGTCGATGATCATCAAAAATGAAGTAGATGAAAAAACCAGGGCTTCATTCTTAACCAGTATCTACGAATCCGCCAATCGCCTGGCGGCGCTCATTAACGACCTGCTCAACACGGCATATATCGAAGGCGGGGGGCTGAAGCTAAAATTAGAAGAGGCTGACGCATACGCATTCGTGAAAAAAATTGTGGAAGAACTACGCCAACCGGCAGAAGCAAAAAAACTCCAGCTAGAGCATCGCCAAGATCAAGATTCTCTTCAAGCTCGCTTCGATCGTAAACACCTCCACGAGGCCCTGTATAACCTGATCGACAATGCAATCAAGTATACACCTGGGGGGTCGGTAACGATTTCGCTGGAGAAAACAACAGGACGCTGGCGCTGCATTGTTTCAGATACCGGCATCGGTATTAAACCGGAAGATGTCGGCAAGTTATTCCAGAAATTCTATCGCACCGACGAAGCAATACGGGTTGCTTCCAGCGGAACAGGCCTCGGTCTGTACGTCGTGAAAAAGATTATCGAGGAACATAGAGGAACGCTCACGGCAAAGAGCGAAGGGATCGGCAAAGGAACCACCTTCGTGGTCGATATGCCAATTAATCCTCAACCACAGAGCTAAAATTGTAAGTTATGGGAGTTGCAATCTGCTGGCCATCTTGAGCCTGACGGCCTTCAACTCATGACTCTCAACTCAAATCGTAATGCCAAATCGCATCCTTATCATCGAAGACGAGGCCGAAGACATGCTCATGCTGAAAACCAAATTCTCGCTTTCGGATTTCGAGGTTATTGAGGCGCGCGACGCAAAAAACGGACTCTTGGCCGCGCGCGACGGCAAGCCGGACATAATCCTTCTCGATCTCGTCCTCGGCAGCGACAAACCCTTTATGGAAAGCACCTCGTTAAAAGACAGTCACAATCTCGAATTTTCCGGAATACGACTTCTACGCAAACTCAAAAGCGATCCGGAAACCGCTCATATACCGATCGCGGTCATCAGCAATCTCGGCCGCGATGCATACGAGGCCCAGACAAAAAAACTGGGCGCGCTCGACTACCTGGTAAAGTCAGAGTTATTGCCCGAAGAGATTGTAGAACGGGCAGGAAAACTTATTCACAAATAGGGCTGCGCTGCCCGCTTAAAAGCGGTATAATCAGACCATGGGGTTTTTACTCATTCCGTTTGTCGTCGTTATTTTCTTTTTCGTCTTGCCGGGGCTGCGGATCATCGATCAATATGAACGCGGCGTGGTGTTGACGTTGGGCAGATACACGAGCACCCGCAATCCAGGCCTCACGTGGATTTTCCCAGGACTGCAACGGATGTTAAAAACGGATCTGCGTATCGACACGGTGGATATTCCTCAACAAGAGGTCATCACGAAAGACAACGTAACGGTTGGCATCAACGCCGTGGTCTATTTCAAGGTGGACAATGCCGAGAAAGCAATGCTCGAAATCAAAAATTTTCGGGAGGCGGTTGCGCTCTACGCCCAGGCAACGCTTCGAGACATTATCGGCGGAATAGAACTGGACACGCTCCTGTCCGAACGCGACAAGGTGGCCGGCGATATTAAAAAGCTCGTTGATGTTGCCACCGAGCCGTGGGGCATTGATGTCTCAACAATCAAAATACAAGACATAGAGCTTCCGGCGGACATGAAACGCGTCATGGCAAAACAGGCAGAATCAGAACGGGAGCGGCGCGCAGTTATTATCCGCGCCGAGGGCGAATATGCGGCTTCAGAAAAACTGGCAAAGGCTGCTCGCGTCATCAGCGAAGCGCCCGGAGGCCTCTCAATGCGAACGCTTCAGACGATCGAAAAAATCAATCCGGACCCGTCTAAAACCGTTATCTTCGCAATGCCCATAGAATTCTTTGAAGGGGTAAAAACCCTCACGGAATTTTTGAAAGAAAAATCACATAAATAGACAACCGTCATGAACCACCAAGCAGAATTTGAAATCCAAGACGTATTTTATATAGAAGGAAGGGGGGTTGTGGTGGCTGGTAAACTTTTATCGGGCGAACTCAAGCCGGGGATGGGCACAGAAATAAACGGGAAGACCTCGGGGGTAAAATCGATAGAGGTGTTTAACAGGAAGGCGGATGCCCTTCGTGCCGGCGAAAGCGCCGGTATTCTTCTTAGCGACGTCAAAAAAGAAGATGTCAGCAGGGGAACTATTCTATCTTTTTAAAATCCTTTCGCCCCTATTTTATTTCTTTCAAGAATTCTTGAACCAGCTTCGCGGTGTCGGCTACACTCTGATACACCGACTTCCAAATCACGACGATGTCCGCGTCGTTGAAAATCGCCCGCTGCGCCTCGCGAAGAGTATCGCCCCCGGCAATTGAAATCATTATATCGTAATTCCCTTTAATCCTCCTGATCTCGTGCAGGGGAATTTGTTTTTCTTTATTGAATTGTTCTTCGTCTACCCCACGATGAAGCAACACCACTGCCGGCTGCTTTTTCAGTTTCCTAAGCGTCGCCAGCGGATATTCAACGTTCATCATGTCGATCATTGCGTCCACCTTGTATTTGTCGCAGGCTTCAACAAACGCATTGAGGGTTTCTGCCGGCGCAGTTCCAAGCGCAATGACGCCGCTTGCGCCTGCTCTCGCTGACATTTGTACCTCGGTCTCTCCGCGATCCATTGTTTTTATGTCGGCAACAACGTACGGAACGAAGGGCGCCGGCGCCGACTGCACAGGATGCGCAATGTTTCGGTATTTCGACACGCCAACATTTCGATATGCCCCAAACAGTTCCTCCATCAAACCGACTGCTTCTCCCAAGCTATGGGGCTGCTCTAAAGATTCTACGCGGACGAAAGAATCGCTACCTACCCCCCAGCTTCCGGAAATCCGCCATCTCCACCACTTATTCAGCTTTTCTACGGCGTTCATTCCGTACCGCTTAATGAGCGGAGTTCCTACCTCAATTAAAATTCGGTCGCTTGCCGGAAGCTGATCGATGATTTTCTTTGCCTGACCGAGCGTGCTGTTGAGCGCTACCTGCAAGTAACGCTTTTTCCGGTCAAGTCTTGGAATCGGCCGATGACCCATAGGTTTATGTTTTTCATTATACCTCGCGGCTGTGGAATATGAAATACGCGCGTTTATGAAAACTTCTCGAACATGATATAGTAAGTCTGTATGAGGTTTATCGCCGACCTTCAAATACACTCCAAATACTCCCGTGCCACCTCAAAAGACATGGTACCCGAAGAACTGGATCGCTGGGCCGACGACAAAGGAATTCTCGTCATGGGCACCGGAGATTTTACGCATCCGGGGTGGATCAAAGAATTAAAAGAGAAACTGGAACCCGCGGAACCGGGCCTATTCAAGCTGAAAGAAAAATACAAAGAGAAGACGCTCAAGGGAACATTCGCGCAAACGCGGTTTATGCTTACCGCGGAGATTTCAAATATCTACCGACGAGGCGGAAAAACTCGGCGCGTCCATAATCTCATCTTTGCTCCGAATTTCGAGACAGTCGAAGCGATCAACGCCAAATTAGGCTGGATCGGCAACCTCGCATCAGACGGCCGGCCAATCCTCGGCCTCGACAGCGAAGAAGCTCTTAAAATCGTCCTTGGATCAAATGAAAACTGTTTGTTTATCCCGGCGCATATTTGGACTCCCTGGTTCTCCGTCTTCGGATCAATGTCCGGCTTTGATTCATTGGAGGAATGTTTTGGAGAACACACAAAATATATCTACGCGGTCGAGACGGGCCTGTCGTCAGACCCCCAAATGAACTGGCGGCTATCAAAGCTTGATGCCGTATCTATTGTTTCAAACTCTGACTCGCACAGCTTGAGGCGCATCGGCCGAGAAGCGAATGTTTTTGATACCGAACTGTCGTATGCGGGCATCGTGGATGCTATAAAAAGCGGGATCCCGCGTGAATCCCTACCCGCCAGTCAGGCGGGCGTTTCAAGTCCGCGTACGTCTGCGTTTTTGATGACACTCGAGTTTTTTCCGGAAGAAGGAAAATATCATTTTGACGGCCACCGGACCTGCGGCATCGTTTATGCGCCGCAAGAATCAAAACAGCGCAAGAACACCTGCCCGGCGTGCGGCAAACCTCTTACCATCGGCGTGATGAATAGAGTAGAACAGCTGGCCGATCGGCCGCAGGCGTACCGCAACTCAAGGCGCATTCCCTTCAAAAATCTCGTCCCGCTGGATGAGATAGTCGCCGAATCTCTAGGCCTGGGAACGTCTTCAAAGGCGGTAAAGCTGGAATACGAATCGCTCGTCAAAACGTTTAACAGCGAATTGTCGGTGCTCCTCGATGTTCCGATCCCGGATCTTCTATCTTCGGCGCGTCCGAAAATCGCAGAGGCCATTGGGAGGGTGCGCGAAGGACGGCTTCGTATCATGCCGGGATATGACGGCGAGTACGGAAAGGTCAAAATTTTCGACGAAGACGAAAAGGAATCCGCCGCCGGACAGCATACCCTTTTCTAACCGTCCTTTCTTTATGCTATACTAATACTATGCGGCGCTTGGCTACGCCCAAACGCCGCTCTTCGGTCAACGCTTACAGCAAAACGCGTTCCACATTTATGAGTATCCGCGGTTTTTCATTTGTAGAGCTTCTCCTCTATGTTTCGCTTTTTGTCATCGGAAGCATCTTTTTGGTCGGCATTCTATATAGCAGCTTGAGAATTCAGGGAAGAGAATCGGCGGCGGTCGAAGTGACCGATCAGTCAAATTTCATCATGCAAACTATTCAACGGCTCGTCCGTAACGCCTCGCTTATCGAAGATGCCAGCTCGTCGCTGATACTGCGGATGGAGGAAACCGCAAAAGATCCTACCAGGATTTTCGTTAACAGCAACATCATTTATGTCAAAGAGGGGTCTGGCGCTGACGTGGCGCTTACAGACAGCAAAACAACCGTTGACCAGCTTACGTTTACAAAATTCTCCAATCCTCCGGCAAAGGATACGGTGCAAATAAACCTGACGCTGTCATATAATACTACCGACCCAACGCGGGCGTTCACCAAGACCCTGCGCTCTGCCATTTCAAAAGTATCGGCGGTAACCTTTGATTCCGACCTGCTTCCCAACGCAAGCGGCAAACACGTCGGCGCTTCAGGGCAAAAATGGCAGGACGGCTATTTCGCCGGCAATACATCTATCGACGGAACTATAAGCGTCGGCAGCGCTCCATTCTTTTATGTAAACCCCGCGTCCAGCCTTGTCGGGATTGGCGTCGGAACTTCTCCAACCAGCGCATTCCATGTAACCTCCAGCGCCTATCTTCAGATCGGCTTTAGGAGCAGCGCTACTGCCAGCGACTGCGACGCAGCAGGAGAAACCGGCAGGTTGTTCTTCCTCGCCGGCAGCGTCAACAAACTCGCGATTTGCGACGGAACACAATGGCGATATGCCACCACTACCACTACTCCATAGGTAAGGCTGGTGGCTTACTAGCTTGTAGCTTATTAGAGCTGTTGAGAACGCCATATCGACAAGCTTCCCTAAAAGGCTAAGAAGCTAAAAAGCTAGGTTGATTGACCACATATTCATCGGCATCACGCTGACCAAAGAAACTTCCGGGGAGTCGGACAGTGTTGTTTCCATTCTCACCAGAGAATTCGGGAAGATAACCGCACTTGCGCGAAGCGCCCAAAGGGTCGTTTCCAAATTGGGGCCCCACCTTGAACCGCTTCGCCTTATCGAGGGAAGGCTGGTGGAAAAAAAACGGTCCTGTATCGCGGACGCGCTCACGCAAATCTCATTTAGGCACATCAGGTCTGATCCGGTCGTTTTCGCAGGAGCGCTCCGCATCCTTGCCTTTGTCCGCGAACACGCTGCGGAGCTCGAACAAAATGATCTCTTATGGGAAACTGTTTCGCGGTCCCTCCGGCTCCTCGATCAAGCGGTCGCGGCCGGAGCGCTGCCCAGCGCAATCTCGAGAGAGCAGATTTTTTCGCAAATCCATGATAAACTGCACAGAGCTTTCGGCTACCAATAAAAAAGAATCTGGAATTTAGAATTTAGAATTTAGAATTAGAATCTGAATTCGGGGTTCAAGGGTTAGGGCTTCCGAGCTCCAAATTCAAGATTCCAAATTCCAAGAACTTGTCACTAGAAGATCTTGAAAAAGAACTCTACAGCCCCTCGGGACCCGAAGAACGCCGATCGCGTTACCGTGAGCTGGTGCGCAAGCAACAAGAAGCATACGGCACCATGGATCCCGTCAGTCCGCAAAAAGAAATCCCCATGAGCGCCTCCAGCAAAAAACAAAAACGGCAGAAACCGAAGATTCCCAAGCCGCCGTTTTCATTCCTCAAGCTCACGATTTTCCTATTCGGTCTTACCCTCATTGGGGGCGCAGCAACGGCATATTTCTATCTTTCAACGTCCCGCACCGTCGAAGGCGCTTCGCTCATCATCGATGGACCGGACGAGGTTCTTCTCGGCGTACCGTTCGAGGTACGGCTAAATATCGCCAACGAATCCCCGTCGGCATTGTCCGGCGCGAGGATCGAACTATTCCTTCCGGACGGCATCCAGGCAATAGGCGCGCTTGATCAAGCTATCATCGCCAAGGAACTAGAAAACCTCGACGCCGGAGCCGTTACGCAAGAAACGTTCCAATTGGTCCCGCTCAAAGGCGAAAAAAGCACCAAAGAACTTCGCGGATTGTTTTCCTATGCGACCGCTGGTGTTACATCACGGTTCGTCCAAGAAGCGCGCTTTGTCATAAACGTCGGCGAGGCGGCGCTCAGGCTCGACGTCATGTCTCCGAACAAAGTGCTTAGCGGAGAGGAGTTCAGCCTCGAATTCTCGTTCCGCAACATCTCAAGCCAGGTATTCCGCGACGTCACCCTTACGCTCGACTATCCGACCAACTATGAATTCCTCTCGTCTGACAAAAAAGCGGCTGGAGAAAACAACGTCTGGAAATTCGAGCTCGTCAGCAACCAAGAAACGAACAAGATCGCCATCGTCGGCAGAGCATACGGCAACGAGGGAACTTTCTTCAACGTGGGCGCACGCCTTGAAATAGCCGCATGGAACAAAACAGTCGTCATCGACCGAAGGTCAGCGTCATTTGCCATAGCGCCCTCACCGATCTATGTCAACATAGCGGCTAACGGAAAAAACGACTACGTGACACGACTATCCGACGCAATCCGGTATGAAATCGCATACGAAAATAACACCGGAGTTGCGCTTGCCGACGTGATCATCAAGGCGCAACTTTCCGGGGAACTGTTTAATCTCAAAACGGTCAAGTCCAAGGCTTTTTTCGAAAGCATTAACAACACGCTTACGTGGAACGGCGCGAATACCCCAGGGCTTCGCTCGCTTCCCGCAGATGCAGGAGGAGTCGTGTATTTCGACATAAACACCAAAGACGCCTATCCCACCCGACGGCTTAATGATAAAAACTATGCGCTCAAGCTTAAGGTGATTGTAGAATCTCCCACGGTTCCCTCACTGGTAGCCGCGGAAAAGACGGTTGCCGTTGCCGAGGCGGAGAATAAAGTTGCGGGCCGGGTCGAGATCGATGCCAAGGCGCTATTCCGCGACGCAGCATCCGGAATCCTCAATAAGGGACCGATGCCAATGAAGGTAAACGCGCCCACCGAATTCACCGTCCACTGGATCATAAAAACGCACGGTGCCGATATGCGCAACGTCGAAGTACGAACCGCACTGGAGGCTGGCGTAGAATGGACCGGCACAGTAAAAAGCAATACGGCGAATACCGTGCCGAAGTACGACGAAAGGACATCCGAGGTTACGTGGCGCATCGACAAACTGCACGCGAACCGAGGGGTTGTTGATGAAGCCGCAGAAGCGATATTCCAAGTCCGAACAACTCCTTCAATTCTCAACATAGGGGGCTACGTACCGCTTGTAAAAGAAACGCGTCTTATTGCCACCGATGAATTCACCGGCGCTCGGCCCGAATCATACGACATCGGTCTCGGGAGCGACGTACCCGACGACCCTACCGTAACCGAATACGAACGGGTGGTCATCGAATAACAACCATGCGTATAGACGATATTGTAAATCTTGCGAAGCGCCGCGGCTTCATTGCGCAATCCTCCGAAATCTACGGTGGTTTTTCCAGTTCATATGATTACGGGCCGCTGGGAGTCGAACTCAAAAATAGCGTAAAGTCGGCGTGGTGGAACGATATGGTGTACGCCGGCCGCAACGTGCTCGGCTTGGACGCCGCGATTTTGATGAACCCGAAAACTTGGGAGGCGTCCGGACACTTGGGCGCCGGATTCGCCGATCCCTTGGTTGAATGCATATCGTGCCATCGTCGCTTCAGGAAAGATCAGCTGAAAAAAGAGTCTTGTCCGGACTGTGACGGAAAACTCACCAAAGAAAGAAAGTTCAATCTCATGATGAAAACGTTCGTGGGGCCGGTAGAGGACGCGGCAAGCGAAACGTATCTACGCGCGGAAACCGCACAAGGAATATATCTCAATTTCCCATGGATCCTGGAATCCATGCGGCTCAAGCCCCCCTTCGGGCTCGCGCAAATAGGCAAGGCGTTTCGGAATGAAATTACTCCTGGAAATTTTACCTACCGCATGCGGGAATTTGAACAGATGGAAATGCAATGGTTTTTTCTTCCTGCGGGCGCAACCGGCTCTGCAAAGCATTGGTTTGAACACTGGCGGGAACAAAGATTACGGTGGTATCTCAACCTCGGAATCAAAAAGGGGAATCTGCGTTTCCACGAACACAAAAAAGAGGAATTGGCGCATTATGCAAAAAGGGCGGCCGACATCCAGTATCGGTTCCCCGAACCGCTCGGCTGGCAGGAGATAGAAGGAATCCATTACCGCGGCGACTGGGATCTATCAAATCACGCAAAATATTCCGGCCGCGATCTCTCTTATTTTGATTCCGAAAAAAAGAAAAAATGCATCCCTCACGTCATGGAAACCTCTGCCGGAGCAGACCGCGCAGTTCTTGTATTTCTTATTGATGCCTACGAAAAAATAGCGGGCGGTCGAACTATCACCACGCAGTCCGCCAAGGAGGAAGAAATCATACTCCGCCTTCACCCGGCCCTCTCGCCAGTGAAAGTCGCGGTTTTACCCCTGGTAAAAAACAAGCCACGGTTAGTGGAGCTGGCGCAAAAAATCTATGAAGAGCTGCGTACGGAGATTAACGGCTTGGTTCAATACGACGAATCCGGCACCATCGGCCGCCGCTACCGCCGCCAAGACGAAATCGGAACGCCATTTTGCATTACCGTTGACTTCGAAAGCCTGGAAAAGGACGGCGTGACGGTACGGGACAGGGATACGATGAAACAGGAGAGAATTGAAACCGGAGGTCTTGCTGACTACCTGACGAAGAAGCTGGAAACTTAAAATCCTTTGTGATATACTACATAATGTTTTATACCGCCTAAGCCGTATCAACAGTCAAAAAATCGTGTCTTTTTCTAAAACAACTTTAAAGAACGGGCTACGGCTCGTCACCGTTCCGCAAAAAGGAAGCCTCACCACCACGGTGTTGTTTTTGGTTGAAGCGGGATCAAAATATGAATCAAAGCAGGTCAACGGCCTCTCTCATTTTCTCGAGCACATGTGTTTTAAGGGAACCGAGCGGCGCCCGAGGCCGATCGACGTCGCCTCCGAACTTGACGCGCTCGGCGCCCACTACAATGCCTTCACCAGCCATGAATACACGGGCTTCTATGCCAAGGCGCGCAACGAAGATGCAGGAAAAATCTTCGATGTACTCTCCGACATTTATCTTCGTTCGCTTCTTCGAGAAGAAGAGATTGACAAAGAACGCGGGGTAATTATTGAAGAAATCAACATGTACGAAGACGCGCCAATGCAACAGATCCACGAACTCTTTACCACCCTCCTCTACGGCGACCAACCGGCTGGCTGGGACGTTATCGGCAAGAAAGAAATAGTCTTATCTCTTCAGAGGAATGACTTTCTGTCCTATCGGAAGAGACACTACCTTCCCAACGCTACGGTATTAATCGTTGCGGGCGGGACCGACGAAACGGCCGTGCGGCGAATGACAACCGAAGCGTTCGACCGCATCGCTGCCGACGAAAAGGGATCGATGCCCCGCACGATCGAAACACAAAAAGGGCCTGCGACGCTAACACGGCACAAGGAAACCGACCAAGCTCATCTTGTATTAGGAGTAAGGGCCTTTGACGCTTTTGACGAACGGCGAAACACGCTTACGCTCATTGCCAATCTGCTAGGCGGGGGGATGAGCTCACGACTCTTCCAGCGCGTCCGGGAACAAATGGGCGCGGCGTACTACATTCATACCTCAAACGATCTCTATAGCGATCACGGCTATCTTTCTGTTTCGGCCGGGGTCGCGCTCGATAAGATCACCAATGTGGTCCGCGCAATCCTTGAAGAATTCGCGCGATTAAGGGACGGGTCCGTTGACGCAGAAGAACTCATCAACGCCAAAAGAAAGATTGCCGGCAGCATGGCGATAAGCCTTGAAACTTCGGATGAACTAGCTTCTTTCTACGGCAGTCAAGAGGTCGTCCGCAGGGAAATTTTGACTATCGATCAAATTTTAGAGAAAATAAATGGGGTGACCGCCGAGGACATACGGAATGTTTCAAGGGAAATCTTCACGAACGCGGGGCTGAACTTAGCGGTGATCGGCCCGTACAAAGACTCGGTCCAATTTGAGAAAATACTCGCATTTTAGGGTTTAGGGTATGGAGTATGGCGATTAGTCCGCCGGCTGGCGGATAAACGCTGAACGCTAAGCGCTAAACACTCTATTTCATTGGAACGTAGCATTCACGACGTATCGTGGTTGACATTTTGGAGGGCAATCACGGTCGTGCTTATCATTCTATTGGCGTATTTTGCCGTAAAGGCGCTTGTCGTCCTGTTTTTTTCGCTCATTATTTCATCGGCGGTCGAACCGGTTGTCAACACGCTTCAAAAGGGAGGGGTGCCGCGGGTACTTTCCGCTATTTTTCTTTATCTTCTCGCCGTCGCCACCGTGGCCACGGCATTGTACCTCATCATTCCTCCGGTTGTCGTCGAACTGAGAAACTTTCTCGACCACCTTGAAAACCTCACGCCTCAGCTAAGCCTCTACTTCAGCCCCGAAATATTTGAAGAGCTGCGCTCTTCGCTCTCCGTTTCGCTCGATTCGCTCACCATGCTCCTTGAAAGCGGCGGTTCGGTATTTAATCTCCTCGGCTCGCTAATCGGCGGAGTAGCCGTTCTTCTTGCGACTACGATCGTAACGTTTTATATATTGGTAAACGAGAACGGGGTTACGGAATTCATTCGCGCCGTTACTCCAGCCGCGTACGAAGACTACCTCATTAACCTCTGGTTGCGCGTCAAAAAGAAACTAGGGCGCTGGCTTCAAACCCAGCTTTCGCTCAGCATTCTCATCGGTTTGTTAAGCTTTGGGGCGCTCAGGCTCTTGGGCGTCAACTATGCGTTCCTGCTCGGGTTCGTGGCGGGCGCGTTTGAGATCGTGCCGATCGCCGGTCCCATATTTGCGGCGGCCGTCGCAATCCTGGCGGCACTCGCAGAGTCCACAAAACTGGCCTTCTTCACGCTACTAGTTTTTATTGTTATCCAGCAGCTCGAAAACCATCTTGCGGTTCCGCTCATCACAAAAAAGCTCGTGGGAATCAATCCTGTGGTGGTCATCCTCGCGCTGATGACGGGTTCGGCGGTAGGCGGAGTTGTTGGCATGATCCTCGCTATCCCGTCAGTGGTGGTACTGCAAGAGATTGTTGAAGACTGGGGGAAGAGAAAAGGAGCACGATTGGGGGCGTAAACCCCGTTCGGGGTAAAACGGCAAGGCGCCCTACATGAATCTGCCGTAATCGCCGCCATTCATGTCAAAACTACTCATCACAACCGCGATTCCGTATGTAAATGCGGATCCGCATATCGGATTCGGGCTTGAAGCCGTACAAGCCGATGTCGTCGCCCGCTACCGCCGCCTTATGGAAGACGAGGTTTATTTTTTAACCGGCACCGACGAGAACAGCCTCAAAAACGTGCAGGCGGCGAAACTCGCGAGGGTCCCCGTCAAAGAGCTTGTGGACGCGAACGCCGAAAAATTCAAGAAGCTCAAAACAGTTCTGGATATTTCCTACGACGACTTCATACGCACCACCGAGGTTCGTCACGTCGAAGGAGCAAAAAAGTTCTGGCGGATGTGCGCAAAAGACATATTCAGGAAAGTGTACCGCGGCCTCTATTGCGTGGGCTGCGAACTTTTCTACAAAGAATCAGAGCTCGCTGAGGGCCTTTGTCCGGAGCATCATACCAAGCCAGAGACCGTCGAGGAAGAGAACTATTTTTTTCGGCTCTCGGCATACCAGAAACAGCTCGGGGCAATCTACGCTGAAGACCGCATTAGAATCGTGCCGGAACGCCGGAAACATGAAGTCGAAAGATTTATCGAGTCGGGCCTCGAAGACTTCAGTATTTCACGAAGCATAACGCGCGCCGACGGATGGGGAATACCGGTACCCGACGACAACCATCAAATCATGTACGTCTGGTTCGACGCGCTCACAAACTATGTTACAGGTATCGATTTTGCGCAAGGAGGCCGTACCTTCGAAAAGTTTTGGCGCGACGAGGATACAAAAATAATTCATATGATCGGCAAGGGGGTTTTACGCTTTCACGCAATTTACTGGCCAGCAATGCTTCTCTCGGCAGGACTGCGCCTACCGAACACAGTTTTTGTCCATGGTTATGTAACGGCTGAAGGAGAAAAAATGTCAAAGAGCTTGGGCAACGTCATCGATCCCAAAGATGTAACAAAAGAATGGGGCATTGATCCTACCCGCTACTTTCTTCTTAGAGAAATTCCTCCCTGTGAAGACGGCGACTTCTCCATGGAAAGACTTGCAAGAAGATATGCCGATGACCTGGCTCACGGATTGGGCAACCTGGTCAGCCGCTCTCTAACCCTGATGATCAAGGCAGGGCAGGTAACAGTCGGGAAAGACGACTTAAAAAAAGATGTCTTGCTCAGCTGGAAAGATTACAGCGCTGCTTTAACCGAGTTTAAATTTAATACGGCACTTGAGGCCGTATGGAATCTGATGGGTCGGGCCGACCGCTATATCAATGCGCAAAAGCCGTGGCAGCAAACACCCGGGGAAAAAGAATTCGAAGACACGGCCTCAAGTATATGGCTCGCCCTTGCCAACCTGAATGAAATGCTACAACCCTTTATGCCGCACACGGCGTCAGTGATTTCGCAATGGTTGGGTTACAAAAATAGCAGCTCTCCATGGCAAGGAGGCAAGTTTATGATCCAAAAGCCGGGAAAACTTTTCCCTCTACTTCTAAGAAAATAGCCCATCCGAGTCCGTCGGATTTTTAAGATATATACCGCACCCGCTCTACTCGCGCGGCGTTTTTAATCCGACCTTCGTTGCTTTTCAAGTAGTGCGCCGTGCTCGAATCCTCACACCATATCAAAAGCACCCCCTTTTTGCAGGAAAGCGGACGAACCTTAAGCGAAGATATACGATCTGCGCCGGCAAGCTCTGCAAGGACCGCTTCGGTCTTCTTAAGAACCCTCCGTTCTTCTATTTTCTCAAATAGGTTGAGACGCCGGATGAGCCGATTCAGATCCGGCGTAAGAGATCTTAACATTTACGGCTGCCTGATAGGCATAAGAACATAGAGAAGCGATTTGTCTTCAACCGCTCGTATGAGGGAAGGGCGAGAACTTTTGTTGAGCCCGAGAAATGCCCTCTCGTTTTTTGCCGCTTTTGCGACAGACCTCAATCCGTCCGAGAAGTAGATGCCGTTAAACATGACTTCAAACGCCGTCCCCTCTCCTTTTATCGGAACGAGGTAACGGTTTTCTCCTAAGCCGGTTTCGCGCGAAGATAATTCAGCGGTTTTATGACTATCGGCAATCGCTATTTTAATATCATTGAGCCGACTTGCAAACACATGAACGAGCTTGAGGCCTTCCAGAAGCTCATTGATAGGCACGTGCGCGTTGAAATCAAATGACGTCGGAATGATATTCCGGTAATCAGGAAACTTTCCCTCAATAAGGCGCGAAACGATCTCACGTTCCTCGTTTTTAAAAATGATTTCATTCTGGTCGACGTGGATGCGAACCGTTCCCGACGGTAGTATTTTAATAAGCTCCTGAACATTCTTCGCCGGTATAATAACCGTAAAACCTTTTTCGATATTAGTTTGGTACTGAGCGTGTGATATCGTTTTTTCAGCGAGCCGGAAGCTATCGGTTGCGGCGCAGATAATCGAATCCCCTTGAAAAGAAAATAATACTCCGGAAAGTTCTTGACGAAAATCCGAGACCGTTGCAGCCGCATTAATTACCTGGTCGAAAGCAGACCTTAAAAGATTGCCGTCGATATCTATAAACTCGCGCGTATTTTTTGCCTTCGGTATAATGGGAAATTCTTTTTCGTGGATCGTTTGAATCGCGGCTTCATAGTTGTCTGTCTTTACCAGTACCGAATTCCCTTTCTTTTCGAGATGTATCTTTTCCGAAGAAACGCTTCCTACGATTGCAGAAAAGACGTGTGCAGGAATAGTGAGTGAACCTTCTTCGGTAATCTTGCCGGTAAGCGTCGCGGTAACGGCCAATTCCAAATTTGTTGCAGAAACAGAAATGGTACCATTTGCTGCGATTACCAAAATATTTCTTAGTACCGGCAGAGAAGACGAATTGCTCACGGCGCGATCAACAATACCTACTACCTGTTTTAAATTCTCTCTTAATATTAATAATTTCATAGTTATAGTAGGGGGAGGGGATAAGTGGACAACGCTTTGTTTCTTATTCTTTATCCTCTTTTGTCTCTATTCGTAAGGAGAAAGAAGGAGTATAAGTTGGGGGGAAAAACTGTATAAAGCGGAAAGCGACAGGACGTCCTTCGGAACATCGCGCTTGTTCAGTAATTATCCAATGCCATTTCACAGGGTTACTAACTGTTATGTATTTTCTCTTTCAATAAGTTGATTTTACTCGCGAGCGCGGGGTTTTTCTGAATCTCTTTAGATATTTTTTCATAGGCATAAATCGCCGTCGTGTGATCCCTTTTCCCGAGCCTGCTCCCGATTTCGGGATAAGACGCACTGAGCTCTTCTCGGATGATGTACATGGCAATTTGGCGCGGAAACACGATTTCTTTCTTCCGCGAACGCCCCAGGAGGTCTTTTTCGGGGATTTCGAAGAACGAAGATACGGCTTGCGTGATCTGCTGAAAACTGATTTGTTTAACCGGTTGCGTCGCATTTTCTTGAATGATTCCTTCTGCGGTTTTAATGCTTGCCGGTTCGTTTTTTTTCTGTTGATGGAACAAGATCCGATTGAGGACTCCCTCAAGTTCTCGAATGTTGCGCTGGATGCGGGAGGCGACAAGATCGATGATGTCGTCCGGTAATTCCTGATTTTTTTCTTGCAGTTTCGTTTTCAGAATGGCAACGCGCATTTCGTAGTCTGGGAACCCGATATCGGCGATCATTCCGCCTTCGAATCTCGAACGCAGGCGTTCTTCAAGGGTGGGAATTGCCCGCGGGGCGCGATCCGACGATATAACAATTTGTTTATTCATTTCATACAGCGCATTGAATGTATGGAAGAATTCCTCTTCCGTTCTCTCTTTGCCGCCGACAAACTGGATGTCGTCAATGATGAGGATGTCAACGTTCCTGTATTTCTCTCTGATGTCGTCCATCCGTTTGTTGCGGATAGCCCACACTACGTCGTTGACGTACCGGTCCGACGTTACATACCGCGCGCGAATTTTATTTTTGTGCAGGTTTTTTATTTCATTGCCCATCGCTTGCAGCAGATGAGTCTTTCCAAGACCCACGCCTCCGTAAATGAAAAGCGGATTGTACTTTGTTCCGATTTCGTTAATCACTGCGGTCGTTGCCGCGTACGCGAGTTCGTTTGATGAACCAACGATGAACGATGAGAGCGTATACCGGGGGTTAAGATTTGTTTCTGGATCGACTCTGAATTCTTGAAACGCAAGTTGGTTGGTAATGAGTACCGGCGTCTTCTGCGGAAGGATCTTGTTGTGCTGAGAAGCGTCGATGGTGTATTCCACGCGCTTTAAGGATTGGTCGAGCGCGCGCAGCGAACGGAGTATCAATTTATTGTATTTGTTTTCCACCCATTCGCGGGCAAAGTTGCTGGGAAGGCTTACCAGCGCGACGCCGTCCTTTTTGTCTACAAGGCGGCTGCCCTTCAGCCATGTGACGAAATTAGGCCTTGATATCTCGAGTTCTACTTCGCCGAGTACGTTTTTCCAAAAATCTTCAAGGTTTATGTTCATATGGGAACAAATTTAAAGCATCAGCGACGGCATTAATGCGGCGCGCATGTGCGAATCATAAAATATATTGTCGAGGGTTGCAAAGTTATTTTAAGCAGAGAATGTGTACAAGGTGTGGACAACATAAGACGGTTTTTGGATGCGATGCGGCACCGTGTTCTGTGTCGCGCAACGCGTTGAATTTTTACTTCATTCTTGCTAATCTCAATAGTAATGTCAATGACGTACCGGCCGAAAAAGAAGAAACGGCGACGGACGCATGGTTTCTTGAAGAGAAGCCAGACGCCCGGCGGTCGTCGGGTTTTAGTGCGCAGACGCCGCAAGAAAAGAGGCGTGCTTGCGCCGTACGCACGTCCGTAACGCATATCTCGGTTCGCCGTGTCGGGGGGATAGGCCCTCGCCATACCTATGTTGAAGAGAAAATTACGACTGCCGCTTTTTAGAAATCGCCTGCCCGGGTCGCGGCAGAAGTTTGATCGTTTTGTTCGCGGGCGCTTTCTCGGCGTCGGCGCGAAAGCAAGCGGCCTTCCGTATAACAGATATGCGGTCATGGTGGGAGGACGTATGCGCGCGGCAGCGAGGAATCGTTTACGTAGGGTATTGACAGAAACGATACGGAAGGAAGAGGTTACGGGAGGCGGACACGATATTTGTGTTTTTGTAAAATCGGGCGCGATGTCGGAACGGCGGGTCGAGGGCTCTATGCGGGAAGAGCTTCGAGCGCTTCTCGGGCGCGCCACGAGATAGTTTCGATGGGAGAATTATTCCATGCCATTTTATACCGACCGCTCTTGAACGCGCTCATTTTTTTGTATGACAAAGTGACGTTTCAAGACATGGGACTTGCAGTCATCCTCTTAACCATCATTATTCGCGTGGTGCTGTGGCCCTTGTTCCACAAAGGCGCCCATGCGCAGGCGGTTATGTCGCGGATTCAACCGCAGCTGAAAAAGATACAAGAGGACCATAAGCGCGACAAGGCGCGGCAGGCAGAGCTGATGATGGCGCTCTATCGAGAGCATAAGGTGAATCCGCTCAGCGGACTGATGCTGCTCGCGGTCCAAATCCCTGTCTTTATCGCGCTGTGGAAAGTATTTAATGTTGGCCTTTCGGAAACCGCTTACGGCGATTTATATAGTTTTATGCCGGGGATATCTGCACCGATCAACCATTACTTTTTAAGCGTCGTTGATCTTGCGCGGCGGAGTATACCGATTGCCGTTGTGGCGGCCGCCGCTCAGTTTGTTCAGGGGAAATTGAGCTTGGCTAAGGCGGCTTCGCCGCCACAGCAGGCGACCGAGGGAAGTAAAAACCCTATGGCAAATATGGGAAAGCAGATGGTGTATACTATGCCGGCAGTTACCATTTTTATCTTATGGGGACTCCCGTCCGCGATCGGCCTGTACTGGCTGACAACGACCATTTTTAGTATAATTCAACAAATCGTTATTAATAGAAGCCTAAAAACATGGAACCCAACGAATCGTTAAAACAAACAACGGTCACGCTCATACGCCTGATGGGATACTTGGAGCCGGTCGTTGAATACTACAGCGAGAAGAAGAGGCTTGCCGTATACATTAATGATGCCGTCGGCAAGCCCATTTTTCTCAAGGATGAACTCAAAGACGCGCTTGAATTTGTGATTAAGCAGATAGCCCGCAAGCAGGGCGTCGTGCCCGTTTTTGTCGATATCAACAATTATCGCAGCGACCGCGAGAAACTTATTTTGGAGCTTGCGAAAGTCGCCGCCCGCAAGGTTGGGCTGACAAAAAAAGAAGTTGCGTTGCCGCCCATGAATGCGTATGAGAGGCGCTTGGTGCACGTTGAGTTGGCGACGCGGCCGGACGTTGTTACCGCAAGCGAGGGAGAGGGAATAGATCGACACGTGGTGGTGAGGCCGTTCGACTAGCGATCGGATTAAAGATTAAAGTTGTGAGCTGAAAGATTAAAAAACCGGTTCCTGCGTCCGGTTTTTAACTTTCCGCTGTCGACTTGCAACTTACAACTCCAACGAGTAGATGGCGCCATCGTAGCGGTTGATGAAGAAAAGTTTGTTGTCGTGTACGTGAGGTTTGTAAATATCGAGCGAGGGTTCTTGACGAGAGAAGATAATCTTGAGACGTGACGTTTGTGCGTCGACGAGTGCTACGTGATCCACAAGACGAACCTTTTGCATAAGGTATGCATCGGGTAAATCGGCCACGGTGGCAAGGTTTACATTTGCCGGCACGCCGCAGTACAGCTGTTGTTCTCCGCTGAACGCGCATTTGTGCGGTAGGAGTGGCGTCTGGAAATTTTTGAGGACGACTCCCGAATCATTGACAAGCGCAGTTTGATTTTTGCCGTTGTCATCGACCCAGAACGCGAGAGCTTGTTTACCTGACGCTGACCATGCGAATGAAAGCCCCGGTTTTTCAAGCGCGAGCGGCGAGACGGTCTTTGTTAGGACGTTGATTGTGAGCGCAGGGGCCGGAAAATCTTTCGAAGGAGGAGACGAGACAATGAGTTGTTGTCCGCCGATCCAGGTAAGGCGCGCGTCGCGCATGGATAGGCGGGCGAGCTCGGTTCTTTCTCCGCCGGAGAGCTTGACAAGCTCAAGGACGAGCACACCGCCGAACGTTTCCCGTAATTGCGCCAGCCATTGGCCGTCAGGAGACCATGCGGCAGACCGTATATTCTTGTCGAGCGGCGTCCAGGAATTTTCCGCGACGCGATACATGCTTACCAGATTTTCTCCGCGGTCGGAAAAGGTTATGAGCGCTCCATCCCCTTTCGCAGAGGGCGTGATGGCTCGCACGTTTTCTATCGCGTAGGAAGAGACTTGCTTTTCCTCGCCGTTCTGGATGTTAACGGAATAAATCTGTCCGGCGCCGTTGAGGTAATATAGCGTGTCCTGCGAGAACCAAAAACCGAGTGCCGGCTGGCCGGAAAGTCGTTTGAGTGGATCCTGCTTTTTCTGCTCTTCGGTTTTTTTCTGTTCTTCCACGGCGCGCTCTTGCGTAATGACCTGCGCCGATCGCTTACTCAATATAATCATGGCGCCGACAGCGGCAGCGAGCATGAGTACTAAGATGAATATAACAATAACTTTTTTCATGGTTTGATTCTTGGGGTGCGAACCATAGCCTCAGAGGGGCTTAAGTTCTACGATCTTGGGATTGATGGTGCTAAGCAGGATATAGGAGAAAAGAAGAAGGACGACTCCGTAGATGGCGCTTTGAATTCTGTCTTTCGCGTCCTGCTGGCGCGAACTGTTTCCCGCGGAAGCCGTGTATTCTATGGCGCCGAGGAGGATCGTGGCGAAAGCTGTTATGCCGACCGCACTAAGGCCGAACCGGAACAGATTATTTATGTAGCCGGCGAAGCCCCCGCCGCTTTTTACCAAGGTATCAATCTCTCCGGATGTGTACCCGATCTTAAATGCTACCGCTTCTGCCGAGGCCGTCCATAAAATAAACAGCATGAGAGAAAGAAACGCGCCAGCCGCCGTAGAGTATTTTAAAAAGAAAAGTTTCATGTTTTTCCATCCGTCAGCCGGTTTGCCACAGGAAGCCGGAGGACGAATCATTTAATTCTCATCACGATGTCTCCGGATGCAAATTCGAGAGCATTGAGTCCGCTCTGTCCGGAAACGGATATCGCAATTTCCGATCCGGATTCAGCGCCCTCGGGTATCTCCAAAATTAACTCATCCTGTTTCTCGTTATCGGCAACCGGCACGTTTTCGCCGTCCACTTGCCACGAAAAGGCGAGATCTCTTTCTTTGGAGTCGACAGAAAAGAAATAAGCAAGGGCGTTTAACGTATTCTTGCCCGCGCGAAGCAAGGAGTCCGGGGTTTGCGCGGCGATGACGAGCTGCGGCGAGCTGATCGGTATAAAGAGGTCTTGTTCGTATGCCTGGCCGCGCAGCGTCATTTCAAGGCGTACCCAATGGTTCGCGCCACGCGCCTGGCGGACCGGAAAGGAAAACGTTTGTGCGCCGAGCCGGATGCCGTAGGCGTCGCCATCCACAGACCATATAAATTCGGCGCTGCTGAGGTCCAGGAATTTATCTCTTTCTATGAGATCTGCGGATGCGGTGATCGTGGAATCCAAGACAGGCAGGGTCTTTCCTTCATAGCCGGACGGTACGTTCGTATCGGCAGACCACGATAGGATAAGCACTGGTTCATTTGCTTGGGCCATGGCAATTGAAAATAGCGCCAGCGCAAGACCAATCGGCAAAATGTATTTTATCGAAAGGACCCCGATCTTCATAAATGTAATAGCGTGTAATTTTATGACCGATACGCCCCTTTTCCTTCGATGCGTTACGGCTTGATTCCCTTTGCGCGGAAAGTTTTAATTCCTTGCGCGGTTAATGCTCTCTGCCCGATCCCTGTCTTAGCCTCAAGATTCGAGAGAACCGCTATTACGAGAAATGTAATCGTTCTTAGGGGAAGTACCTCTACTCCGGAAACGAACATGTCAATAATCCAAGCTACTATCCATGGAACCAGCTTTTTGGCAAGCGTTTTCGCGACCCGTGCTTTCAGCCCGCCCAACTTCATTATAAGATAAATATTCATTCCCATGCCAGTCAGGAAGTCCACAATAACAAGGGCAAATGTGATGATCGCTGCGATGACCGTGGCAAGGGCGGCGGTGCTTACAAGGTCTAGTATGTCGGGGATAATAGTAAGAAAAAGAGCGACTATCAGGGTTTCGGCAAATCCAAACGGCATTCGGGCGGCTTGAGCTTCGTTTCCCGCCGAGCCTCCCTCCTCGTCTTGGGGGATATCGTCCGATGCCCCAGCCCCCTCCGCCCCCTCTGTGTCAATATAATTTTGTTCCAGGGTTGTTTCGGCCATGGATTAGTTTGTTTTTTCCTTCATTTTTTCTATTTGCTCCGACAGCTTTTGTTGCTCCATGATTTGTTGCGGGTTGGTGGTGACGATTTGATCTTCGGTGTAGGAAGCGATGACCTTGATGGCTGCGTGCTTGAGTCCGGCAAAAAACAATCCTTCCCCCACTCCGCTTTCAAGCAATAGTTGTTTTTCTGCTTCGGTGAGGTTAAATGTTTTGGCCACCGCGTCGATAGAAGAAGGCGCCTGTTTGAGGAGGATCTGAATTGCCGAGTTGGTGATGATCGGTTTTCCGTACGGTGACTTTAGAAAGTCCTCCACGTCTTGCGTGATGGTGCTTACCCCCATGTAATATTTCCGCGCGCGCTTGGCCAGGCCGAAGAGAAATGACGCGCTGTCTTCGCTTTTCATCATCCACCACGCCTCGTCGATAATGAGGAGGCGGCGTTTAAGCTCTGCGCGGATAAGTCCCCAGATGAAATTGAGCACGATGTACATCGCCATCGGCCGCAACTGGTCCTCCAGGTCGCGCAAGCTGAATACGATAAGCCGGTTTTTGACGTCGATGTTCGTCGGTTGGTTGATGAACGTGCTGTACGTTCCTTTGGTATATTTTTCCAATTTTGCGGCAACGTCTTTTGCGCCTTCCATGTTTTCAAGCACGGTTTGGAGATCTTGCATGAGCGGCGGCGTTTTCCCCGAAAAGTCGGCGTCAGGCGTGATGTCGCGTGAGGCGTAGGTTTCGGTGATAGCCCGATCTAACACGGCGTCTTCCTCGGGCGTTACGCCACCGAGCATTAGTTTGAGGAGGCCGGAGAGATTGACGATATGCGAACGCAAGACGTCTCCCGGGTCTTCTCCTTTCGGAATTTTCGGGATGTCGAATGGGTTGATGTGGTAATCGGATGTCAGGGATATTTTGAAGAACGCGCCGCCTACGGTGTCCGAAAGATTCTGATACTCGTTTTCCGGATCGATGATGAGGATGTCGGTGCCGAGCATAAGATAGCGCAGGATTTCGAGCTTAGTGGTATAGGATTTCCCGGAACCGGACTTGGCGAACAGGACCTGGTTCGCGTTTTCCATTGAAAACCTGTCAAATATGACGAGGCTGTTGTTGTGGCGGTTGATGCCGTAGAGAATACCCTTGTCTGACGTAAGGTCAGAAGAAACGAACGGGAAGAACGAAGAAATGGGTCCGGAATTAAGCGGGGTGTGTATGAGTATTTTGTCGTGTCCGAGCGGTAGCGTTGATACGAATCCTTCATACTGTTGGAAGAGACACGGCTTGGTGTACACGATCTGGCCCTCGAGGATTGAAACGATCTTTGACTCCACGGCGTTTATTTCTTCAAGCGTGTCTCCGTAGAGGGTGAAGTACAGCCCTGCATTGAAGAGGCGTTCCGTTGATTGCTGGAGCGATTGGCGGAGCGATTCGATGTCCTGGTAGGCGGTTTCGAGCGCCGGGTCGGATACGTATCCTTTTTCTTCCCGCTCGGCGAGCTGCGCTTGGACTTGAGCGGTTTTTCTGCGGAGCTTTTTCAGCGCTGTTGCGGTTTCGATTGGATGGACGAAAATGGCGATATCCATCGCCTTGTCCATGTTGATGATCGGAGAAAACCAGCCGCTGACAAGAAAGCGGGGATAGGTGAATACGAAGTAGCTCTTGACGAATTTCTTGCCGAGCTTGAGGAAGTTCGACTCGATTTCAAGCGCCGGCGGAGAAATTATGTCCTTGATGTCCTTACCGCCCATCTCGTATGCGGTAGGAACAGCGATTTTTTGTTTTGGCGACGACGCGCCAAACGGATTGATGAAACCCATGATTAGCTTGTAGCTTTTTAGCTTGTAGCTTTTTGGTAATAAGTTAAACCACGATTAAGAAGCTACCGGCTACCAGCTACAAGCTGTATACGACTATGTAGTCATATCTTTTGCAATTGCGAGCGTCCGTTCTTTTTCCTCCGGGTTATACAAATTGTAGTAGAGCTCAATGAGCTCCTGCGCATTGAGGCGAACCGCCCGGAGTCCCATTCTGCGGATGCCTCCCAGAACTTGTTCGACTCGCTGTTCGAGCTGGGTTATTTTTACGGTTTCGTCTTCTTCCTTTGTTGTTGCAACCGGCGCCCTTGATCCTCCTTCCATAAGGCTTCCGAGGCCGGCAATGGTTTTTGACCCTACCTGGATGACGTCGTACGGGACGACTGCGTAAAATGTTTTTGACATGATGGCGTTCATCTGTACGAACGAGCTTACGAATTCCACGTATTCGGCGACTTGCGCCTTGAGGAGTTCGTTTTGCTCCTGCAACTCGCGTTGCCGGAGCATTTCCAAGTAGCCGTCGATGTTTAACTTCCGTGAGTGAACAACGATTTGGAACGAGTAATCAAGCGAATTAAGGAAACTTTGATAGCCGTAGAGAAGGATATTCTGTTCTTCTTCGGATTTCAGGTCGAAATTGACGCCGGAAACCATAATCACGGCGCGCAGTCCGCCGCCCTTGAGATATACGATATCGTCCTTAATTTCTTTTATTTCGACTATTTGTTGAGTAGCCGGTTTCGCGTTGACCATAGATTAAAGTTGAAAGATTAAAGTTGTAAGGTAGTATTTTTAAAAGCCTTCGAGTGTACTAATCCCCGTTCAAGTCCGTAGAGCATCTTTGAGCTTTCGCGGCACGCATGTATAAAATATTCGAATTTTTCTTTAACAATATATTGTTTCTGATGGGCCATTCGCAGATGACGTATCGTTTCTCTTATTTCTCCTTGCGCCCGGCTGATACTTTCCAAGTAGATGTTAGTGTGTTTATTACCGAAGCCTTCAGCGAGGTTTGCGGGCGCGGAGTTCGAGGAGCGTCTTAGTTGAGAACCCAGTTCGTACAATTCAAATCGCGGGAAGGACAATGTAGCTCCATGGATTTCTAGCGCGAGTTCGCAAAGTTTCTTGTACACCTCAAGGTCTTCTACCGGCATATACTTATTTTATCATATCAATGGTTAACTAGCTCCTTCGTATAACTTGAATCTACTCGTTGTAATCCACCCCTTTCAACTTACAACTTTCAACTTTAGTCTATTCACCATAGTCCACTCGTTTCGCTTTTTGTATTTCTCCGCTGGGCAGTTCTAGTTCAACATACTGGTTGTTTTGTTGCGGCGTAGGTTGTGTTGTCGGGTTTTCGATTGGCTGCGGAGCCTGTTGGTGTGGGTTGTCAGTTTTTGGGGCCGGAGCGGTGGCGGCTGGCGGGGCCGCGGTATACGTCGAAAACCGGCTCGGCATGGGTTGTTCTCTTTTTGGAATGTACGAGCTTCCGGTTTTCAACTTTTCGGCCAATGAACTCAAGCTGCCGCTTATTGCCGGGCGATGCCCGTCTTCGGCTGGTTTTTCTTTTTCCGGCGTTTCTTCGTCCTCGTCTTCGGGAACCTCGACGGTTTTTCCTTCCAGCCGCCTCTGCCAGACGTAGAGCCGCGGCTTCATCATGAAACCAACTGCCGCCATGAGGATTTTGATGAGCGGCAGGCCGTTGATCTTGACAAATGCCAATCCGACGGCGACGAGCGCGAGGAAAAATGTGATCATAAACCAGAAGAAAAAATTGAGCGTGAAGTAAAGGACGAAACTGATGCCTCCGGCGCCGGCAAAATATAAAAACTGCTTGAGCGTAAACGGCCCGACAATTTTATCTTCCGTCTCGATGAATTGGGGGATTTGAAACTGCATGGTTTAGGCGCTAGGCCGTTAGGCGCTAGGCGTTAGGCGCTAGTCCTTGAGATCATCGCATTTAACATTTTCATCACCTCGCTAAGCAGGGCGTCTGTTCTTGTGTAATCGAGGCGTCTTGTGGTGGGTAGGCGTTTGGCGATTTCAATCTGTGTTTCTAGTTCGCCGCCAGAGCCACATAAGCAGTTAATAAAAACTGCTTAAATTCTTTTGGATGTCCTCGTAGCCTGCCTTCAGCAATATTCGAAGCTATGGATACGGCAGCGCGTCTCATTTGCGACGTTAGGCCATAGATTTCTTCTTTTGGAAAGCCTTCTGTCAAGAGGTATATTTTTGTAACCAGTTCTATAGACTTCTGCCAGACGATAAGGTCTTTATAAGTGTGCATGTCGGCTTTTAGAGGTTTAGAAATTACATCCTAATTTTTCCGCGTCTAACGCAACGTCTAAAACCTAAAACCTAAAGCCTAGAGCCTAAAGCCTAAGGTCTAGGGTCTACTCTTCCGGAAGTTCTATTCTCGCTTTCGGCGTTTCCTTCTTCTGTTTTTCCAGAACTACCGGGCCCATTGACGGCCGCCTGCTTTCGGAGATCGGCTTAATTTTTTCAGCTCCGGTTGTAAAAAGCATGTGGGGTTTATCCTGGCCCGTACTGAGCGTAGTCGAAGTAGCCGCGTCGAAGGATTTATCCTGTGGTTCGGCCGTGGGGATCCCCTCTGGTTTTTTTTCAGAAGAGTCTTCTCCTGTTGCCGGAGCCGCCGGAGCGGCAAAACCAACGCCTATAATGAACGGCGCAGGTTCGTCTTTGGGTTTTTCGTTTGGGGGGGCGTCCATGCAATTTAATAACGCCGGAGCAGCCCGCACCCGGGGGCTAGGTTGAGGGCAGATCCGAGCGTAAAGTTAATTTCTACGACGGCCCTTGCGGGCGCACGAGTCCTCGTATATCAACCCCGAGTTTTAACAACGAGCCTTGTATGCGGCTGAATATTTCGGTGTAAATCCGCTCTGCCACCCTTCTGGCGGTCTCCGGTTTCAAGGCCAGATCTTCCTGTAGAGTGTTTAGGCATTCTGTGGCTGTAATTGCGCCGACTGCGACGCTTAAAATCAGCTCGGAAATCCGTTCGGTCTGGACGCGGACCAGTTCAAGGTCCTGCCCCAACTTCCGTATGTAAAAAGCAACTTCAGGAGAAATAAGCCATTCTCTAATGTCAGGAGGGAGCGTGGAAAGTTTTTGGGTTACTTGTTGGCGGGAAAGCATGTGGTTAAAGCTTACGTAATTTGATTAGCGGAATTAAGAGAGTTCCAGTACCTAATGTGGCCCCCGATCCGTTTCTTTTCTTGGTCGGTTAGGAGGTTTATATTGCTCTTAATCTGCTGTAGGGTGTCTTTGAAGTTGGTGGGTACCAGAGGATTCGGGTCTTTTATGATTTCGTCGAGCCGTCCGATGTCTAGGCTTAGTACCATTTTGACCGTGCGTTGGTTGTCGGCGTTGCCGAATGTTTCGGCGGCATTATATTTAATTTCTTCTGCAGCGACCGGCAGTTTACGGCCAGCCGTAACAGGAGACTGTTCCCAATAGTCCAGCAGTCTGTCCATACTTCTCTCTCTGGATTTATCCGGGGGTAGTTTGAGTATGGCGTCTTCTTTTTTCACCTCGTCCCGATTAGCCCGTGCCCACTTTAGAGTTTTTTCAATGGAGTCAACCGCTGGCCCACCCTCGCTGATTACGCGTCCAAGCCTACCCGTGTCTAGCAAAAGAGCAACGTGAAGCCTGAGGCGATTTTCAATATTTTTAGGATCAGCAATGTCCTTCTTGGGATCAAAGTCGGCTGCCGAAGGGTCCATTCTGGCTATATCCTCGGGAGACATCTTTTCTTTCATAAATTTGCTCATTTCGGCCATGCTATCTTCATCGTTTTTCCCAGCTAGTCTGGCTATATTGTACGCTAGAGTCGGGTCACCTTTTACAATCTGGTCTGAGTGTTTTGTTCCATCTGGGGCAAGGCCAGCCTGATCCGCGACTACGGCCAATTGCAGCCTCTCCTTCCTACTAAGGTTTGTATTGGCAGCGCGCAAAAACCCTTTCTTACCGGCAATACCCGACAGGGCAGCGGCTTCTGCAGAATTCTTTGTCTGCCGCATGGCAGCCTCGAGTTGCTGTTGGTCATAATTTGCATATTTCTCCTGATAGAACTCTACTTCTTTTCCTTTGGCCCCGGCCCTAAGATCTGCTAGGGCGGGGGTTACAATGCCTCCGAAAAGCGGGATTGCTTGGAGTGCGCCCGCCACTTTTTTACCCGCCTTGCTTTCCATTGCCTTTTGAAGGGCCTTGTTTTTAAGCAGGGCGCCGCGCCGTTTCAAAAATTCGGCCGTAGCCCGCGGAACCTTAGTGGCGGCGTTAACTGCTGCGCGCGCTCCGTCTACCCCCATTTTGTCCGCCACGATAACACTTCCGACAAGAAGACTGCCTAGAAGGAACATGTTTGCGAGGCTTGTCAGGAGGTTTCCGGTAAGAATAGAACTATCTAGCTTGGTAGCTACGCCTGCTTTTATAAGTGATGCGTCGGTATCCTCAAACCATTTTTGCGCACCTGCCTGCGTGCTAATTTTAAGCGAGAGCCAAATGAAAAAGAGCGCTGCCGGAGCGAAAAAGACCCACCGTAAAAACGAGTTCCACCATTGTTTTGCAAGGTGGCTTAACATTGGAGTTGCCCAAAAGAGCCATGCAAGCGGCGCAAGGACGAGTAGAAATGTGAGGTGTACAAACCGTACGACGAAAAGGACGCCCAGCGCACTTATCACGACTATGAGAATGAGAGTATAGAGTATGGCAAATACGAATCCGAAGAGAACCGAAAGGAACAAGGACGTAAAGCTTGCGGTTTTAGCCAGCGCCGATGCGCTGCTCGCGACAGCGTAGGGCGCTTGAGGATTGAGATTTCCGGCAAGATGGGTGCCGTAGTCCATGGGCCCGGATAGGCCTTGGGGTAATGACCTGTTCATGAAAGTTTTTGCGAGAATATGGCTGAAGTCTATAAAGGCTGCGGCAATGGTAAAGCTGAAGTTGACAAGCACTGCGGCGATAATAAGTTTCCACAAAAGGCTTTTCATGCCGTAGCTTTGGATCCGCAGAATTGTCGCGAAGGCGATAATCAGAAGCACCAGTACGAATCCCAGATTGGCAAAATCTCTGGTTGCGACCCATCCGACCGTGGCCACCGGGTTTTTTAAAACATCGAAGTTTATCTTAAGCATCGCGCCGGTAAAGATCGTGGCTATCGACACGAAAATACCCAGAATGCTTGCTACCATTCCTATGAAGAAAGACATAACATCGAGAACTGCGCCTCCTAATGCGCTGGCGATTTCATCATGTATCCAAGCGTGCGCGTCTGCTGGAATCAGTAAACTCACCGTTATTAGTACGGTAAAGAATGCAATGGGGAGAAGCTTTGACATTTTCCTTTTCATAATGTTACGGCGCAGCCAGGTCTGTCTGGCATTGCGCCAGCTGATTCTTAGTGTCTTGGATGGAAATAATGCTGCCCAATCCTTTGATGCTGGAGTATGCAAGCAGAATTGCCTGCGGGTCAGTTGCAGTGGATACTGTGCTTTTTGCGGAAGTCAGCGAGTTTTTCACCGAGGTTGCTTCGTCGATCTTTTTCTGCGTGTCGCTCATAGGCGGAGATACAAGCGTACAAGTGCTCAACGCGCTGCCCCCGCGTTTGATACACAAGCCCCTCTGGCACGTTTGCAGCAACTTTAGATCGGAAATATAGGTGCTGTAATCGTTAAGCCGCTTGTTTATCTCGGTAAGAGCCGCGCTGCGGGCAGCGGTGATATTCGGAGGATCCTTTGTCGCTTGGCAGAAGACGAGGTCCTCTCCGGTAAGTCCTTGACAGACATCGATCGCCGTTGATGTTGTTTCTGTGACCTGAAATAGCCCTTTTTCCCCGAGTTTGGTTAGTTTGCTCGCAAGCGAGTTGGCAATAATGCCGGTAAGCGCCTTGGCGAGAGATTCGGAGTTGACGATTTGCGCCTTTTCTTTGTCCATGACGCTCGCGACCATTTCGTAATTGGCGCTCCCGGGCGTGGTCACCTTCGGAGATATGCAGTGTTGTTCCCACGTAGGATCTGAATAGGGCAGGCTCTTGCCCTTGATCCAGCTTGCTTGCCACAGCGCAGGGGGGCAGTATTTTATGTCTTTAAGTCCGCTCCCCGCTTCTGCAGAGGATTTTGCCGCATCTGCTTCTGCGTCCCCCCGCGCGCGCATTTCTTGCATTGCGGTAATAAGGCCCCAGTAGATATTGCCTCCGCCCTCCGGCTGCATGAGGGTGTTGTAAGCCACAAATCCGCCCTTGGAAAAGTCTCCAAAGAACGCATTGGCATTGGAAACAACGGTGCTAAGCTTGCAGGCGTTCCTTGTGCCGTACGGGCTTTGGAATTGAAAATTTTTCAATGCGGCGAGCACCGGTTGCTGCAAATTTTGGCAGAGCTTATTTGATAGTACGAGCCCTGAAACTTCGTCGACAAATCTTCCTGCCCCGGTGCCGAACGCATCGCCTAATTCTTTTTGCCAGTTGGTAACGTATCTCGGGACCCCGCCCTTGTTGCTGATATACGCGGTCATTTTTTGCGTCAGCATCTCGAGAGCTTTTTGCTTAAGCGCTTCCAGGAGAACCCTTCCAACGTTGCCCGCGATGTATTCGATGATTCTTCTGATATTGCTGATTGGGTCGTGTATGATGCCCGCTAGTCCTCCGGCAAGGGCATCTTGGCGCGTGATTATTGAGGAGGCGCCGTGCATGCCCGGCGGCGAAAATGAAAGCGGCGCCAGCGCGAGGACTGCGACGATGATTGCCAGGACCGTTATTTTCGCGGCGCCCATAGTTTGATTATAGCAGATTGCAGATTAATGTATGCCCCGCCCTGTTGATAGGCATGAGGGTTTCATTGTGTCGCGCCCTTTATGATTTCCGAATACTCTTTTAGATATTGCGTAAATTCGACTTCGAACGCGTTGAGGTATTGAAGCGCGGCAAGCGATTTTACCGGATCGTCGTGTACGGCGCTAAGCGCCTGAAAAATCTCCCTTCGTTCCATCAGATAGGCAACTCCCTTTCTGTGGTATTCTGCCCAGTCGTTCGGCACCGGCGTTGCGAGAGCGATGGTGATGGCCGCGTTGTGGTTATCGACGACTTGGGCGAGGTCTTTTTCCGAAAATGACGATGCATTGTCATTGAGGCCCGCGAAGATTTTTTCCACGACCGGCGTTACGCGTTCGTCATATTTCTTTTTTGCTTCGCGGCTATTGTCGTTGATGACAACGATGTCAAATGCTCCTGCCTTGAAAATGCGGGAGGGATCGACCTTGGCGAGTTCGTTTTCTAGAAGAGTGGAATAGTCCGGGAGCGTTTCCGAGATGTCTGCGCTGCCCTCTCCCAGGAAGCTCTCGGCGCCGACGTCGGCCATGAGCTGATCTGACAGTGTGTCAGCGAGCAGGCCGGTAAGGTTGTCGGACGCAGCAGCCGCGGCGTCTCCGTATGGTTCGACATAGAGCGGTTTTTGCGATTCTTGCGCTGATGGCGCGAGGTATGCTGTAATGGCGTCTCTGCCCGCGCCCTCTTTGTCTTTGGAGAATAATGCCCAAAACGTATTCGGAGCAACGCTCGCATACAATCCCGCAATGCCGGCAATCAGTATAAGTGCGGCTGCCAGTTTTCTCGGAAAAGAAACGGCTTCCATTGCTTCTATTATAGCAGCGCATGTATGCTAACGCATGACGCATACTGTGAATAACCAAATCCGTCCTGACCCCGACCCCCTTTCTACACTATCATACTACAGTGTATGATAGTGTAGATTTTTTGGTAAGGGCCGGCAGCTTCTCTTGAGTAAGGTGCGGATCCCAAGGTACGGACCCTTGAGTATTTTTGTTGACAAATGATCGCCCGTCGAAGTATGCTGTTCTGTGGATCATTGCTATCAATCGTCGGAGACGAGGCGTGTCATGCGGAAGACGATGTACGCTGTGGCCGCGGTCTTAGGGCGGGCCTGCGCTATCGTTTTGTGCGGCCTCGGATGGCTCTACTTTCGCGTCCTTAACCGGGTACGTATCAATGGAGAGAGGATGTTTCCCCGCGGGGCGATCTTCTACAGCAATCACCAAAACATAATCGACGGCTTCCTTATTAATATGGGAATTATCGGTTTTCCGCGGATGATTCGTGATAAGGCAACCCTTCCGTACAGCATGGTGACACGCAGATACGACGAGCGTTTGCCGCGGCTGCGGTGGCTGTTTCGTGCATTACGGCTGGTGTCAGTTCAAGTGGGTGGTCCGGCCGATAAGAGACGAGAGGTCAACGAAGCGGTGAACCAATTTTTTGTGGAGCGGCTTCGAAGCGGTGAGCGGGTCTTGATTTTTCCCGAGGGGCGACTGCCTGTCGACGGTTCTCTTGGAGAATTTTATCCGGGAGCCGCTCGACTCGCGCTTATGAGCGGCGCGCCGGTTGTTCCCGTGGCGCTTCGAGGCACTGCACAGCTTATTCCGTCTCGCGGGTGCGTTCCCAGGGTCGGCAAAAATGTCGTCGTAACGATTGGTACGCCACTGACATTTGAACAAATGGAGAAGCCCGGCAAGGAAGAAATCAATGCGATAACGCGCGCATTGCGGGCAAGACTAGAGGAGCTTTTGAATGCCCCGTAGTTCGTTTCTGCGGGGCCCTTGATTTGTTATGATAGATTTGCGTGCTCGTCCTCCTTTAATTTAATTCTGGCGTCATCATACAGCTGGTTGCGTAAGAAAAAACATAGTTTTTTATCGAGAGAACCCGAAAAAATTAAATTAATGGAGGACTAGTGCACCGCGTCAAACCATGTGGTTAAGTTTTCTATCCGCCCTTCTTGCGATAGTGTCGTATCCGCCGCTTGGGCTTTACGGTTTCGCATTTGTTGCTTTAATTCCCTATTTTTCTTTCGTGCTCGGCGAGAGGAGCTTGTTGCGATTGTTTGCGGGAACGCTGGTGTTTCGTATTGCGCTTGCGGCATATGTTGCTGTTGTTGCCTTTGAGCCGATTATTTTTCTTCAATCTGCGGTTTTGTTTTTCGGCTTTCCGCTCTCGGTATATCTTGTAAAACGAATGACCGGCCGGGAGTTGGTATGGTTTTGCGTCTTGCCCCCTCTCTTTGCTTTTTGGGAGCACGTGGAGTCGCGGCTCACCCTCCTTCCCTATTTTGTCGTTGATATTGGCATCAATCTTGCGCCAAGTCCCTTTTTGGGCCTTGCTCGTTTCGGCGGCGTTGAATTCTTGATGTTGTTTGTTGCGGCCGTGAATGCGGCTCTGCTGTTTGCGTTGAAAAGACTTCGTTTTTCAATTTCGTTTTCCCGCGCGCCGAGGATTTTTAGCGTGAGTTTTGACGCAGCTGGCCGCAGGGGGTTACTCGTTGCTCTGGTGCTGCTTGTTGCGGGTTTTGTACTATCTCGCGTTTCTCTTCGCGGCCGCAGCGAAGAATATCAGCGCCGCGAAGACATCGTCGAGATTTTACTTGTCTCGACCACCGAAGCCTTTGATAGAGAAGTGGAAGATTTTCCGGACGGCCTCGGTAAGACAGAGCTGGATCACGTAGGCCGTCTGATTGCCCAGCGCCTTGCGCCGATTAAGGAGAGGGTTTTGCAATCGGAGAGCGCGCCGGATCTGGTTGTTTTCCCTGAAGATATTTTTAGGAACGAGTATACGGATGATCGTGACGAAGAGGCTTTTGAAAAATTTGGCGTGGTAAACGCCGGGACGTTGATACGGCAGTATCGTGAATTTGCCAAAAGCACGAGAAGCCGCGTATTGGTCTATACTACCGTGGTGGTCGCAAGCGGCGAGCGTTATAACATGGGGATGCTTTTCGCGCAGGACGGCTCTATTGTTGATGTGTACAAAAAGAGATACCTGGCGTATGGAGGCGAGTTTTGGCCGTTCGGCGAGTGGCGCCCTTTCTATGTTAATTGGGCGCGGGAGACCGTGCCGAACATTGTGAAGCGAAGTCCGGTATTTGATCCCCGATTGCAGTTTGCCAGAGGAGGGGAAACGAAAAATTTTTCACTGGCCGGAGAGATCGTATTCGGTACCCCGATCTGCGGTGAATTGCACTATCCGTTTGTGGCGAAGAAGTTCGTCGACCGCGGAGCAAGGTTTTTAATCCATTCTTCCAGCAATAACTGGGCGATCGCGGGATTTAGAAAATACCTTGAATCCGTCGTCTGGCTCCGGCAGATTGAGGCGGCCTGGCTCGGGGTTCCTATTTTAGTGAACGGCCGCCGCGACCTTGCCGGCGCGGTCTATCCCGACGGATCCGTTGACATGATTGATTTTGAAAACAGCGAGAACTTTGCGGTATATCGCGCGCAGATTAAGTTGTGAGGTTTCCTACCTCGTTTCGCGCCGCCCCCCACCCTTAAACATAAAAATTATGGGGCATATTGAAGGAATCAAAAAATTGGTATAGTCTAAACATGATTGCCGCGGTAGCTCATTGGTAGAGCGCAGCCCTGAAATTCTTTGGGGCTTTCTGCAGTAATGCAGACTGTAAAATCGGGTGAATTCGGGGAACACTCCGACATGCCGTCAGAACAACCCCGAGCCAAGCTAAGGGGGGCTCCGCCAGCCGGTGGAGATTTCTTAGAAGGTGTAGAGACTAGCAAGTGAGTCCCAACAATAATCTTGCACAAGCGCCCGACTCCGCACTCTTGCGCGAAGAACGGAGATGATATAGTCCAAAATCAGCCAGGAAGAGGCTGGCGTAGGGGGTTCGATTCCCTCCCGCGGCACCAGAAAGGAATTTGCAAGTTTAAAAGGTTCGCCTCGCTTCGCTCGGCGACTAATTGGTATTCAATTTTGGGGGTAAAAACGAATTGGCGGTTTCGCATTTTGGGGGAAGAAAAATTTTTAATCATATGAGTCAAAAGGGATTTGTAAATATTGTTTTGATTTTCGTTGTCATTGCTATTGTTGCAATCGGTGGGTATTTCATTTTTTCCAAGAAATCCGTGGCTCCTACGGAAATTCAAACTCAACAACCAGCGCCTGTATCCAATGAAGTAAAAACTCCGACATCCACTCAAACTGCTACGCAACCTTCCAATAAAACGACGAGCTCCTCGCCATCGACCGATGACTGGAAGGTGTATCGTAGTGAAAAATATGGGCTTGAGTTTCAATATCCGGCTTATTGGAAGGTAGACGAGGATACTCATTTTCCTTTCGTTCAATTGCAAGAAATTAAAAATGGAGAGGTCATAGCTATCGTGGGTGGTATTACTATTATTAAGAAACCAATATCTTCTTCGATAGATTCTTCTTATGAAAAAATGTTCGCTTCCAATTCGCAATGTCCGGTTGCCGCAGGAAGTAGAAATTTGTCCAGTGAATCCCAATACGAAGAATATGTTTACTGTCTTACTGGGAAAGAAATTCAAATGAACACTGGGACATGGAAAGGAGCGGTGGAATGTTCTGCGTCCCAATGGTATGGAATGAAAGTTGATCCCAATACTTGTCCTCACCAATTTTGGATAGATACGAAAGATTTTTTCTATGTTGTTCATTTCAATTTCTTCGAACCAATAAAAGACAATAGTGAAGAATCAATATTCTTTGATAAATTCCTGAAAGGATTTTCATTTTTTTAAGAATTTATGCCGCCAAAAAAAATTTGAAATTGTCAGCGGTGCGACTCCGCCGCCTTTCCGAATTTTCGCGGGGGGAATTCCTCGCCGCCGCAGGCGGCGAAATGCGTTCGGACTAATTCAAGAATACTGCACCAGTTAGGAAATAACTTATGAGATTTGAAGGGCTGCCACAATTTGATGCCGAGGAAACGCTTACAACTTTTGAAGAGCAAGAGAGAAAAAGAAGCATGGGTAATACAATCTCTAGAATCTTTACCTTTCCGAAAACTGTACTCTCTGGGTGACAGAATTGATCTACTTTTAGTTTATGGCGGTCTAAAGCCGGCTACGGACATAACCATCGGCAAGGACTGGGAAGGGGGTCAGTAACCGCTAAGCTTGACCGAAGAAGAAATAGATTCGGCCAGAAGAGAATTGGGAAGCGCCGGTCTTACTCCCGTAGATTTACCAAAAGAAATCGGAGCAATTGAGGGCATTGACGAGGGTGAAGCAGGGCCATCTGTAAAATATCGTTATGAGCAAAGTCGATTTTTTGTTGCAAAAGATAAAACTACGGCAGAAGCACTAAGAAACGTTCATGAGGGCGACGACGAAACTTATGGCCGATTGTCGGGATTTCCCGAATCAGCAATCAAGGCTTATCTAGGGGCAGAGGAAAATACAACCGCGCTTATCGAGCTAGGAGATTTACCGGAAGAAGTAAGAACGCAAGACTTCATGGCTTTTGCGACGTTCAAGCTTTCTCGGGGAAATTGGCGAGAAGAACTCGAAACGGTTAAGAAGTGGGCAACCGCAATTAAAAAATAGACCGCGCCCTTTATGAAGAGGCGATTAAAACTTATAGAGAAATCACTGCTTTTGATAAACGGGGGAAACAGAGATGAAGAATTTTCCGAAGAACACAGTTTTATCGTTAACCACCCAAAGCGCGCGAAAGGCTTTCCAGCTGTGAAAGATTTAATTCATGCGCGCGTACGGTGGGTGGCATACCCAGGCGAGAAAAAGTCTTTAACACATTTTCTCTACCATACATTTTCGCCAGGCAATGCGCCAACTGCTTGCGTGGTTGTGCGAATGCTGCCTTGATAAACCGATAGTATGCGCCAGCCGCTTCTTTATCCGGTGCGCGTATATCGGTTATTTTCATAATGCTTGAACGCACCTTCGGTGAAGGATAAAAACTTCCCGGCGTCAAATGCATGATAATTTCCGGCTGGGCGGCGTATTGCACTGCTGCCGCAAGCAGATTCATGCGTGGCGGAGTAGCCGTAAGACGTTCGGCAACGTCTCTCTGGATTGTCAGAACCGCCAGCGCAGGCGGCTTTTTTGATTCGGTGATAAGGCGTAGCAACCTGCCGGTGATGTAGTAGGGGATGTTGCCGACCAGCTTGTAGCTTGCAGTTTGCCTGCCCCGAGCGGCTTCGAGGGATAGCTTGTAGTGAGAAATTACTTGTGGAATGATTTTCAGAGCATCGCCCTCAATAAGCTCAACTTTACTTCTATTTATTTCTATTGTATTTCTAAGTATTTTTATTAGATTTTTGTCTTTCTCAATCGCAATAACCATACAGCCCAGCCCTTGGCACCGCTTTACGAGCGGCAGAGTTAATGCTCCTTTCCCCGGGCCGATTTCAACAATAACATCGCCCTCGCAAAGTTCAAGAGCATTGACCATCGCGCGTATCGCATCCGTATCAACCATCCAGTGCTGACCCAATCGTCTCATAGAAAAAAATTAGCTTCGGACTTAATATTCAATATATTCTTCGTCTTCGTCGACTTCGTCGTCGTATTTGTTTGCGGCAACGAATTCGGTTACTTCGGGAGGCACGTCGTAAATAAATTGGGAAGGGATTGCAGGTTCCCGGGAACCGAATAAAAGCCGCTGTCTGCTGAAACAGAGATAGAGTTCTTTTTTTGCCCGCGTGATCGCCACATATGCAAGCCGCCGTTCTTCTTCGAGCTCTTCGGCGTCCAAAAGCGAACGCGCATGAGGTAAAAGCCCTTCCTCGCAACCCGCTACGAACACGACTTCAAATTCAAGGCCTTTTGCGCAGTGGATCGTCATCAGGCTTACTGCATCCGTTTCAGAATTTCTGGCCATGAGTAGGCGCCTGTGTTCGCTCGTAGCATGATCGGTCTCCTGCATCAGGTGCACTGACTCAAGAAATGCGCGGAGTCCCCTTGGGGGTTCGAGGCGTTCGTCGAATCCCCTCGCGAGGCTTAAAAGCTCCATAAGATTTTCCCACCGGTCGTCGGCATTCAAATACTCCTTTTCCAGATATTTTTGATAGTCGATTGCTTTTACGAGATGGAAGATGAGCTCGGTTGCCGGCGTGATTTCGGCAAGCGTTTTTAGCTTATCTAAAAGTTCTTCGAGCGATGGAATGACGGATAAGTTGTAGTCGAGGCGGCGCAAGCGTTCTTTGCTGATGCCGCGGGGCGGCACGTTGATGATGCGCTCAAGGCTGACGCGGTCGTCCGGATTTACGCAAAGCCTCAAATACGCAAGAACGTCTTTAATTTCTCTGCGCTCGTAAAATTTGACGCCGCCGACAATCCGATACGGTATGTTGGCTTCAAGGAATGCTTCTTCAAGTGAGCGTGCTTGGGCATTCGTGCGGTAAAAGACCGCGATGTCTTTCGGGTTCAAGCCGCGTTCGGACATCAGTTCGGCTGCCCTTCCGGCGACAAATCGGGCCTCTTCATGTTCATTCGCGGTTTCCACCACGAAGACCGGCGAACCTCCTTCGTTTTGCGTCCACAATTTCTTTTTTTTCTGGAGGACGTTTTTGGAAATGACCCCGTCGGCAGCCTTCAGAATATTCTTGCTTGACCGATAGTTTTGCTCGAGCTTCACCACTTTCGTGTCTTTCCAGTCGCGGTCAAAATTAAGAAAATTGCGGAAGTCTGCCCCGCGCCACCGGTAAATACTCTGGGCGTCATCGCCAACGACGCAAATATTCTGATGGCCCCCTGCCAAAAGCTTGATAAGCTGGTACTGGGAAACGTTCGTGTCTTGATATTCGTCCACGAGGACATACGGGTACTCCTCTTGAAATCGGGCCAGAATGGCCGGGGAAGAGCGGAAGATCCGTACCGGCTTCTCGATAAGATCGTCAAAGTCAAACGCGTTATGTTCCTTGAGAAGTTCCTCGTATCTGGCGTAGATAGCTGCAGCGGCCTTTTCAAAGGGCGTGCTCGTCTCTGCCGCATACACAGATGGTTCTATAATCTCGTTTTTGAGCCTGCTAATTTCATGTCTGATGGCCGCCGGAGTCACTTTTTCTCCGCCTATTTCCAGCTCTTTCATGATACGTTTTATAAGCGCCAAAGCGTCTTCTTCGTCATAGATGCTATAATTTCTCGATCTTCCGACGATGTCTGCGGCCGAATGGAGGATTTTGGCCCCAAAAGAGTGGAATGTGCCTATAAATGGTGCCTGATTTGGCGAAATGCCTGCATCCTTGAGGAGAATCGTCACCCGCTTTTCCATTTCTTCTGCTGCTTTGTTGGTAAAGGTTATTGCAAGAGCTCTTTTATCCCCCACGACCAGATTTTGGCTTAGAATATAGGCTAAACGGCGTGTAAGCGTTCTTGTTTTTCCCGATCCGGCTCCGGCGATGATCAATACCGGGCCCTCGGTATGGCAAACAGCCTCTTTCTGCCGGTTATTCAGGCCGGTGAGTATCTTGTGAATAGCGCTTTTTGACAACGGAGAAGGCATAGGTATAATGAATGTGATGGGTTTTTTGCTGTTCAGAAGTCCCACGGGTAAGATCAATGGTGCGCGATTCGCCCTCTGCCGGCTGGCGGATATCGGAGGGCGTCTATGTGCGAGGCCTCAGTTAGTTTTCAATCCGGCACATCATTATTATTACGATTATAGCCAAATTCCTTAAAGAGCTGCAAGGCGGATTGGCTTTTTTGGCAGGGAGGGTTGTTTTTGAAATCAAAAGCCTTGGCTGGTTGACTGTTCCGGCCGTTTTGATTTTGGCGGTTCCATTGATAAACTTGGCGGCCCTCGGTTTTGTGCATAGGCCGGAAGGGGAGAACTTTGGCGTATTTGGCGGACCGGAAGAGATTGCTGCCCCGTCGAGCGGCGCATTTGAAGAGGCTGCCGTCTTTGATCTTCCCGCGCCGGAAACCCTCTGGGAAAACGACACGGTCAACTACAAGGAGGACGTAGCGGGCTTTCTCCTTGTGGGGGGAGACTCACTCGCTGACGCGGCTCCAATTGTCAATGGCATCCCAAGCAGAGAAGGGCTTATCACTTATATCGTGCAGGATGGAGATAATTTGTCCACCATAGCCGTTCATTTCGGTGTTTCTATCGATACCATTTACTGGGCAAATAATCTTTCCTCCAGCGTTATTAAGCCCGGAGACGAGTTAATTATTCTTCCTATAAATGGCGTTAGATACGAGATACAGGAGGGAGATACTATTGATGGAATTGCGCAGAAATACCATGCCAAAGCCGCGGATATTATTGATTTCAATAAACTGGGAAGCGTCCTCCGGCCAGGCGCTGTCGTTATTATCCCCAACGGAAAGATGGAAAGAAGGCCCGCGGTTGTAAAATCCTCTTCTTCTCTCCTTCCTTCCTATCCCGGTTATTTCACCATGCCGACAACCGGATGGAATTGGGGTCGGCTGCACAATTATAACGCCGTAGACATTGCAAATTCATGCGGCACCTTTATTTATGCGGCGGCCGAAGGACTTGTTGTGGAAGCAGCGGATTCAGGATGGAACCGAGGGTATGGCAGATATATAAAAATTGAACATCCGAACGGTACCGCGACCCTCTACGCGCATACGAAGTCGAATACGGTTAAGCCGGGAAACTATGTCCAGCGCGGAGACCTTATTGCATATATCGGAAATTCGGGAAAGACGCACGGGCCGACCGGTTGCCATCTTCACTTTGAGGTTCACGGAGCGAAAAATCCGTTGGTAAAATGAAGCTCTGTGCAGCAAGTCTTCGACCTCATCGAGTTCATCGAATCCCTCGGGATTGAGTCTCTTCGAGCCTGAAGGCTCTTCAGAGCCTGAACGGCCTCGGGACGAATGTCTGATGATTCTCTGAATCAGAAGATCTGACGACTCTTTAGAGTTAGAACGACCTGAGGGGCGTAGACCCGAATGGGCTGACGCGGAATAATCAAGTTTAACACATGAGTGGTACTAAAGAACGCCCCCAGCGAAGAGGCGTTCTTTCATTTGTGTTGGTAAATCCGTTATTCTGTTTCGTCCGTTTCAGATGAGCTCTCGCCAAACGCAGTTTTAAGGCTTGCCTTTGCCGCTTCAACCGCAGAGCGGAAATTATCCTTTGCGCTTTCAAAAGTTGATTTTCGCGCCGTGACGAGCGACTCGTGCGTTGTCTTAAATGCGTCGCGCGCGGATTGAACCGAGGTTTTTAGAGAGCTGCGCGCTGCCTGAAGGCTAGCTCGTAAGTCTTGGCGGGCCGTCCGTTTGTCTTTTCCGGCTGCGCAACCTGCTTTTGCTTTATCGATCGCAGTTCGATACGCGGTTTTGGCCGCAGCAATCGCGGTATCGATTGCGGCTTTTCTCGCAGCAATGCTTTGATCCAACCCTGTTTTGTAAGCCGTGAGCGCTCCATCCACTGTGCTGCGCCGCGTTGTCAGCGCATCCTGGAGCGATTCTTGAAATGCCGTCAGCGCCGTTTTCCGTTCATCTGTATTCGCACGGCCCTGGAGCTGTGCAAGGCGCTCGGTAAGTTTCGTATCCCGCTCTGTTCTTCGCGACGCAAGTTCTGCTTCGCGGGACTGGCGCCGCTCCTGAAGCTTGCTTTCTCGCTCGGTCCGATGCTGACTAAGCTTTAATTCGCGTTCGGTCATAGCTTGATCAATCTTTGTAAGACGACCGGCGAGCAGCGTGCATACGTTTGTCGCGCCAGACGATTGGTCCGCTGGCGGCGTTTGCGCGATGAGCCCCATCGGGAATATGAATGAGGCGGCCGTCGCAATAGCAACAAGAGAATTGGTAATTCTTTTCATGGATTAAAAGTTGTCTTCGCTGAAAGATTGATCAAGGCTATTAAGCGTTGCATCGTCCGTCGCGGTAAGCGAAGAATCTGTTTCCTCGGCCGGCGTTTCGTCCGCAGCGGTTTCTTCAAGCGCCGTATCGACCAACCGTTCGATGTCCACTACGGCTTGTTGATCGGAAAGAGTCGGCGAGGCGGGCGGCGTTGATACTTGGGGCGGCGGGGCTTGAGGGCCGACGGTCGGCTGGCCGGAAAATAGATATACCAGCGCCACTACCGCAACTGCCGCGACCACAAGGCCCGCAACCAAAAGATTTTTATTCATACCGGTATTACTTATTGCCTTGATTCGTGCTTCGACCTTTCTTCGTATTATATCACTAACCCTATTCGTTAATAGGAGACCCTGTTCATGATTATGCGAACATACGAATCGGTTTGAAAAACTCCCTGCATCATATGCAGCGGAGTTACCACGAATATTTTATATCCCGGAATTTCAATTCCCGGGCGTTTTTCATGTTCTCGGCAATGCAGATCGGAGCTTTCTGTATGGAATCGTTGATTCCCGGCACTGCGTCTCGAGGTACGCACGCAAAGCGCATTCCGCGCTCGCCGACGATCTTCAAAAACACCGCAGCATAGAGAAATTCCGGCGGGAGGGCTGAATTAAACGCGGTGAGAAAATCAACGCCAAACATTTCCTGCTTTTCCGCGCTAAGCTCTTCCGATTTCGCAACTCCAGCGATTCGCAGAAATCCACGAAGCGCCTTATTGCATTGTGCCCGCATATGGCCTTCAAATATGGCAATCGACTTGTCTATAAAAAACGGCGCCGATTTTCGAAGTTCTGCCGTGATGGGATCAAGGATGGTTTCTTGCAATTCTTCTCGCAATCGCCGGTTCGTTTCTTCTTCAGAAGGACGATACGTCATTACACCCCCCGATTTTGAAAATAGAATTTTACTATAGCAACCTTACCACAAAATGCGGCCGGTGCCAATGGCTCTAATCTAAAAATTCCACAGCCGCGGCCGTGACAATCATTTGTACATTATCCTATCGAATTTGCAAACCTTGAGAAATATTGAACCCGGGGCTATAATAAAAACAATGATCAGGGGTTCAATTATATGCGTAACGATAAACACATCGCTATACAATTAAGAAAAGGGGTTATAGTTATAATAAGATTAGCCGGGAGCTTGAAGTACCCAAAAGCACATTATCAGAATGGCTTTCGCGCATTAACTGGTTTCAAGCTATAAAAAAAGAGCTTGTTCGGAAAGCAAATTATATAGCGTGCAGAAGGTTACGGCTTATTAATAGAGAAAGGAGGGAAGCATGGGAACGATGGCGAGAGAAGATACGAGGGCGAGCCCGAAAGGACTTCTCAAGATTACAAAAGGATTCGTTATTTACTTCCGGGGTAATGCTGTATTGGGGCGAGGGAGATAGCAAACTAAAAAATCCTTTAAGAATTTCAAATACAGACCCTCGAATGATCAGATTATACAGCATATTCTTAAAAAAAGTTCTTAATATACCCTTGGAAAAAATTAAAATCGGTCTTATTTTATATCCTGATTTGTCCGACGAACAATGTAAGAGATTTTGGAAAGAAATAGTTCGTTTGCCGGAAAATAATTTTATGAAAACACAATACATTCGTAGTCGCCATCCAACAAAAAGATTATCGTGGGGTATATGCATGGTCGTTGTTAACAACCTTGAACAAAAAGTGAAAATGCTCACCTGGATTGATCTTTTCTCAAGAAAGTTTACGATAGACGGTAAAGCGGGTGTCGTATAGTGGCTATTACACGACATTGCCAATGTCGAGATGGCGGTTCGATTCCGCTCACCCGCTCTTAACCAGAGAAATCCCGCCGAAGCGGGATTGCAAAAGCAGCACGAAGGCGCTACCACCATTTTAGTTGTTCAACACAAAGTCGGCTTATTTATCCTTTGATGACGCCGACGGGACGAAGCCGGGCTACCCTTTTAGCAATCCCCGTATTGTGCACCACGTCAACCACCTTTTCGACGTCTTTGTACGCAAACGGCGCTTCTTCTGCCAGGCCGGACATGGAACCGGATCTTACGCTGATGCCGCGAGCCTCAAGTTCTTGTTTCAAGTCCGCGCCGCGGATTTTTTTCTTTGCCGCAGTTCGCGACATCATTCTTCCGGCACCGTGACACGACGAGCCAAAACTTTCTGTCATGGATCCTGCCGTGCCAACGAGTACATACGAAGCAGTTCCCATCGAACCGGGAATAATCACCGGTTGGCCAATCTCTTTATATCGTTCCGGCGTTTCCGGATGATGCGGCGGGAATGCCCTTGTTGCGCCTTTACGATGGACCATAACCTTCATTTTCGCATTCGCGTCTTTCGCGCCGGTGCCATATTCTTCAACCTTCGCAATATTATGGCACACATCATAGACGAGTTTTAATTTTTCTCCTTCTCCTTTGCCGAAAATTTTGTCCCACGCCAGTCGCGTTTCCCACGTAATCATCTGCCGATTTGCCCAAGCAAAGTTTGCGGCCGCCTGCATTGCTTTCCAATAACTTTGGCCCTCTGGAGATTGAAACGGCGCGCATGCAAGCTGTCGGTCAGGAATCTCGATTTTGTACTTTGCCATCGCGCCCAGCATAATTTTTATATAGTCCGTCGCTACCTGGTGTCCCAGACCGCGAGAGCCACAGTGAATAAGAATGCATATTTGCTCTTTGAACAGACCGAGGGTCTTCGCGACCGATTCGTCGAAAATTGTATCGATGCGCTGAATTTCGACAAAATGATTGCCGGCACCCATGGTGCCGAGCTGGTCCCTGCCGCGGCCCTTTGCGTGTTTAGAAACCATGGCCGGATCCGTGCCCGTCAGGCAGCCGGAAGCTTCGCAGTATGTAAGATCGTCTGCGGCCGCATGCCCTGATTCAACGAGACGCCCAACTCCTCGAGTCAAGATTCCGTCCAGTTCCTTTGTAGAAAGCCTGATGGGGCCTCTACGACCGACCCCGGAGGGAATATCTTGAAATAATTGAGTTGCCAGCTCCGGAACGCGCTTTTGTATTTCTTGAAATGTTACAGCTGACGCGAGTAGGCGCACTCCGCAGTTAATATCAAAACCAATTCCTCCCGGCGATATCACTCCGTTTTTAGCATCCATTGCGGCCACGCCTCCTATCGGAAAACCGTATCCTTCGTGCATGTCCGGCATCACAAGCGCGTATTTTTGTACCCCGGGGAGCGTGGCGACATTGACGGCCTGATATAGTGATTCGTCCCGCATGATGTCGTCCAGCATGTCCTCGGAAGCAAAAAATCGCACAGGAACCAGCATATCCGATCGGAAGGTTTCGGGTATTTCCCACGCATAATCATTAACTTTTTTGAAGCTGCCCCGTTCCATATTCAAATATCAAATACCAATAGCGTTTCCAGCATGCCTTCGTCGTTTCTTTCAATATCAACTTCGTGGTACGTAACAGCCTTTACGTCTCTATCGAATTTTTCAACCGGATAACCGATAAGGATTGCTTCAGCAGAGTGTGTCGTTCGGAGCGGCTGGATAGACATATCCTCTACTTCCGGATATACGATATTATGAATCTCGCTGCGGGTTAAAATTTCGCTTAAGAAATCGACGAGAAGATTGGGAATGTCGTTCGATGTGGCACTGACCGTCTGTTGAGCGGCTCTTGTTTTTTTCTGATCGACTTCCTCTTTCAACAAAAACGCTAACGCCTTGACGGCGTTGATAAATAGTTCTTTAAGGTCGCGGCCGTACACCTTAAGCCGGATATCTGCGGTATGGGGTAACAGCTCAAACTGTTTCAAATTAAGTAAATATAAAAACCAAATACCAAGAACATAGGTCTTAGGAATTCATTTCTTGTTTGTCGATGGCTCCCCGTGCAGTTTCTTTGTCGCTCCACGGTATTTTTTGTCCTTTTGCAAGAAACATCCATGGCTCCGAGCCCTTTCCGGTAATAATTACTGCATCTCCGGGTCGTGCGTGTCGTATGGCCATGGCGATCGCCTTTTTCCGGTCAACCACCTCATACACGTCCAAAACGCCGCTCACGGCCGGGTTAACTCCGGTCCGTATGTCTTTGATGATTTTTTCCGGATCTTCGTCGTGCGGATCTTCGGTGGTGAGCATGATTTCATCGCAAAAGTCGCTCGCAATTTTCCCCATGAGCGGCCGCTTCCACGCATCTCTTCCTCCTCCGCTGGCGCCAAGCACGCAGAGGAATCGCGTGCCCGGTTCATGAAAATTGGTAATCAGGTTAAGGTTGCCGTTTTCCTGAAGCCGTTTAACCGCAGCGTATATCGCGCTCAAAGAGTCCGGCGTATGCGCGTAATCCACTATTACCGCAAACGGCGATCGCTGAACGAATTCGAAGCGGCCGGGCACGCCGGAGAATTTTGTAAGACCGTCGCAGATAATTCCCATGGGAATATCTCTTGACCGTGCGAATGCGATTGCCGCAAGCGCATTCTCGAGATTGCATTGTCCGAAGCTATTCATGGTGATGCGGAGGCGATCAAATACAAATTGCATCTCATCCGCCTTCTCCTGATATTCCTTCACTGCTTTGGCGGTAAACAAAAGTACCTCGCGGAGCTTGAGCCTCTCCCGAAAGTAAAGAAAATTCTTGTCGTCGCCATTCAAAATTGCAACCCTTCTGGGCTTGCGGCTTTTCATAAGCGACCGAAATAGTTTCAGCTTCGATCTGCGATACTTTTCAAACGAACCGTGAGCCTCGATGTGTTCAGGCGCAAGATTGGTTAAAATCGCCGAATCAAAATCAATGAAGCGGTGCCGGTGCTGTATAATGCCTTGAGAGGTAACTTCGATGATGGCGTATCGACACCGTTGGTCAGCCGCGTCTCTAAGAAACTTTTGGATAAAGAAGCGGCCAGGCATGGTGGTGCCGGTCGTATTCGGTTGTTTCGCATCGCCGATTTTAAAACGTGCCGAATTGAGTACCGCGGTTTTATATCCGGCGACCTCAAGGATGGTATTGATCAGTTCGGTTACGGTTGTCTTGCCCTTGGTGCCTGTCACGCCGACGACAATCAGTTTTTTTGAAGGGAAACCGTAGCGAACCGCGCCGAGGAAAGCGAGAAAAAAATGATACAGCGATACGATCGGTTTTGGCGCGAATCTACGAAGAAGGCGGATCAAATTAAAATTAAATTCTATTTTTTGCTTAATATTTTTAGCGCTTCCTTCAACCTTGCTTCTATTCCTTGTGTTTCTTTGGATACTTTTCTAAGCGTCTCCCGCGCCTGCGGCCGCGGATAGCCCAAAGCCGTCAGCGCCTCTTCTACCTGTAAATCAGATTCCATCGCCTCCACCGCAGTTTTGTGATCGCCCTCGGAGATTTTATCTTTCAATTCCAAAATAATACGTTCTGCGGTTTTATGACCGATGCCCGACGCCCTTGTCAAAAGCTCGTTCTTGCCCTCTGCTATGGCCGCTTTCAGCCGATCCAAGCTGGCAATACCAAGGATGCCCAATGCGGATTTTGGCCCGATGCCGGTAACGCTATTTAATAATTCAAATGTGCGCATTTCCTCTTCCGAACGAAAACCGTACAGCTCAAGCCGATCTTCGCGAAGGTATAGATAACAAAAAAGTTTTATATTGGCTGGCGGCTGCGGTAGATGATTGGCGGTTTCGCGTGAAGTAAAAACCTTAAATCCGATGCCGCCGGCTTCAGCTACGACAAAGTCTTTTTTCTTTTCGATCAATTTTCCGGAAAGCGAATAAAGCATGATTCATTAAAAACGCAGGCGACTCGGGACAGAAAACAACTCAATCCCAGTAGTAATTATACAACCTCGGCTTCGTGTCGGCTACACCGTTCCGTCTGTGCTAAGTCGTAACTGCTCACAAGTCCGAGGCGCTTGCCGAAAGGCAAAGAGTTTTGACTCATTGATGTAGAAAATTGAACGTGGGAGCAGTTGATTTACGGCGATTGCGGTATTCGTCGGACCGACGCCTAATTGCTATGATTGAGATGAGCCCATGGCCACCTATTTTCTTTTTATCCTCGGATTTCCGGCCCTGATTAAGGGCGCTGATTTTCTTGTGAATGGGGCCGTCTCTGTTGCGCGGCGACTTCGAGTTTCAGAACTGGCCATCGGCCTTACGCTCGTTGCCGTGGGTACATCGCTTCCAGAATTTTCTATAGGCATTATCGGAAGCATGAAGGGGACCGGCGAAATTGTTATTGGCAACATCCTCGGCAGCAACATCGTAAACCTTCTTATGATTTTGGGCGTCGCGTCCATCATATACCCCTTGCGCGTAAGGGTGGATACCATTCGAAGGGAAATTCCGTTCGGCCTCTTTGGCGCGGTTATGCTTCTTGTGCTCGCCAACGACGGGCCGGTGAGCGATGACGCCGTAAACGCGCTTTCAAGGACCGACGGACTTACCCTTATTGCGTTTATGGCATTGTTTGCCGCGCATATCGTTACGTTTGCGCGTCGGGAAAAGAAGAAATTGGAGATTCCGCCGACCGGGGAAAGGGGTGTAATATATTCGTCTGCGTCGTTGGTCGCGGGAGTTGTTTTGTTGGCACTGGGAGGGAAGTGGATCGTTGATGGCGCAGTGGCGCTTGCAAGCGTACTCGGCGTAAGCCGGTCTTTTGTCGGTCTTGCGATCGTGTCAATCGGAACCACCCTGCCGGAGTTGGCAACGTCTGTGGCGGCGGTACGTCAAAAAAATCCCGACATTGCGATCGGCAATGTCGTTGGATCGGTCGTGTTCAATGTCTTCGGAATTTTGGGGGTGAGTGCGCTCATTGCGCCAATTCCGTTTGACGGCCAGCTGAACTTTGACGTATTCGTTATGATAGCTGCCACGTTATTGCTTTTCCTCTCTTTATTTCTTGGGAGAAAACATGTGGTAGAGCGATGGCAAGGGGCGTTGTTTGTGGCGTGCTATCTCTCATACCTTGCATATCTCATTTACCGAGGATAGGTACAGGGCGCCTGTTGTTTTAAGAAGTGAACCCTGCTGGCTTATAATAATGGGAAACAGATGAAAAACCGTGATCATCTTAAACAAAAAATTCGCGAGATTCTGGATTTTCCCACCACCGGGGTTAATTTTAAGGATATTACGCCGCTTTTGGAAGACGGAAGGTCGTTTCGCGAAGCGATTGACGCAATGACGGAATTCTTTAACCGCTCCACGGTGGATAAAGTTGTCGGCATTGACGCGAGAGGATTTTTGTTCGCTTCGGCGATTGCCTACAACTTGAATGCGGGAATGGTGATTGTGCGTAAGAAAGGAAAACTGCCGTACGAGACCATCATACGCGAGCATGAACTGGAGTACGGGAAGGGAACCCTTGAAATGCACAAGGATGCCGTCTTAAAAAATGAACGCATTGTGGTTATTGACGATGTGCTTGCCACCGGCGGAACCGCAGAGGCGGCAGTGAATCTTGTAGAGCATTTGGGCGGTAATGTGGTTGGAATTGGAGTGTTGGTGGAACTTAGTAGTTTTGGCGGTCGGGAACGATTGAAGAAATACAATGTTAAGTCGGTGATTGTATATTAAATTCTATAGGTAGCGCAGAATATTTTCGTACTCAATAAACCGAAACAATTTATATCCCCATGGGATAAGAAGGTAGAGTCTGTTTATTAAGAGCAGAACGCCGAGTCCTACGAATAGCGCGCCGACGACCCGATTCGTCCATACGAGGTATTTTCCGATTTTTTGAATGAATGGGGCAAGCCGTGCGATAAAGAGGGCGGAGAGAAAAAAGGGGATGGCAAGCCCGAGCGAAAATATGGCCAAAAGAAATGCTCCCGTAAGCACGCCGCCCTGAGCAGAAGTCAAAAGCAAAATTGTTCCTACGATCGGTCCGATGCACGGCGTCCAACCCGAAGCCAGTGCCGCGCCAAATGCGAGCGACGCCAGACGGCTGTTTTTTTTCACGAGCAGCTGTATTCGGTCACGCCATTTGAGCGGGATCATGGGGAGCGTGAATGCGCCGAGAAGATAAAGGCCGAGGAGCAAAACGGCAGCGCCCCCTGTTGCTGTCAGTGCACTTTTATACGCGGCAATTTTTGATCCAAGGGCGCCTGCCAGAACCCCAAAGAGGATAAAAACAGTGCTAAAACCGATGATATAGAGAAGGGTATGTACTATAACTTTTCGTCTATCAAATATTAGCCTTTGTTCTTTTTCTGAAAATGAAGTGCCGCCGATGAATCCTAAAAATGCCGGCAGAAGCGGCAAGGTGCATGGCGCGAGAAATGTTACGATACCGGCAAAGAACGCCGCGAAGAAAAATTGAGGGTCAACCGAAGGCATGTGGTAAAAATTTGGAATCTAGAATATGGCGAATAGCAGTGACCATAAGCGGTTTACTCCCTTTTCACCATTCGTACTCTTTCAATCGAGCTTGCACTCACCTCTTCGATAATAAGCGTGAGATTGTCTAAGGTTATAGATTCTCCTGCGGATGGGAGATGACCTAGCTTGCGCAAGATGAATCCGTTGAGGCTTTTTTTGCTGTTGATGGAGGTATTGAAGAAGTGATTGATGTGCGGGACGTGTGTCTGGCCGTGTACGAGTATTTCGCTGCGCGAAATCCGTTTTATAAACTGCGGGGCAATGTCTTTTTCATCAACGATCTCTCCTACCAGCTCTTCCAATACATCCTCAAGCCCTACTATGCCCACCATGTTGCCGTAATCGCTTACCACAAGGGCGAGGTGGTTTTTTGACTCGAGAAAATCTTTCAATAGGTCGTCTCCCAATCTTGATTCGGGAACCGTGAGGTGCTTGTGCATATATTCTTTGATGAGCGAGGCGTGTTTGTCCTCGGCCAGGGCCTTGAGCATATCCCGCTGGTGAACCATGCCGGTGATGTTGTCTTTTGAATTTTCGTAGACTGGAATCCGGGAATGGCTAGCATTCTTGATGAGCTCTTGCGCTTCGCCGAGAGAACTCGCGCCGTTCAGGGAAAATACGAAGGGTTTAGGCGTCATCATGTCGCCGGCCGTGATGTCGGCCAATTTAAACGCGCGGCTGATGAGCTGGCCCTCGTATTCTTTGATGGTTCCTTCCTTCTGGCCAAGGCGAGCGAGAAAAGCAATTTCTTCTCTTGAGGTCGCGGGTTTGTCCGCGGCCGTAAACGGCGAAGTGATTTTTTGAATGAGCCAGGTTATCGGAGCAAATACTGTTGCGGCAGCTTTGATGGGAGCTGCCATGACAAGTGAAATGAGTTCTGCAAAGCGTTCGCCCAGGCGCTTGGGAATAATTTCTGCCGCAATCATGATGAGGAACGTAAGGAGGGCGGCGAAAAATCCAACCCACTGCTTTCCGAACTCTTCTGCGACTACAAGTCCTGCAAGCACGCTGCCGATGATAGTGATGAGGTTTGAAAGGGATATCAGAGTGACAATAGGTCCTTCCATGGATTCTTTGAGAGAGAGAAGCAGGCGGGCGTTTTTGCTTTTTTCCGCAAGCTGGCGCACGCGATTGATCGGTACGGTAAAAATAGCCGCTTCAGAGGCGGATACAATGGCGTCAAGGACAAGAATGGCGAGAACGATTAAAATAAGCGACGACATTCGTACTATCTATTGTAGCGTACCCCAGACAATTACGAAACCGTTCTCTAATCAATAGCTTTGCATCACTTCGGTCGGGGTTTTAAAGTTTAATCCCATGTGAGGTCTGTCAATATTGTAGTAACGGAGATACTCG
>Ga0155700_117_pt1 | contig 86324 bp, 77 predicted proteins | sample RifCSPlowO2_01_FD_107357 | JGI IMG/M metagenome (GOLD analysis project Ga0155700, IMG submission 107357) | Parcubacteria group bacterium RIFCSPLOWO2_01_FULL_48_18 | reverse complement strand
GTGTCAGTTTACCTGCTGAAAAGGAAACTGTAACATTCCTTGAGCCTGTTCGATGCATAAACACAAACCTAACTAAAAGTTAGCTTTGTGTCAAATCAGGATTTACAGCAATTTTCCCCAATTTACTGGATAATTGTAAAAGTTCTGGTCATTTTCACGCAGGATTTAAGTTATTAATATCTTTTACAAGATGATGCGTTGTGTTGGCGTAGGTGCTTGCGTAAGGTTTGCTTCTGCCGCTTCCGCGCTGGTCGAAAACAATAATGCAACACTTCTCCGGATCAAAGAATCTCCGTGCATTCTCATCACAACCGGCACCGGGCCCCCCCGTGAAGATAGAGTACGGGAACGCCGTTCGGGTTGCCGCATTCCTCATAGTAAATTTCGTGCCCGTCGCCGACCGAAAGATAACCCGAATTATACGGCTCAATCGAAGGAAAAAGCTTCTCAACGGTTTGTCGTTTCATTGCGCGCTACTCCTGGGTATTGAATTGTCAAACTATATTATACCATGTTCGAAATGTTTTGTAAACTTTTCTGGTCGATCGGCTCCCATCAAACCGCGCTTTGGAAAAATAGCTTCCGTCTTCGCCAAGGCCCTGGGTGTTTCAATAGAAGAATTATTAAAGTAAAGTAAAAAATGATAGACTTGAAATATGACAGAAAAAAACTACATTGATTATTTGGTTTCGCTTGAACCAGCTTTCGATCGTGGGGCAAAATTAGCGCTCGCAATGCAAAAAGACGTCGTTGTCCACAAAAAGCTAAATACGGGCATTGCCGAAGTGGACATCGTTACGGAATCCGACATCATGGTTCAGGAATCCGTCCTTGCCGAGGTTCTCAATACATCACTTGCCGGCTGCCGACTCTTCGCAGAGGAGTCGACGCCATCGGTTTCCAAATTCAAAGGAACGAACGGCTATCTTCTCACGCTCGATCCCATTGATGGTACTGCCATTTACGTAAGAGGCGGCTCCCTGTTCTCGATAATCGTCACCCTTTTCCATGGAAACCGGATTATTTACAGCTATTTCAATTATCCGGCCGTCGGATGGTCGCGCCGGATGACCGCAAAAGGAATTGTGGATTTCGGAACCTTGCCGCAACTTCCTTTGTTGTCGAACATAGACGGCCCCCGAACGATTGCCTACACGATCGGTAACCCGAAAGAGGCGGCTCCGGAGATATATAATGAGCTAATTTCAAAAGGTTATGTATTCCGCCAAAGATCGGAACTTGTTCAGAACGCGGGTTCGAGCATTCTTTTCTACCTCAAGAAAGTCGCAGGCTATTACATAGATCACCCTCAAATCTACGATGGGTTGGGCGTATACCAGTTCGCGCAGGTACAAAAAATAAAACTTCTTTCGGAAAATATAGACCTGGCGCATTTTGTTCGCGGCCCTTACGGATTTTGTTATCCGGGATGGTACCTCGCAATGTGGTAAAATTCGAAAACGATTATGACCTGGATGAGATCTAAACAAATCGGCTTGAACCATGTTTTGCCTGTGGTGAGCAAAGTCGAACCATAAGGGCAAAAGGAACTTTTCATAAAGAATCTTTTATGTTTCATTATGTTGGCATACTTTTTTCATTTATCGCGTTAGTTAGCTGGGGATTCGGAGATTTTTTTATACAAAAAACAACGAGAGTAATCGGGAGTTGGAAGGCTCTGTTTTTCATAGGAATGGCGGGCCTCATAGGACTGTTTCCATTTGTAAAAAACGATCTTACTTCTTTAAACAGCGCCAACCTTTTATTGCTCGGTTTACTGGGAGTAGTGGTTGTTTTTGCCGCTCTTTTTGATTTTGAAGCCCTAAGACAGGGCAAAATCGCAATCGTAGAGCCGATTATAGGTTTAGAATTGCCTATGACTGTCGGATTGAGTCTCGCATTAGCAAATGAATCGCTTTCATTTTTACAGTTATTTTTAGTTGGTATTGTTTTCATTGGAATTGTGTTAGCCATTACCGCACATCACACCCGCCTTCATTACCATAAACGAATTTTTGAAAGAGGCGCTATTCTTGCCGGCATAGGAGCGATTGGCATGGCACTTACTAATTTTCTTGTTGGCGTTTCAAGCCAAGGAATTTCTCCTCTCATAACAATCTGGTTTGCACATTCATTGTTGGCTGTGGTGTGCGGCATTTATATTTTGTTTAAGGGCGAATTTGGGAGTTTAATATCTGATTTTAAAAATTATCCTAAACCGATAATTGGGCAGAGTGTCCTTGATAATGTAGCTTGGGTATCTTTTGCGAAGGCGACGACTTACATTCCGATTGCGATTGCAACAACTATCAGTGAAAGCTACATTGCCTTGGCTGTTTTACTCGGATTGTTTGTGAATCGAGAAAGATTGAGAGTTCATCAAATTGTTGGCGTTGCTCTCGCAACAATTGGTGTCATAACACTTTCATATTTTTCTTGAGAATTTGCCGCCAAGTAAAAATCGGAGCACTTAAATTTTGAGCGCCCTGCCCTGGTTCGGGTCGCACGATCGAGCGCCCGTTCGCCGCGCCTCGCCGACTTGTCCGCCGAAAATTTGCTTAAGGCGGAAGCCTTGGTGAAGGCGGTGGGGACCGGGCGTGGTCAGCCCGTTTGGAGCTTGAGGTTTCCTTGGGGTCGAATAACGAGTATGATTTGACGCAGCTTACCATGGATCGAGAAATCGAGATTGGTCAAGATTTCCCCGGACCTTCTCTGATCGGCCTTGGGCGATCCGAATCCACGCCCTTCTGGGAAATTGAACTAACATGAACAAGATTTTAGATTCCACAAACTTCGTTGTTCAAAACTCTCGTTTTGTAAAAATAAATAAAGCGAGGGTTGCAGAATTTTCTATGAGCTTTGAACACGGGAGAATAAATCATTGGTTGAGCCAAGCTCCTTTCGATTTCTCAAATTTTAGCGAAGACGAGGAATTGCGATTCACGTTAATTTTCAACTCTCTTAGTTTTTGTTTTTGGGGCGATCCGAAATGGACTATAGAAAATAATGGGAGGTTTTTTGACGGTGCGTGGGGAATGGTTGTTGCCCTGGGCAGGGCCATAAAAGAAAAATTCCCATTGCTTGATTTTGAATATTGTTTGAAATTAAGCAAAGATGATTTTCAAAAGATTTTAAGAGCAAACGCAGAAATTCCCCTATTTAATGAGAGGCTGAATATCTTGCACGAAATCGGAACTGTTATGGCTGAAAAATATGGAGGCAGAATAGATTCGCTTTTAGAGCCGGCTAACGGAGACGCCTTAAAGTTATTGGAAATAATTGTGCAAAACTTTCCATCTTTTCGGGACGTTTCCCGGTATAAAGAAAAAGAAATTTACTTTTATAAACGGGCGCAATTGCTCGTTTCCGATCTTTGCCAGATGCTCAGTAAGCGAGGTATACTATTTAAAAATGTGGACCAGCTTACCGCTTGCGCCGACTATAAGCTGCCGCAAATTTTAAGGAGATTCGGGATTTTCGAGTACGTGCCCTCTCTTGCCGAAAAAATAGACAACAAAATTGAAATCCCCCATGATTCTAAAGAAGAGATTGAAATACGCGCCAATACGATCCGGGCTGTTGAATTTATCAAGGGGCAAGTAAAAGCGCGGAATCCGAAAATAACCTCAATGGGGATAGACGATCACTTATGGCTTGCAAGCCAGGAAAAATTTCCGGACGAAAAACCGTACCACCGCACGAAAACAACTGATTATTGAACGCTCGTCAGGGACTCGAATCGAAATCAAAACAAAAACCAGATTTTAAATACTTTTTCGAGTTCGGTTCGAATGGTTCACGGCAAGCCGATTTGAGCGGACACCCGGCAGCGCCAATTCGTAAATAGGTTATCTCGCGTGAGGAATGTAACGACCTTGGGCGCATAAGACGCGTTGTGATTGCCGCAACAGGCGAACATCGGTGAAAACCCGCCCGCGAGCGGGCGGTTTTCACTCTTACATAGAATTAACTGCTAGGCCGCGAGGAAGTGCCAGATAAAAAAACCAAAGATAAACAAGCCACCCAGAACCGTGTTTATCATTAAGGCTCGGATGCCATTTTCGGGATTATTCGATTCCTTCATTCTGGATAATGCCAGGTAAAGTACGGCAAAGACACCTACCGCAAACACACTTTTTCCGGTCCAATGATGGCGTGCGACGCTTACGAAAAAATCCTTGAGGGGTTTATAAATCTCTCCGTCTATTGTGACTGCCACCAAATACCATATTGTGACTATGGACGAGCGAATGAGAGCTGTTGTGTTTATCTTCATAATGCTTTTAGTTCAAGCGCGCTTCGCATGCCGCTTGAGATTAAATAGCCCATTCCGGCCATGGAAAATGCCACCAAGACTATAAAGCCCGCGAGAATCATTATTGCCCGAGCAAGGTCCCTTTTGTTTTCTATCAGGTCATTTCCATACTGTTTGAGCGTTCCCCAGACGACGATCGCCAGAAATGGAAGGAAAATGAAAACGTGTTCTTTGGTTTCCGTGATAACGCTGTGCGCCCATGGATATGGACCGGCCTTTATCACCGCCTTGACCGTGGCTTGATAATCGGTGAGGTAATAATAGCCGCCCGTGATCCAGGAAAGAAAAATCAGAATCACGCCGAAGCCGGCGATCATTTTAGCACGGCGGATGCGGCCTTCTGTAGGACTTAGCATTTCTACCATTACCCAAAGAAAAGCCAAGGCGCTCAATTCTCCCAGGACCGCATGTAAACCTATTAAGTAGTGCATATACCAAATATTATATAATAATTTGTGCAATTAGCACATCAAGGGTAACCGTAACCTATGCGGTTATTTTGGTTGAGAGAATCAGGAATCGAACCTAACATTTTTTGAACTCACCCAATTGTGTTGATAAAAACGAGATGGCGTGATACGTTTGAAATAGCATTGATGTTGAAAATGAGGAGACTTGCTCGATGAGAAACCGAAGGATTTTCTGGAAATTTCTGTATTTTCTGGCAGCAAGCATCGGCATTTCATTTCTTCTCTCTGTCCGGGCGATGAATGCGCCGCAGCCTGAATTTATGGGATCGCCGCCGCGTCAGAATCCGTATGCGACGCCGCGGAGCCCTCTTGATTTAAACTATCGCGGCACCGGGATAGAAAAGTTCTGGAAATCGCTCCGGCCTACCGGATATTACAAATTATGGAGTCCGTCATTTTGGGCAACGCCTATCGTTCATCATTTTGTCGGGTGGGATATCCTTGAAGAGGATGTATGTTTGCGGGGAACAATAGTTTCTATGCACATTGCCGATGACGGGGATATTAATTATCTCATGGACCTTCTTTCCGAGTTCAGCCGTTATGCCTCGCCTCATCCGAAAGACAATCCCGGACAAAAAACAATACTTGTTGAAATCCCTCTGAAAATGAGAATGAGCTTTCCGGCGGTGTACGACATTGCCCTCGGTGATTCGCTGTATGTTTGCGGCCGGTACGTATTTGACCGCAATCACGGCGGCTGGACAGAAATTCATCCCCCCCGATGGATATGCCTCATACGGCCGGATGAGCCGTGCGTTCCCTGAAGCTATGGCCCCAGGGAGTTTTTTAACCGTATCGAAAAAAGCCGCCCGCCAATACGCGCGGCCTTTTCATTTTTTGGCAGTTGGCATATTATTGGGTATATGTCATTAGCCGGACAGATCAAGGAAAAGATCGACGCGGTCGGGTTTATTTCTGATTTTGTAAAGCTGAAGAAAGCGGGGATGAGTTATAAAGGGTTGTGTCCGTTTCACAAGGAGAAAACTCCTTCGTTTATTGTTTCTTCCCAGCGGCAGATTTGGCATTGTTTTGGGTGCGGAAAAGGCGGCGATGTTATTAAATTTGTCAGCGAATTCGAGAACATTGAGTATGGAGACGCGTTAAAGACATTGGCGGATCGGGCAGGCATCGATGTTAAAAAGTTCGGATCCGGAACGGGACGGGATGACTTTGACGTATTGTATGAGATGAATGAAGCCGCTACCACCTTTTATCAGGAGCAGTTAAAAAAGCATCCGTCAGCGGCGCAGTATGTAAAAGAACGCGGCTTAAAACCCCATACCATTGAGGAGCTTCGCGTAGGTTTTGCTCCGGATGCTTTTGATGGAGTCGTCACGCATCTGGTGAAAGTGGGATATCGCGTGCAAGACGCGGAAAAAGCCGGGTTGATCATAAAGTCCGACAAAGGCTTGTATTTTGATAGGTTTCGCGGTAGAATCATGTTTCCTATCGTTAATCATTCGGGGAGAGTGTGCGCTTTTAGCGGCAGGATTTTGCCTTCGGTTGAAGAGGGATTGGCGGCGCGGGGCCAGGAGGTGGCAAAGTACGTCAATACGCCGGAAACGCCGATTTTTTATAAGCATAAAATTCTCTACGGATTTTTCAAAACGAAAAACGACGTCCGGAAAGAAAATCGGGTATTTCTGGTTGAGGGGCAGATGGATTTTCTTCTTGCGTGGCAGGATGGCGTTTCAATTGTTGCGGCGACTTCAGGAACTGCCCTTACCGAAGATCATTTGAAAACGCTTAGGCAGTATAGCGAGAATCTCGTTCTCGGCTTTGATAATGATACTGCCGGAGGATATGCGAGTGAGCGCAGCATCGATATGGCAAACGCGCTGGATTTCAATGTGGGAATCGTCAGCTTCGGCGAGCACAAAGATGCTGCGGAATTCGTGATGCATCGGCCCGGAGAGCTGTGCGAGAAGGTAGGGCGCGCGCAGTCTGCCATGGAGTTTTATTTTGCGCGCTATCTTCGGCCTCATGAAGACGCAGTTGAACGGAAGAAGCACATCAGAACGCTGCTCGGCAAAATTAAGTTACTGGGAAGTCCGGTGGAGCAGGCAACTTGGATTAGGGCACTTTGCGAAAAAAGCGGCATCGCTGAGCAGTTTCTTATTGCCGAGCTTCAATCGCTCAGAGCCCATGCTGTAGCAAGCCGCGCGCCGTATGGCGGCGCGCAGGAGAAAACAGATACGGCCGCGAAGGAGCGTTTGCATGTCGTGGCGGAAAATTTGATTGCGCTTGCGACGATCAAAAAAGAACTGCTGGCTAAGCTTGACGAACACGTGCGTTATTTGCCGGAGCCGTATCAGAAAATTTATAATTTCCATAAAGGTGGAGGGGATTCGCAAGCTGCGCCGGACGTAGGAGTGGCATTGGATTATGTGACACTCAAGTCCGGATATCTTTTCAATACGGAAGACCCCGACTATGAAGCGAAATTGGCGGATGAAGTTGGGTCGTTGCTGCATCAGTTGAAACTTGAGTGGTTTAAAGAGCGGCGAAAAGTTCTTGCGTCGGCAATTAAAGAAGCAGAATCCGGAGGAAGGAGCGAGGAACTCTCGCGTGCGCTTGAAGAATTTCATCGTATCTCGGGCGAATTGGCAAGTTTGTAAAGGGCTTTGTCCAAAATTACGATCCCGAGTTTGTCGAGGGAGAAGTAATTTTGGCAACAAAACCTTTACCCTGAGCTTGTCGCCCTTCAAGTTTTTCAGGGCGACCCTGAGCGGAGCCGAATGGGTCGAAGGGTTTCAATGCTGTAATTCTTCGACTGCGTCGCGTTAAACGCGACTTCGTTCAGAATGCTCCATTTTGTAGCGAGATTTTCTTCGCCGCGAATGGAGCTCGAAAATCTCGACAAAATGGGCAAATCCAAAAAGATGAAAAAATTGAAGAAGAACAATAAACCGAGATTGCATTCGCGTCATCGAAAGAGGCTGCAAAAAAAGCGAAAAAGAGGACGGATCCGTCGGCGAATTCGGCGGCCGGCTATTTCCCGAAAGCGGCGCCTGATGCGGAAGAAATTCCCGCAAGTAAAAAGGCGTGGCCCCAAGGTCGCTCCGCCGATTGACGCCAAAGAAAAAGAACGGATCACCCTGAGTCTGATTAAAAAAAGCAAAGGGCGAGGATTTGTGACGGATTTGGAAATCCTGCATGCGCTTCCGAATATCGAGAAGAACTTGGGTTTCCTCGAAGAGGTATACGAAAGACTGGAGCGCGCCAATATTAAAATCGTGGAAAGCAAGGATTTCCTGGAGGGACCGGACGATATCGGCATCACGCAGGAGGACTTGCGTGAGGCGATGTCGATTCCGTTCGAGGGAGAACTTACGGATGCAGTGCAGATGTATCTTAAAGAGATTGGTCGCGTTTCGTTGCTTACCAGGGAAGAAGAACGGGAGTTGGCGAAAAAAATTGAAAAAGGGGATGAGCAGGCCCGTCATCGCCTTATTCAAGCGAACCTTCGGTTAGTGGTTTCCATTGCGAAAAAATATGTCGGCCGCAGTCCCAATTTGAGTTTGTTGGACCTTATTCAGGAAGGAAACATCGGCCTTTCGCGCGCGGTGGAGAAATTTGACTATCGAAGGGGCTACAAATTTTCCACGTATGCCACGTGGTGGATTAAACAGGCGATAACGAGAGCATTGGCAGATCAATCGCGCACCATCAGGATCCCGGTGCACATGGTGGAGCGCATTTCAAAATATACGCAGATGAAGCGGCAGCTGCTTCAAGAGCTTGGCAGGGAACCGCTTCCCGAAGAGATAGGAGTAGAGATGAACGTGCCCGTCGACAAGATACGGCACATTCAGCGGATTTCTCAAGAAACCGTTTCTCTGGAGGCGCCGATTGGCGAGGGAGACGACGACTCGACGCTTTCAGAGTTCGTCCCGGACGAAACCAGTTTGACGCCCCAACAAGCCACCACGCAGAAGCTTTTGAAAGACCAGATTGGGGAAATCCTGGTTGATCTGACGCCGCGCGAACAGAAAATCCTTAAAATGCGGTTCGGTCTTGACGACGGCGTGACGCATACGCTTGAAGAAGTGGGCAAAGTGTTTAGCGTCACGCGCGAGAGAATCCGCCAGATTGAAGCTAAGGCGCTGGACCGGATGCGCGTACATCAAAGTTTGAAAAGGCTTGAGGGATATGAGTTGAAGTAGTTACTGCCATCGTGATGTCAAGCGATGAAATCAGAAAAAGATTTCTAGAATATTTTGAAAAACGAGGACACATAATTGTGCCCTCGTCATCGTTGATTCCCGATGATCCTTCGGTGCTTTTGACGACTGCCGGGATGCAGCAGTTTAAGCCGTATTATGGAGAGCTCGATCCGATGACGACTGTACATCCATCCATTGGAAGGCCGGTAGGTGAAAATGTCGCGTCGGTTCAGAGATGTTTCAGGACGTCCGATATCGACGAGGTGGGGGATGAATCGCATTTGACGTTTTTCGAAATGCTGGGGAATTTCAGCTTCGGGGGTTATTTTAAGAAAGAAGCGATCCGGTATGGATATGATTTCGTCGTGAACGAAATGAAGTTGCCGATCGAATATGTTACGATTTTCGATCCGGCGAGAGTACCCGGCGGTGACTGGAGAAAGGAAGGCGTGCCATTCGATCAAGAATCATACGATATTTGGAAAAATGAAATTGGGCTGTCGGAAGAAAAAATCAAGCGTGAAGGAGTCGATAATTTTTGGGGTCCGACCGGAAATGAAGGTCCATGCGGGCCGACAACTGAATTGTACGTCAGGAGCGTGGACGGAAAAGACATTGAGGTTTGGAATATCGTGTTCAACGAATTTTACTGCGACAAAAATCGAAAACTCATGCGCCTAAAAACGCCGGGGGTTGATACCGGCATGGGCTTGGAACGATTGGCCATGGTGGTTCAAAAAGTCCCTACGATTTTTGAAACCGACCTGTTCGTGCCGCTTATGGCGTTCATCCCCGAAGCAATGCCGACGGATCGGAAACTGATTTTTGCCGATCATGCGCGCGGTTCCGCGTTTTTGATTTCGGACGGAGTCCGTCCCTCGAATAAAGAAGCCGGCTACATTCTGCGGAGGCTTTTGCGGAGAATTATCGTACACATGTATTTGGAACAGAATCCGGGCTTTGATTTCAGGAAGCTTTTCGAAACCGTCGTGCGGAACTATAAGGATTTTTATCCGGAACTGGATCATGAAACGACTGTGTCGGTATTCGAGGAAGAAAACAGGAAATTCCGGAAGACGATCGCAAACGGCCTCCGCGAATTAAAAAAAATGCCCTTGGTGGATGGAAAGTCCGCATTTAGATTATATGAAACCTTCGGGATCCCGTATGAAATTATCAAGGAATTATCAGATGATAAGGGGAAAAATCTTCGGCGCGAAGACTTTGATAAGGAGTTTAAGCGGCATCAGGAAATTTCCCGTGCCGGACAGGAAAGGAAATTCGGCGGGCACGGGCTCCTGCTCGATACCGGAGAATTGAAGGCCGGCAACGAGGAGGAATTAAAAAAGGTGACCCGTCTTCATACGGCAACGCACTTGCTTCATCAGGCGCTCCGTGACGTGCTGGGTAACTCGGTCCGGCAGATGGGATCGGATATCACGGTGGAGCGAACGCGATTCGATTATACCCTCGATCGCAAAATGACACCCGAAGAGATTAAAAAGGTAGAAGCAATTGTGGATGAGAAAGTGAGCGCAGGGCTTCCGGTTTCTTTCAAAGAGCTTCCGCTTAGAGAGGCGGAAAAGACTGGGGCGCTTCATTTTTTCAAAGCTAAATACCCGTCGCTCGTGAAGGTGTATTATATCGGCGATTCAATTGAAAAAGCCTACAGTAAAGAATTCTGCGGCGGTCCTCACGTGAACAATACCGCGGAAATCGGCAGGGTAAAGATTTTAAAAGACGAAGCAAGTTCTGCGGGGGTAAGGAGAATTAGGGCGGCAGTTGATTGATTGACAGAGCGCCATTTTTTTAGGTACGATTGCGTTAGTTGCTTGAGAACGGAACAGAAAACGCACCGCTTCGCTGATCGTGAAAGGAGAAGCATGGTTTTCGGACCGAACAGAAGGGGATACATTGATATTAGTTTTGCCAGGTTTCTGGGTTCGTATATCCCGATCAGCTTGGCTGTTACGCTTATTCTTGTTGTACTTGGGCTTCTTTGCTCTTCTATTTTTGGATCAGATTCGCAGCAAAGGCGCTCTATGCTAACTGCTCTTAGTGGTCGCGAGATTGGTCATGATGACGAGAATCGCGTTGCGGCTTCGCTTGTGCGGCAGCTGCTTGACGGCATGTCGTATGAGGAGGGCGAGGTTTTTCTTAGAAGATTGGGCGCGGTGCGCCGGTTAGATGTATTTAATTCCTTGCCTGCGGTAGTTGATTTTCTGGCGAGAGAGGAGAAGTTGAGCAGCCTTGTTCTTAAAGACGACGGCCATGCTCGACTTCTGATAAAGGCTGCAGGCGAGAACAGCGGAAGAGGCAGAATGTTTTTGTTTGCGACGGCGCGTAAGCGTTTTTTCACGGATCTCATGAGCGGCCGCAATAGGGCGAGTATATTGAGCGATCTCTACGGATTGTCTCAGGATAGTGATCAAGGTGGCGATTATTATGTAAGCTGGTTGTTGAAGCACCGCCAGGAAGTATTGGGCGTTATGCACGGCCATGCAGATTCGGTTGAATCTATCGACAGGGACCTTTTTTCGCCTGCCGATTTTTTGAAATATCTTTTCCTGGGAAGTTGGCTGTTCTTTGGCTTGGTCGCCACGGTGGAATATCTTATTCGTACGGCAGCGTGGAAAGAAAATCCGTTGGAACTTCCGTGGAAGTTGGCATGGGTTTATTTTGCGGCGGCTTGCATGATGTCCGGCATCGTTGTCGCTGCGCCGTTCGTATGGGGTATTGCTGTTTTCACCAGGAATAGAAATATTAAGCCGCAGCTTCCGCAGATTGGCTTCGCGCGTCGTACCTGGCGAATGCGGATGCGGGGGGGAGTGGAAGTGCGATCGTCCGCCCCGCTGGAAGAGCGCAGGCAGTTATTTGCAGCGCGCTGCACAGCTGCTAAAGAAAACTTGGCGGAGTCGCGGGCACGGTTTGTTCGGCATGGGAAGGAGTTGTTCTGGCCGCAGACCGCTTCTGTAGAAAGGCAGATAGCAGGATTGAAATCCCAAGCTTCATCGTATGGGGAGCAGCTGCAGAGGATTCAGAGGGAGATTGCAAACAAGCAGACCGCTTCTGTAGAAAGGCAGATAGCAGAATTGAAATCCCAAGCTTCATCGTATGGGGAGCAGCTGCAGAGGATTCAGAGGGGGATTGCAAATAAGCAGATTGAGCATGACAAGTTCGTGGTTGCATCAGGGGCAGCGGAGAGTCCTGGAATAACCGACATCCTCTTGAGCGATCTGGAGCTTATGCTCGGCTGGCCTTCGGTAGCGGCGTACGAAATAAGCGAGGACAACACCTTGCATGTTTACACAAACCCTATTGTTATTCCGTACAAGGGCAAAAGATATGAAATCGGGAATTTCGAGATCAAAATTTCTCTTCTGGGGGCTGGGTGCGTTCTGGAAGTGAAGAATTTTTGTTCTACGCATCCGATGGGAGAGCAGCATCCGCATCAGGAATCTGATAGAGCAACGCCTCATTGGTGCAAGCAGATTAATCGAATCCATGAGCATTTTCGGAACGGTAATCTGCTTGCCGGGATAAGTATTATTATACAAGAGTTGTACACTTACCGTCCGGGGCAGATACACGGCGGCCCCATCAAAGAGTGGAAGGAGGTAATTGATGCGTAAGCCCGTTTTTTCCCGTTCGTGGCCTCAGCTCGATAGTGGTAAGCGTGCTCCGGAGGGCGCTGAGGGGCGAGCAGGAAGTTTCAACCCGGCGGTTATTGACGGCTCTTTGTATTCTCCGCCTGAAGTTCGAATTCAACCTGCCGCGATTCAGAAAATCCTTGCGTATGCGGATTTTTGTCCGGTTGAGATTAACGGATTTGGAATCGTCAAGCGGCTTGAGGGCAATAAATTTCTAATCACGGACGCGTTTATTCTGCCCCAAACAGTAAGCAGCATTTCGGCAGATATGGATGATCTTGCGTACAATCGATTCATTGTTGAATTGGTTCAGAATGGACTTGATCCGTACGCATGCAAGCTTCAATGGCATTCGCATGTCGACGCGCCCGCGTTTTTTTCTCCGAAGGATTTGCGCACCATTCGCGGTTATCTTACAGACTTTATGATCAGTTTAGTTGTGAATAGGTGGCGTGAATACCAATGCCGAATTGATGTGTATAAACCGTTTCCGTTGAGCCTGGATGTTCCGGTTTTGGCTGTTTTGTCCGAGGCGTCGCAGGAAGTTTTGGATGGGTGCATTGAAGATATCCGTGCAAAAGTGAAGCGCCGCAGACGTATTCCATTTCTTGGCGAAGAGGTTGTGCCGGAAAGCGATAGGCGTACCGACGCTGTTTCTCGGGCCGATGCAGAGAGGTTCGGGCCATGAAGACAGATTTCACCAGGCAATTGGACATTCTGTCCCCGAGCGAACTTGTCTATCCGGTAACCATTGTGGGCGCAGGAGGCATTGGCAGTCCGGTTGCGCTTTGTCTGGCTAAGATGGGATTTAGCCGCATTTCGGTGTATGATCCTGACTTCGTTGAGGATATTAATGTTCCGAACCAGATATATCGGCCGGCCGATATCGGGAGTCCTAAAGTCGACGCCCTCGGCAGTCTTATCGCAGAGCTTACCGGTACTTCCATTACGGTCCATCAAGAAAAATTCGAGGGCCAACGACTGTTAGAGGGTATTGTGGTTTCGGCAGTTGACCGCATGGAGATGCGCATGATAGTATGGAAAGCAGTCCGGTATAATACCGGCGTGCAGTTCTTTGTCGACGGCCGTACCGGTGGTGAAGTGCTTCAGGTGTTCTCCGCCGTGCCGTACCAGATTGAGGATGTGGAATTATACGAATCGATGCTTTTTCCGGATGAAGAAGCGGCAGAGCTTCCATGCACTGCGCGCTCCATTTTTTATGTAGGATTTATCATTGCCGGACTCATCTGTCTGAACGTAAAGTTGTGGGTCCGGCAGCAACAGTACGGTCGCCAAATTACATATCATCTTGTACCCGGAGTTTTTGTTTCGCAGGAGTAGTGCAGTACAGTAGAGCAGTGCCACCCCAAAACCCGAAAGCAAGGAGAAAGCCATGACCACTGCAGCAGAGCCAAGAAGAGAATCAACCGTGCGGTTGGTAGTGCAGGATCAGACGGAGCGTGTTCCTTTCACCAGCGGGTTGACGGTTGCGGGCCTGCTTCAGAGCAAGGGCGTTGTACCGAATGGAAAGAATACGGTGAGCGTCAACGGCGAGCCGGTTCGAGATCCTAGAGAGAGGACCGTTCGAGAGAACGATCTGGTAGTGGTCACCCCAAAGGTGGCTAACGGTTAATTCGCAGCGAGCGAATGCGTGATTTCCCCATCCGTGCGGTGGGGAATTTTTATTCCAAAAAGCCTTACGAATTTGAAACGACTCGTTGCAGGACAAAGCTATCTGGCCAAAATAGAAAAAAGGCTTTATGGTGGAGTATAGTACCTTTGCAGACTGGGCAACGCGAAAGGATGTGTTTGAATGAACGCGCTCATGCGGCGGCTGCAAGAATGGTATAAGGATTGGGTTAAAATTCGCGAGGCGTGCTTTGACCGGCGCGCGGGCGTGTTGTTGAAGCCCCTGGCGCTTGTTATGTGTCTGGACGCCGGACTTACGCTTTTGGGTCAGCGGGAGGCGTACTGGAATCACTTTGCCAAATATATAACCCCATTTTCCGGCGGGGCGAATGAGTTGGCTCTTTTTGGAATAGGAGAGTTTCTACTTAGTGTCCATCCGCTTGTTTTTTCCGGTTTATTTGCTGCATATGCGGCATTCATGTATTTGCTCGTTCTGCACCGGCATTTGAAGAAGAGGAAGGGAATTTACGTAGGTACCCTGTTGGTGCTTCATGCCGGAGCGGCTTTTGACTGGTTGGATACCATTGCGTTGTGCGTTTTTAAGAATATTCCGGATGCCGTAATGGCCGATTCTCAGCAAATATGGTTGTTAAAGATTTTTTACGTTTTTTTCCTTGCGTACTTTACGACAAAGGCCTGGAGAGCCTATCGGCGCCGCATGAGACGAGTGCTTCATTAACTTAATTTTGTCTGCTCTATGACAAAAAATACTGTATTTATGCGACGTTTTGTGACAACGATGGTATCAAAATTAAGTTAATTCAGCACTAGCAGGCGCAATCGGACAAAAGGGGTAGAAGCGATAAACATTACGAGCGGATGAGCCAAATCCGCTCGTTTTAAAAACTCCTTGATTGGCTTAGGGCTTGTAAATAAATAACCTTTGCAGATTCGGTTACAGATTTGCCCCAGATTCGGTTTTTCCGATTGAGCGGAATCTGAAGCGCAGCAGCGCTACGGTGAAGATTCTGCGATTGAGGAAAAGCCGAAGATGGGGTGAAGATGGAAGCGAGATGGGAAGGTTATTTATTTACAAGCCCTTAAGCAGCAGGCGGTGTGAGTTATTAACAACAACTATTCTCGATATGCTATAATGAAGATTAAGATTGTAAGGTGTTGTTGGACCATTGTTCCTAAAGGTCGGATTCTTAACCCTTTTTGGTTACTTTTATGGTTATTCAAACGTGGACTGATGCATTGGTGGATTCGTTTTGGCGGCTGTGGGGCGGCGTGGCTGGTTTTTTGCCGTCTCTTGTCGGCGCGCTGGTGGCGTTTATCGTTGGATTGGTGGTTGCCTCTGCGCTCGGTTCTTTGGTTGAGCGCTTGCTCACGGCGGTCAAACTTGACTCCGCCCTCGCCTTTCTTAATCCGTATCTTGAACGGTCCGGATTGAAGCTGCGATCAGGACGGTTTTTCGGGCAAGTCGTGTTTTGGTTTTTGTTGGTGGTGTTTCTTTTGACGGCTTCTGAAATCCTTGGTCTTTTTGAGCTCTCGAACTTTTTGCGGCAGGTATTGCTGTTCGTACCCAACATTGTCGTTGCGGTGTTGATCATGGTGGCTGCACTTATGATCGCCAATTTTCTAAGGGGATTGGTGAAATCATCCGCATCGAGCGCGAAAATTCATTCGGCGAATTTCTTGGGATCTTTGGCGTGGTGGGCGGTGGTGTTGTTTGGGCTCTTTGCTGCGCTAGTGCAGCTTCGAGTCGCCGTAGCGCTTATCAATACGCTGGTCACCGGACTTGTGGCAATGCTGGCGCTTGCCGGAGGGATCGCGTTTGGTCTTGGAGGAAAAGATTATGCCGCGCATCTTTTGGAGCGGCTTCGGGAGCAGTTTGAAAGCAGGCATCATCATTAGATTTGTTCGATTAATTCAGAATTACTTCAAGTCCCGCACGCTGCGGGATTTGTGGTTTTGCGCCACTTCACTTTATTCAAACACGCTGCCTCAACATATGTTACGAATGCTTGATAATATTTCCCGGAAGTGCTATACTTGTAGCAGTATTTCGGAAATTGACCTTGGTGGCTTGCTTGAAAGGAGGCGGTTTTAATGCTTGCCAGAAGAGGCGTATATATCTTCGGCAGTTTCGCATCGAGAGTAAAAGCGTGGTGGGATAATTGGGATTTGAAGAAGGTATGTATCGGGCATAGCCGGGTTGCGCTTATTACGCTCGCAACTTTTTTTGGCACGTACGGCATCTTTGGGAATCCGGTTGCCGCGGCAGTATGCGGATTTCTGGCATTTGTTCTCGGCCACGGTTTCATTTTCAGCTTGCTCTACGAAGGAAAGGTAAGGCGGAAAACAGCAGACACTCAATCATATGACGACGTGGTTTTTGTTGGTGGCTTGCTTGGACTTTGTGTAAGCGTCGTTGCCGGTTTTATCGTGGGCATTACTGCCGATTCCATTCACGCGGGTACCGGCTGGTGGTATGCCTTTGCTTCGGCGGGCGTTGTTTTCAATCTGTATTTTCTGTGGAATGCAATGACCGAGTCGTGGCATTTTGTCCGTGGTCTTTCGCATTGGAGAGTTTTCGGACTCACGAGCGCGTGGTATGTTGCGCTGTATTGCCTTGTGTTCTCATTCCTTTTCGGTTTTTCAAGCCAGTGGCTTTGGGTTATCCTGGGAACTCTTATATTTGCCGCGCCCTCCTTATTCAAGAAACTCGGAGAGAAAATATATGCCGTTATGATTAGCGCGCCTGCGTCCTTTCTTGAAGAAGACCGGAGGATTATCGAGGAGCTTGAGGTGAATTTTCACGCGTTCAGCTCCGCGGCAAAAGACGTTCCGCTTTTGGCCGAAGTCGTTGACTGGTTTGAGGAGTTTTGGGAACGGCAGCTTCCTTTGTGGCTTTCCCGCCGCCGTTCGCTTGAGGCGCAAGTCGCCTCTGTTTCGGGGAATATCAAGAAATTGAAAGCGATAGGAGATGCTGTCGATGAAGAAGAAGCGTTGCTTGGGAAAGTGCGGGCTGCATCACGTGCCCTGGATCGCGATTTCGTTAAGATGAATTCGTTTCTCTTGGGACAGGCGTTTGAGGCCATGAACATCAAGACTCGTTCGGGAGCGAATCAGGGGAACTTTGAGGATATTAAAAAGCGTGCCGATGAACTGCGCAAGGCCCTTGAGGAAGCTGATAGTGATCAGCTTGCGGATGCAATTGATGCTCTTGATAAGCCGAAGAGTAGGCCGCGTATTCGCTGACCCGGATTCGAAGAGGTAGGACGTAGTTTTCTTGTACTATTGTGCAAAGGGTCTCTTGTGGAGAGGCTCTTTTTTCGTAATTCACAAAGAATTCCCATGCCGTAATTTTGTTGACGCTTGGACGTTCTGACGGTATAATAGTTCAAGCTTCATTCATTTCTCGTAAACGGGAACGGAGGCGGTCAGATGATGGGATGGACCCCAATCGCAGTTTACGCGTTTGACGTGAACGGAACGCTCGTTGACGATACTGTCATTTTTTTGACGACGATTAATATGATGCGGCGGCGGTACGGCCTTGCGTCCATGCCTCATGAGGAGTTGCGCCGCAGATTCGGCCAGCCGTGGACCAAAATATTTACGGATGGGGGCGTTGTAAGAACCGATGAGGAATTTTATGAATCGTATAATGAGATTTACACTTCGTTTGCGCCCGCCGAATGCGCACCCGGGGCCCTCGATACGTTGCTTCGCCTTCGCGAACTCGGGTTTCGTCTTGCCATTGTCACGGCGCAGAAATACTGGGTAAGCGAACGATCGCTTCGCCGCTTCCTGCAGATGAATTTGTTTTTGGAAACGCATTTTGGAATTGGCGATAAAGCATCCGTGCTTCGCGGGATTTCGGATAGCCTCGGCCCCCTTGCGTATGTCGGTGATCAAGTTGGAGATGCGTTGCACGCCAAGAAAGCCGGGGCAACGTCCGTCGCATATACCGGCGGTATTCATTCGGAAGATATGCTCCGGGCAGTAGAACCCGATTACGTGATTCATGCATTTCCCGCGCTCGTATCTTTGCCAGTTGAGGCGTATCGTTCGCCGTCCGCGTGAACCTTACGAGAAAATCGCTATGACCGTCCGAAGGCTTCGGGCGGTTTTTTTGAGGCCTTCTCGCGCATAAAAGGATAGCCTTCAGATTGAGGATGGAGCGTAGCCTACGGCAATCTAGATTCGTTCATGAATTTTCGGTTATCCACAAAGAATTCCCATGCCCCCTTGACAAGCTGGAGGCCGGGTGTATAATATGACTACGATGAAGATTATGAGATATATAGGAAGCGAAACTTGACGCGTCTTTTGTCGTCCGGTTGAACTCACGCCGCTTCCCAAAAGTATCGTAGTTTGAAAAAGGAGCGGCGATTTTTAATAGCTTTGTCCAAAATCTGGAGTTGTAAACGAGCAAATTTTGGTTACAAAACATTAACCCCGCACTAATTTTGCCGTAATTTTTGTGAGGGATAAGGATTTTGTAATAAGCGTGCCATGCGCTCGCGAAGCGCGGGCGGCGAACCTTGTATCAGAATCGGTGCGGGGCGCGGTAGCTCCGAGCGAAAGGGAGCGGCCTGCCTCGTAGTGAACGCGAAGCGTTCTACTTCGGGGAGCGTTTCGCTGTAATCAATTTCGCAAAATTTAGTGCTGGGGTAATTTCCAGATTTTCGCTCATCAATTCCTGTCTCGATGCGTCGGGGTAGAGATTGCTGAATGAAAGAAATGGTTGAAATTCCAGAACCTCGAAAACCACACTTCGTAGTTTGCCGTCTGGCGGATATACGGAGTATATAACGGAAATAAAAGATTAGCCCGCCAAAATTTTCTGGAAGACGGAAAATTTAAGCGGGCAAGCAGGTAACACGCTCATCCTTGTGCTTCGCACAAGGAAATTCGAAGCACGAAGCACGAAATTCGAAACGAAGGTTTCGAGTTTCGAAATTCGAATTTCGGATTCCCTCGTGCGGAGCACGAGAAGTTATCTTGATGGGCGTGGGGATTAATTAAATAAGGGCATATGGTGGATGCCTTGACTTGAGAAGGCGATGAAGGACGTGGCGTGGCTGCGATAAGCTTCGGGGAGGCGCTTAGCAACCTATGATCCGGAGATTTCCGAATGGGGAACCCCCGCCGTGCAAACCACGGCGAGCCGTGCTTTGCACAGAAATCCGAAGTACGAAATACGAAATCCGAAACAAAAAGCTTCGAATTTCGATATTCGAATTTCGAGTTTCCGCGCAGAGCGCGGCGGCGTACCCGCTGAATTGAAACATCTTAGTAAGCGGAGGAAAAGAAACCAACATTCAGCTCTACGCTGTGCTAACTAAGTTACCTGCTCAATTTTTTGGATTTGGAGAATAAAAAAAGAGGACCGTCGCGCGCGGCGGTCCCAGAACTCAAGCACCCCGAGGACAGAAGTCAAGCAAGGGATGCTGATAGTATTATAGCATGCTGGTAGGTTTTGTCAAGAGTCCAAAAATTTGAGCAGGTATAAGGTTGGAACAGTGTTCTACTGAATCATTCCCTTAGTAGCGGCGAGCGAAAAGGGAGGAGCCTAGAGCTCGGGTGTGCAGCATCGGGAAGCTTCAAATTTCAAAGTCCATATTTCTATTTTTTTCGCGAAGCATATTTCAAATTATTTCAGAAATATGTGGAAATATATAGAAACTCAGAAATATGCGGACATATTTTGTCATTTGGAATTTCCGCTGCTGTGCATCTGGGCAGTTGTAAGATAGTAACGTCTTCCTGATTTATCAGAGAGGGGGGGTGTAAGTAAGACTTCGTTAGTAGAACAACTTGGAAAAGTTGGCCAAAGAGGGTGATAGCCCCGTATGCGAAAACGGTCTTATAACCCCAGTTATTATCGACTCTTTAGAGTCGGAGCTATGATATTTTTACATGTCGTAGTTTCTTGAGTACTTCGACGACAGAAAGCGTCGGAGGAAACCGCGAGTACTATCTCGCAAGGCTAAATACTTCTCAAGATCGATAGTGAACAAGTACCGCGAGGGAAAGGTGAAAAGTAGCCCTATTAGGGCAGTGAAATAGTACCTGAAACCATATGCTTACAAGGAACCGAGGCTGAGCATCTCACTGTCGTGAGATGCGGAATATAGAATCTTGAATTTTGAATTTGGAATGATTATTCCAAATTCTCCCGCCAATCTCCGAAGGGCGAAGCCCTAGGCAAGATTGGCGAGGATCCCGTACTGTCCGCGATGAAGATAGGACAAAATCTTCATTCGGAGATTGGCGGGACCCTAGCCAACTGTAGCCGCTCTCCCGCTTTCAGCGGGATCGCGGACAGTTGCGGGACAACTTCTTCCGCCAAAGGCGGATCCGCCTCAGGCGGAAAATTCTGCACCGAACGAGAGTGAGGTGCTTGGTGACGGTGTGCCTATTGAAGAATGAGCCAACGACTTTATCTATGTTGCAAAGTCTAATCCCGAAAAGGGAGAAGGCGCAGGGAAACCGAGTGTTAAAAGCGCGTTACTTTAGCTCGATAGCTTTTTAGCTCAACAGCTCGTTAGTTTTCTATCGAGCTAACGAGCTAATCGGCTAACGAGCTTAAGTTAGCAGCATGGATAAGACCCGAAACCAGATGAGCTTGCCATGGCCAGGATGAACGCCGGGTAACACCGTCGGGAGGTCCGAACCGGTGGGTTGTGCAAAACCCTCGGATGAGCTGTGGTAAGGAGTGAAAAGCTAATCGAATCTGGTAATAGCTGGTTCTCCCCGAAATCGCTTTAGGGCTAGCGGCGTTTTATGTCATGCCGGAGGTAGAGCTACTGGATGATCCTCAAAGGGCGAAAGCTCGGATGATCAATCAAACTCCGAATGCCGGCAGGATTACAACGCTAGTTAGACCGTGGGGGCTAAGCTCCATGGTCGAGAGGGAAACAGCCCAGATCGCCGTCTAAGGTCCCTAAATTCTTGCTAAGTGTAAAAGGTAGTAATCAGCCGAAGACAGGTAGGAGGTTGGCTTAGAGGTAGCCATCCTTTAAAGAGTGTGTAACAACTCACTATCATATCGGCCGCATCTCACTAAGGCGAGATACTTGAATGACCAATTTCTAATTGACCTAATTTCTAATAAATTTCCAATACCCAATTTCGGAATTCGGTTACTGGGATTTATTTAGAAATTAGAAGTTAGGATTTAGAAATTTGAGCACCGAACTTTAGTGAGGTGCGGTTGATTGGCTGGTTGCGCCGAAAATGTACCGGGGCTAAGCAAGATACCGAAGACGCGAATTACCTGCTCAAATTTTTGGACTAATAAAATAATAAAAAAGAGGCCACCCATTGACGAATGACCCCTGACCTGACTCGTGGAAGTTCTTGTTAGACGACTATGGTCGTAACGACCGCGACGATCACCCAAGAGCCGTAGATGAGTGTTCCTTTCATGGGTTCAACTCTCCACGCTTCGATCATGCGGCTTTCCGTAGCTCATGATCATTGAGATCGTTATCGCCCCAAAGACTAATGCCGAAACAAGTGAAGAAGTCGGTTCCACGACAAGCTCCTTGATTGAGGGTTCGTTGCAATTATAGCATAAAGTTAAGTTTTTTGTCGAGAGTCCAAAAATTTGAGCAGGTAGTGGTAGGGGAGCATTTTGTGCGCAGCGAAGGTTGACCCGCGAGGGCGACTGGAGCGCACAGAAGAGAGAATGTTGGCATGAGTAACCAACAATGCCGATGAGAAATCGGCACTCCGTAAGCCCAAGGTTTCCGTGGCAATGGCAATCAACCACGGGTGAGGCGGTCCTAAGCCGATGGCGAAAGCCGAAGGTGATGGACAGACGGTTAATATTCCGTCCCACCGATACTATTTCGATGGAGCGACGGTTGAAATAAGGCCGGGCGTCTTAATGGTTTGACGCTGTTTGCTTGAAGGAATGTTGGACAGGCAAATCCGTTCAACTGTCTTTTATGGCAAATTCCGAAAGCAGACGAAAGTTTTGGTTTTTACCAGGGCAATCCGGCTGAAGAGCGATCCAAGAAAAACTTCTAGAGTTAATAGTATTGGTTCCGTACCGCAATCCGACACTGGTGGGCGGGGCGAGTAGCCCAAGGAGAACGAGTGAGTCCTCGTTAAGGAACTCGGCAAAAAAGCGGCCGTAAGTTAGCGATAAGGCCTTCCCGAGCACCGCAAGGTGCGAGGGACGCAGCGAAAGTTTGCCTGGCGACTGTTTATCAAAAACACAGCTCCCTGCTAACTCGTAAGAGGATGTATAGGGGGTGACGCCTGACCGATGCGAGAAGGTTAAACGATGGGGGTCGTATGCATCTCACTAAGGCGAGATACTTGAATGACCAATTTCTAATTGACCTAATTTCTAATAAATTTCCAATACCCAATTTCGGAATTCGGTTACTGGGATTTATTTAGAAATTAGAAGTTAGGATTTAGAAATTTGAGCACCGAACTTTAGTGAGGTGTGTACGGCTCACTGTTGTAAGCCCTCGTCAATGTCAGCGATAACTATAATCGTTCTAAGGTAGCGCAATTCCTTTCCGGGTAAGTTCCGGAGCGCACGAAAGGCGTAACGACTGGGCAACTGTCTCAACGAGGAGCTCGGTGAAAATGCGATCCCCGTGAAGACGCGGGGTACCTGCGGCAAGACGAAAAGACCCTAGAAGCTTTACTGTAGCTTGGTATTGGTCTTATGGTTTTAATGCGTAGCGTAGCGGGGAGGCTTTGAAGGCCTGCTTTCGGGCGGACTGGAGCCGCCAATGAAACACCCGTCTTTAAAACTGTAAGCTCTAACGAATTGGGAATTGGTTTTCCATAAACCCAGTTTGGACAGTGCCTGGTGGGCAGTTTAAATGGGGCGTTTTCCTTAAACGTAGTTCCACCTCCGTGGAACTACAGGGGGACACCGCCAAGCGGCGGTGAAAATCTGGTGTATATGCTGGAACATCCGTGGTGTCTTCAAGTACCTTCTAGTCGAGAAGGTGAAAATCTTGGAGCGGTTTCCGATTAAAATCGGAGCGGCGGACAATCAGCAGGGAACCGTGGCGCATGTTCTGTGCCCGGAACACCTCAGAGACCACAAGCCAGAACGGCTATTTCGGTAGCTGTATGATATGGTCCGAACTGCATAGCGATATGCAGGCCGTGCGATACGCGCGGCGAACCTAATGAAATGAGATCAAACGAGATTGAAAGTTTCAAAAAGAAATTGAAACTCAATAAAAAACAGAGATCTATTCTTGTTGGATTGCTTTTAGGCGATGGTCATTTGGAAACAAGCAATCGCAGTCGAACATACCGTCTTAAAGTAGAACATTCCTTGAAACAAAAAGAATATGTAAATTGGTTGTATGAGGAATTTAAGAATCTTGTTCGTACAACTCCGCAAGTTAAAATGCGAAAGAGAGCACAAGACAGCTACTGGTTTTCTACATATTCTCTTGGGGCGTTTCGTTTTTACGCCCAGCAGTTTTATGAGGGCGGGAAGAAACGAATTCCGAAATTGATTTCGAAGTTGCTCGATCCATTGGCACTCGCGATATGGTTTATGGATGATGGATCTTACAAATCCGAAAAGCATAAAACCTACATTATTCATGCACTCGGATATGGCAAGAAAGATCTTGAGTTAATAAAGGACGTGCTTCAGAAAAAGTTTGACGTTGAGATTGGACTACATAAGCAATACGACAGATGGCGAATTTATATTTATAGCGATTCGGCCAAAAAATTCGCAGAACTTATTGGTTCGTACGTCATACCGTCACTGAAGTACAAATTAGGGAACACATTGCCTAAAAAGTAACGGAGGAGTTTATTAAGGTCGGCTTAGCTCGGATGGAAATCGAGCTGGACGCGTAAAGGCAAAAGCCGGCTTAACAGCAAGACCTACAAGTCGCGCTGGTGCGAAAGCAGAACTTAGTGACCCGACGGCTCTTCATAGGAAGGCCGGAGACACCGGATAAAAGTTACTCTAGGGATAACAGGCTAGTCTGGCCCGAGAGTTCCTATCGACGGCCAGGCTCGGCACCTTAACTTAAATCGGGGTGCTATGACAGCAATGTCATACCTTTCGGTACTGAAACGATGTGTTCGGTACTCGAAGAATAAAAATCTGACTTATAACGGCGGACTCCATATGATACGATTATCGTATGGACAATGCCGTGGGAAGTTTAACTCAATTCCAAAAATCATTGATCATTGGAACAATTTTGGGAGATGGTTACTTGCGTATATTACCGAGGAGCAAGAACGCATTGCTAGAAATCAATCATTCTTACAATCAAAAAGAATATGTTGATTGGAAATATCGGTTATTGAAAGATGTTTCAGCCTCAGCTCCTAAAATAAGAAAGGGAAATGGAAACAGAATTGCCTATCGTTTCTACACCAGGCAGCTTGAAGGCCTATCTAAACTTTATAGAATGTTTTATCGGAATGGTAAAAAAATCATTCCGGATGAACTCAATTTAGATGTGGTCAGTCTAGCGGTTTGGTATATGGACGATGGGAGCAGATGTAGATCTTCTGATGTGTATCTGAACTCTCAGCAGTTCGATGTCAGTGATCAGAAAAGGTTGATCGCAGTTTTAAGAAAGATGAATTTAGAAACTAGCCTAAATAGAGACAAAAACTATTTTAGATTACGTTTTAAAAAATCATCTTTATCCAGGCTTAGAGAACTTTTGGCTGATGCAGTTATTCCATCAATGAAGTACAAAATTGAGTTATAACCCCGTAGAGACTTTCCGATTTATTCGGAAGAGTCAAATTTTTAAAGATTTGACTAATACGTCAGCGCCATTACTTGAAAGTAAAAATAATTGGATGAAGACATAGTCCACACTGTTAGTAATAACGGAACAATGTACGATGTCGGCTCACCCTAGCGCCCCGCTGGAGAAGGTGGGAAGCGTATGGCTGTTCGCCATTTAAAAGGGTACGTGAAAGTTCGCGTCTTCCTCGAGTAATCGAGGAATGTGAATCAACTTATATCGGTGGAGCCCTAGAATCTCGAACCCGATTTTAGGATAATACCGAGGGAAGATTAGTGGAAAAAAGCGATGCGGTATAAATTTCCACTATATCCCCGTAACGACTTCTTCGATATTAATATCGAAGGGAGTAAGGTGAAATATCCTTGCTAATACGTTGATATCCCATATCCATAATGGGATAGTGATATAGTCTATTCTCTTGGTAACAAGAGGTAATAAATGGAGCTGGGTTCAGACCGTCGTGAGACAGGTCGGTCTCTATCTGCCGCAGGCGTTGATACTTGAAGGGAGTCGTCCCTAGTAAACGAAAATTGCTACTTCTCGCAGTAATGCGAGATGACAATTCGGCTAATAACGGTGAAGGCTTTAGTTTGTAAAAGTTTTGCGGTCCAAAACTTTTGGATAAACGAACTAGAGTTAATACCGTGGGAAGTTACCCTGAGTTTATCGAAGGGTTGACCCCGTAACGACTGACCGAAGCACATAAGTTTATGTGCCCGGGAGATAGATGTTTTTGAACATCTATAATACGCCGATACCCAAACCTGCCATTCGCCAACCGGCGAAGACTGGACGGGTAAAGATATAGTCTGCACACATAGTGATATGTGATTATGTGACGAGAGGACCGGGATGAACGAACCTCTGGTCTGCCGGCTCTGCCACCAGGTGGAACGCCGGGTAGCTATGTTCGGACGGGATAAGCGCTGAAAGCATCTAAGCGCGAAGCCTCCCCTAAGATAAGGTATCGTTTGAGGATCGTGGAAGACTACCACGTAAAAACCAGTGCTTCGCACCGGAAATGTCTAATTTCTAATTGACCTAATTCCTAATCAATGTTTCAATGCCCAAATGGCCAATTTCTAATATTTTGGTTATTGGGATTTCGAAATCTGGATTTGATTAGTCATTAGAAATTAGGAATTAGAAATTCCAGTGCGGAGCGCTGGCTGATAGGCTCCAGGTGTAAGATCCGTAAGGATTTCAGCCGAGGAGTACTAATAATCCAAAAAAATTAATCCCCACACCCATCGGAGGTAATAATTGACAATTGACACTTCGGTGAAGCCCTATTGCTCATCAGAGCAACCCCGAGGTTGAACTTATAACCTGGGTTTGATAGGATATAATACCGAGGGAGGTTATTTGTTTTACTAACATGGAAAAATCAAAAAAATAGAGAAACAAACAATTGCTGAAAGGTCGTTGGAGATTCGTAAAAAAAGGAGGAGCTGGAGAATGAATTACAACGGATGAAAGATTTTGAACTAAACCTTGGCATAGATGGAGATAACCAAAGGTTAAGAGATATCCGGGAAAGGAAAGATGAAATAGACGATGAATTGCTTCGACTGGATGATCGAGAGCGTGAATTAGGGGAATCGGAATAAATAATCCCGTAGAAACTTAGCCCTGAATTTATTGAAGGGCAGCCCTGACGTTTCAGTCGGAGAATGCGTCAGCCAACCGTTGCGGAGCAACGGAAGCGCAAATACAAAACAGGATATTTCTATTTGTTTCGCGAAGCATATTTCAATGTATTTCAGAAATATGTGGAAATATTATAGAAATATATGGAAATACTTTGTTGTTCGAATTTCTGCACTTTGTGTGGCTATAGAAAGAAATATATATGAGTCGAGAAATGCGTGAACCACATCGCCCGGCCCATTTGCCGGATGAAGAATATGTAAGCGAAGAATTGGCTCAAGTCGTTGCGCGTGCACGTGAGCTGATTGCTGCCGACCTGTCGCGGCTTGCAGGGAATAAACAAAATCTTGAATCCCTATTCGGAGACATATCGGATACGGAATTTAAGCTTGTTCAAATAGCTACTGACGCGGAAAGCGATCTGTTAGATCAACTATCGAAGAAGAAAAGAGAAGCGGAGGAGGAGCTTTTAAGCTTGAGGCAGGCAGAATATGGAGTTTGAGGCGGGTATCACCTCATTTTATTCCGACCCCGCCCCGCTTAAAATTTTGGACTTCCCAGCGGTTAAGTCATGTGTGTCCCATCCCTCCCTCCCGCACTAAATTTTCTGCAGCAGCTTCCCGGTGATTTAGTTTGGCGTGACCCACCCGTTCTCATTCCGAACACGGAAGTGAAAGCGTCAAACTCTGATGATACTCGCTGCTTCGGTGGCCGGGGAAAGTAGGATTCGCCGGGATACTATTGCAGAAAATTAGTGCGGGATTATGAAAAAGGTTTTTAGAAGCGAAAACAGCGGACATTCCGCTGTTTTGCATTGTTGAGCATATATTATTGATTTGATGTTGCTACCGATCGGCTAGGAATCCTTTGACCTGGAGATCGACCATTGTTTTGTAGGTGGGACAGGTTTTCATGAGTTTTGTGTGAGGGCCCCGACAGATGATTCTTCCGTCCTGTAGCACCATGATCGTATTTGCGTGGCGCACGGTGGAAAGCCGGTGCGCAATGATAAGCGTAGTTTTTCCTTTCATGAGTTCGTTTAATCCTTTCTGAACCTTCATTTCGGTGATGCTGTCCAATGCGCTTGTCGGCTCATCGAGCACCACGATTTTTGGATTTTTGAGGATGGCCCTTGTGATGGCGATTCGTTGTTTTTCTCCTCCGGAAAGACGGATGCCGCGCTCTCCGATCAGCGTGTCATATCCTTTCGGAAGCTTCTGTATGAAGTTGTGAGCGTGCGCCTGTTTGGCCGCGCTGATAATTCTTGCTCTCGTAGCTGCGGGATCGCCGTAGGCGATGTTTTCTGCGACCGTTTCGTTGTACATTGCGTTTTCCTGCAGTACGGTCCCGACGTACTTTTTAATCTGTTCGAGGTCGAAACGCCCCAGATCGATGCCGTCGATTGTGATCGTGCCGCTCGTGGGGTCTGTCAGTCTTGTGAGGAGCGTCATTACGGTTGTTTTTCCGGAACCGGAGCGTCCCACGAGCGCGGTAGTCTCGCCAGGTTTGATGTCAAACGATACGTCACTTAATTCAAAGCCCCCACCCTCTTTTGCGTAAGAAAAAGAAACTTGGTCAAACGCGATCTCTCCCCTGATTTCAGAAATTCTGATGGGGTGCGTTGGATTTCTTACGCGATCTTCTTGTGCCAAAAGGTCGAGTAATCGCTCGATATGCTGGGCGCGCCTCGTGTATTGCGGAAGAATATCGCCTAATAGGTGAAGCGGCGTCAAGATTTCGTTGAGTAGACCCATGAACATAAAGAGAGTTCCGAGCGTGACTGACCCGTTTTTTACGAAGAAGATGCCTACTCCGAGTACCAGGAAGCGCGCGAGAGCGTCGGGATTCAACATTTCCGCGAGCCGCCATTTTTTGTTGAGTTCAAACTGCGCGGCGCTCGCGCGATCGCTATACTCCGCATGCCTTTTGATAAAAATGTCCTCGTGCGGATTCAATTTATAGGTTACGATGTTCATAATTTGGTCTGAAAGATGTTCGTGTTTTTCTTCCCACATTTTGTTTACGGCTCTTTGTTTGTCTTCGTATTTCTTTACGTGGCGGATGATGAACCATAGGGTCGGCGGGATGATTGAAATCGCGATCAGGGTCATTTGCCAGCTTACCGAAAGTGCGATTACGAGCATTCCTATAAAACCCAGAACGGCGGACGAAAAGCGTCCAAGCCACCAGTTGGTCATTTCCCACATGCTTACGTCCGCGTCGTCAACGATCTTGGAATATCGGCTTGAGTGTTCTTTTATGTGCCGGGCGTAGTCGAGCCGTAGGAGGCGTCGGTAACCGACTATCTGCACTTCTTGTGCGCTGCGATTGCCGATATGCCATACGAAGAATGATTTTTGCGCGTTTGTGACGTTGAGGATGATCGTGAGGATAAACCAGATTGTCACCGCGGCAAAGAGCGTTTGTATCTGGACCGACGCGAAATTTTTTTGGATGAGTCCGGCGGCGAGAGCGTCCACGACCACTTTGTAAAGATAGGGCTCTGCGAGTCGGACGCCCACGCTTATAAAAAGCAGGAACGCCAAAAGTTTCACAGACCGTTTCTGTTTCAACGCAAGAGCAAAAAGGTATTTTAGATAGTTTGGCATTGTTAGTGAAAACGCCCCGATCATTTCGGCCGGAGCGTTCTTTGTCTTAAAGCTATAGAATAGACGACATTCTTTCATTATATAACGATTCAAGCGGCTTTTAGTTTCATGAAATTTTTGATTTTAATCTCGTTGTTGCCGGGTGTTATATTGTAGTGACTTTCTTAATCCGTAGATTTTGGTATATTCTGAAATATGTCTTGTCGTCTGCGTGCCGGCAGACGGGGTAGGCAGGGTAGGCGGGATTTTTCAAGCAGGCCCCAATGGGGGGAGTTTACTATTATCGAGGCCGGTTCTAGAATAGAAAAATGAATAAGCGGTTTCTCAAACAGGTCGTATACGGATTGTTGTATGCGTGCATCTGGTTTGGCGTTATTGCGGTAGTTGTAATTTCTTTCAGGCCCGATCCAACTTGTTTTGATGATGTGCGGAATCAGAATGAAACCGACGTGGATTGTGGCGGTGTATGTATGCCGTGCTTGATTAAACGGATTTTAGCGCCGCAGGTTATGTGGGAAAATGTATTTCCGGTAAGCCACTCGCAGGTATCGGTTGCTGCTAAGATTCGAAATCTGAATCTCGATGCGGGCGCGAAGAGGTTCGCATATGAATTTCGGGTCTTTGGCCCGTTCGGCATTAAATTGCAATCGGTGGCAGGAGAGTCATTTATTTTTCCCGGGGAAACGAAATATCTTATTGATGTCGCATCTCCCGTAGATTACAGAGAGGTGACGAGCGTTTCCCTTGATATTAGAGAAATTGATTGGCAGCCGCCGGAGCGATTGCCGAAGCGGCTTGCATTGGAAACCCGAGCGATTACGGCACAGTTCATGAGTGAGAATAGGTTTGTCGAGCTTACCGGTTTTGTGGTTAATTCGGCGCCGGTTAAACTGTCGCGCGTACGGGTGAAGGCAGTAGTTTTTGATCGCGCGGGTTTGCCGGTATTGGTGTCGAAAACCGAATTGAATGATCTTATTCCCAAAGAGGAACGTGCGCTACGCATGATTGTTCCTTCACAATTCATTGACTTCCGGGGTGTCGATTTCTCGCACATCGACGTGGAACCGGAGGTGATACAATAAGCGTTTAGGGTATAGCGGTTAGCGCATAGTTTATTATGAGCTTGCCAAGCGAATTCTAAACGCTAAGCGCCTTGCTATCGTATTTTAAAAGACTCGATTGGCCTCTTATGCTCGCTCTTTTTTTACTGATGGCGCTAAGCGCGGTAACGCTTGGTGGCTTTTCTTATCGCGACAATCCGCAATTCGTTCATTTATATAAACAATTGACCTGGTTTTTGATCGGACTCGCTGCATTTTTCTTTTTTTCAAGGTTCGATTACAGAATTCTTATAAGTCACACGTGGCCCATTCTTGCTGCGTATGCGTTTTCGATAGTGTTGCTCCTGTTGACGTTCGCCGGCCCCGAAATAAGGGGCGCTCATGCTTGGATTGTATTGGGGCCATTGCAATTCCAGCCGGTAGAATTGTTAAAGTTTGTTTTGCTTTTGGCGTGGGCGAAATATTTTTCTCGCCGGCATGTTGAAATCGCGCTGGCCAGAAATTTGTTCGGCTCGGTTCTTTTTGCGGCAGTGCCCGCAATTATTATCGCGCGGCAGCCTGATTTGGGCTCTATCGTTATTTTGGTTTTTCTATGGTTGGTGATGGTTCTCGTTAGCGGTATTACCATAAAGCATTTAGCAATAGTAGGAGTTGCGCTTTGCGTTCTGTCGTTTATTTTTTGGCACGGCTTCCTTCAAGAGTATCAAAAGGAAAGAATTTTGAGTTTTCTGTTTCCTATGTATGACCCCCTCGGCGCGAGTTATAATATTATCCAGTCGAAAATAGCGATTGGCTCCGGCGGTTTTTTGGGGAAGGGAGTGGGAAAGGGAACGCAAGTTCAGTACGGCTTCCTGCCGGAGGCGAAGACGGATTTTATCTTTGCCGGAATTGCGGAAGAATGGGGACTCGTCGGTGCCCTTTTTCTTATCGGAGCGTTTGGTTTTATGATCTATCGGATTCTGGTCATAGCTTATTTCACGGGAGACAATTTTTCGAAATTGTTTTGCTTGGGCGCGGCAGGGTTGTTTATGATCCAGTTTTTTCTGAACGTGGGGTCGAATATCGGCCTTGTGCCGGTTACCGGCGTGACGCTGCCGCTTATCAGTTACGGCGGATCGAGCATCTTGATCAGTATGGCAATTTTGGGAGTTGTTCAAAGCGTCGCCACGAGAATGCGATGACCTTCATGTATAGCACGCAAAAGAAATCCCTATTTTTTGCAGGGGCCGCGGTTCTTGGCATATGCGCCCTTTGTTTTTCTTATTTCTTCTATCTGGTGTATGCGCCGTTATTTTCTCCCGGGGCGCAGACGACGCGGTTTACGGTAGCGAAGGGAGACGGCCTTCGGGATATTGCCTTTCGTTTACGGGAGACCGGGGTTATCCGCAGCCGCTTGGTTTTTGAGTTGTATGCGGTTGCAGCGGGACACGGAGCGTATTTGAAACCAGGTGTTTATGAATTGGATTCCGGCATGTCCATCGCTACCATTAGTAAGGTACTTTACGATGGGCAGGAAAATACGATTCGCCTTGTTATTCCCGAAGGTCTCACGCTTAAAGATATAGAAGAAAAACTTGTTGCGAACGGCATTATCGAGGCGGGAGCGTTTGAACATTTTCCCGTCGAGACATTGGGGAGTCAGTACGGTTTTTTGGCAGCGGCACAGTCGCTTGAAGGTTTTTTGTTTCCCGATACGTATGAATTTTTTCTTGGCGGTGATCTTCGGGAAATAACGATGAAGTTTTTGGGCCGTTTCTCCCAAAAAACCAAACATATATATAAAGAGGAGTTTGTCGTTCTAGGCGGTACGCCCGTTTCGTTCTATGAGGTTTTGACGATGGCGTCTTTGATCGAGCGAGAGGTTTTAACCGACAAGGACCGACGCATTGTTTCCGGAATTTTATGGAAGCGTTTTGGCGCGGGAATGCCCCTCCAGGTTGATGCCAGCTTGAGCTACGCGAAATGTTTGGGAAAGCTTTCGAGCTGCGATAAACGATTAGTGGCAAGGGCCGATCTGGACATCGACTCCCCCTTCAATACGTATAAGTTTAGCGGTTTGCCTTTGGCCCCCATCGCTAATCCAGGCATCTCTGCGATTGAGGCAGCTCTTGAACCGGCCCCTTCCGCGTTCTGGTATTATCTTTCCGATCCCAAAACAGGAGACACTATTTTTAGCAAAACGCTTGATGAACACAACGAGAATCGAGCAGTATACCTCGGCGTTTAACATGCGGCCGCGAAAAGCGTTAGGTATTACACCCCCTTGTTTTTCTTTTAATGGGCGTTTATGCTGGTTTTAGTTCCTCTTGTATCAATAAAAGCAGCGAGGCCAGATGGCGCGTATTTGCATGGATCAAATCGAAGAGGTCAGCGAGTTCTTGAAGGGGGTACAGCTTGAATTTCGGGGTATGGATTGGTGCGGTGATGCTTTCCCGCCACCGCATCACCCGGGCGCAGTACATTTTTTCTTCTTCTTGATGCTTCACGATTACGGCTTTTGGCTAGGAGATGACTTTGGGTACGTGCGCCCGATTTATGGAACGATTAACGGCATCGAATATAAGGGATCGGATTTGTTAACAAGAGCCCTAAAGAAGGTTTACGACACGGACTGGAAGAATTTTCTGCCGCACCGCCTTTCAGTGATTTTGCACCGGGGGTTACGGTATGAGTTTTTCCGAGACGACAAAGGCCCCATTCCCCTTTTTGATTTTATGCAGAGATTGCACACTACGAGAAAGTACGGCAGCTGGTTTGTTTTCCGGAAGACCCTGCCAGACGACATACTGCGTCGCGCAAACGAGGCCAAAGAGCCCCTCCGATCATTTCTGGAGCAGATAAAAAAAGTTCCCGGTTATGATCAAGATCCTCTTGAAAAAAGAAATATGCTTTTGGCGATGGCATTGGCCAATCGACCGGAACGATTTCTCCGCGTGGCCGATTCGCGTAACTGGCGTCCAATTATTGACTACCACTTGATGCGTCTTGCGCTTCGCGTTGGGCTTGTAGAGCTGTCCCGTCAAGAGATTGCAAAAAATGTTCAACGCGCATGGGTAGGTGATGAAGCGGAACGCGATATACGGCTGAAAGTTTGTGAAGCCCTGCGCATGGTTATGGAAAAATCAGGACGCTCTCTTATGGAATTAGACGAGACAATGTGGATGGCCCGCAAGTACTGTCCAGAAATGAGCGAGCCAGACTGCCCGCGTTGTATCTTTAACCCCGTATGTGAGAAATTAACGGAAAGGTTCCAGCCGGTTTTTCGTACAACCGCGTATTGATATTCGCAGAGGTGTCGCTACCTCTGTTTTTGTTTCGCCATCCGGCGGAGGATTCGAGCAGATGTTGTTGTCGGTGGCAAGCGGCCAGGGGGCGAATAGCGGATTATATAACTTCTTAATGTCCCGAGTTGGTCGGGTGGTCATATCGGGATTCGGTCATCACGTGTCCGTTTATAGGAAATAAAGTTATTCACATAACCCCTTTTTTGGGGGGCCTTGACAATTTCCCCTCATCAGTTATAATTTAAGATAATTTAATACTACTTATGGTGGCTGATTCTCATATTGCCACTAATTGAATAATCGTACCACATAGCGACGAGATGTTTTGCGCGCGTTAGTTTTTTTTGTCTTTATTTTATTTTTATGCAGCAGAAACTAGTTAAAGTTTTTTCGACCCATCCCGGAAATCTTGTTCCTCTTCCTAACTTGGTTGAAATTCAAACCAGGTCTTATGATTTGTTTTTACGGAGGGGGTTGCGTGAACTAATGAATGAAATTTCACCGATTAAAGATTATACGGGAAAGGAACTTGAATTGTATTTTGACGATTATTATTTTGATGATCCCAAGTATGATGAATTTAAATCGCGAGAAAAAGATTTAACCCACGAGGCGTCTTTGCGGGTTAAGGCGCGCCTGGTGCATAAAAAAACAGGTGAGGCGAAAAAACAAGAGGTGTATATGGGAGATTTCCCTGTTATGACGCCGCGCGGCACGTTTATCATCAACGGAGTGGAGCGCGTAGTAGTGTCCCAACTGATTCGTTCAAGCGGAGTGTACTTTACCGCGAATATGACGCGAGGGAGAAAATTGTTCGGCGCGAAAGTAATTCCCAATCGTGGCGCATGGCTGGAATTTGAAACCGATCCGGACGGCGTGATCGGCGTGAAAATTGACCGTAAGCGTAAGATACCCGTAACTTCATTAGTGCGTATTTTCGGTCTCACGGATAACCATGCGATACTTGACGCCATTGGCAAAGAGATTGAACCGACGTTGAAGAAGGAGCCTTCCAAAACCCTGGCCGAGGCATTTATCGAAATTTACAAACGCATCCGGCCGGGAGATCTGGCGACTGCCGAAAACAGCAAGAGTTTGATTGAGGGTATGTTTAAACGCGCCGATCGATATGATTTGTCGGAGGTGGGCAGGTTTAAATTGAACCAGCGGCTTAATTTGAAGGGTGATTCGCGCCTGCTCACGTGTGATGACATTGTGGCGATTATCCGTCATATCATTGTGCTCAATAATGATTCTGATGCCGAGCCGGATGACATTGACCATCTGGGGAATCGGAGGGTCCGTGCGGTTGGAGAACTTTTGCAGAATAAATTGCGGGTAGGCTTTGCGCGTATGCGGAGAATTATTCAGGATCGTATGTCGACCATCGAAGTCAATTTGGTGACACCCGCCCAATTAATCAATTCACGTCCGGTGGTTGCGGCGACCAAGGAATTTTTTTCCGCGTCGCAGCTATCGCAGTTTATGGATCAAGTTAACCTTTTGGCGGAACTAGAGCATAAGCGAAGGATTTCCGCAATGGGACCCGGAGGACTTACGCGCGAGAGGGCGGGCTTTGAGGTGCGCGACGTACACAGCAGCCACTATGGCAGAATCTGTCCGATTCAGACGCCGGAAGGAGCCAATATCGGGCTGGTGGGCCATTTGGCGATTTTTTCAAGGATCAACGAGCTCGGATTTCTTGAGTCGCCGTATGTGAGGGTGAAAAACGGACGGGTGACCGGCGAGGTGGCGTACCTTAATGCATACGAAGAAGAGAAATATCGCATTGCGCACGGCGGCGTCAAATTTAGAAAAGACGGAAAACTGATCGACGAAATCATAGAGGCAAGAATTAAGGGCGAACCGGGTACGTGCCGCCGCGATCAAATCGATTTTATCGACGTCGCTCCGTATCAGCTGATTAGCGTTGCAACAAGTCTTATTCCATTTCTGGAACACGATGATGCAAACCGGGCGTTGATGGGGTCAAACATGCAGCGTCAAGCGGTTGCGTACATCAAGCCGAGCGCACCCCTCGTAGGAACCGGCATGGAGGAAAAGGCGGCGGCAGAGTCGGGTTTGGTGGCGCTTGCAGACGAGCCGGGCACGGTGACCGAAGCGGACGCAAATCATATTAAGGTGAAAACGGCTAAAGGATATAGAAACTATCGGCTGCACACGTTTACGCGATCAAACCAATTTACGTGCATTTCTCAGCAGCCGAGAGTAGAGAAGAATCAACGAGTGGAAAAAGGAACCGTACTGGCGGACGGGCCATCTACGGAATACGGAGTGCTTTCGTTGGGACAGAATCTCGTGGCGGCGTTTATGTCGTGGGCAGGAGCGAATTTTGAAGACGCCATTATTCTTTCTGAACGGGTGGTGCGGGAAGATTTGTATACTTCCATTCACATAGAAGATTATTACTGCGATGTGCGGGATACGAAATTGGGTCCCGAGGTCACCACGTATGATATTCCGAACGTATCTGAAGAGAAATTGAAAAACCTGGATGAGGAAGGAATTATCCGGGTCGGCGCAGAGGTGGAATCAGGAGATATACTCGTCGGAAAGATCACGCCCAAAGGAGAAGCGGAGCTTACGGCGGAAGAACGTCTGCTGCGGGTTATTTTCGGCGAAAAATCACGCGACGTGAAGGATACATCGCTTACGCTCCCGCACGGCAAACGAGGAAGGGTGGTGGGTATTAGAATATTCTCTCGTGATCGCGGCGATAAATTGGAGGCCGGAATCATCATGCGGGTTCAGGTTGAAGTCGCTCAACTCCGCAATATTCGCGCCGGAGATAAACTCGCCGGACGTCACGGCAATAAAGGGGTTGTGTCGAGAATCGTTTCCGTCGAGGATATGCCCTATCTTGAGGACGGCACGCCGGTGGATATTATCTTAAATCCCCTTGGGGTTGCATCAAGAATGAACATCGGGCAGATCTTGGAAATGCATTTGGGATGGGCGGCGCATACATTGGGATATCGCGCAATCACCCCTGCATTAGCAGGCGCAAACGAAGACCAGATTAAAGGCGAGTTGAAGAGGGCCGGCCTTCCGGAAAACGGAAAGGTGACGCTGTATGACGGCAGGAATGGTAGGCCATTCGACCAAAAAATCGCAGTCGGATATATCTACATGATGAAACTGAATCACTTAGTTGAAGATAAAATTCATATGCGTTCCGTCGGTCCTTATTCTCTCATTACTCAGCAGCCCTTGGGTGGGAAAGCGCAGTTTGGCGGTCAGCGGTTCGGCGAGATGGAGGTGTGGGCGCTTGAGGGATACGGAGCCGCGCATATTCTTCAGGAGATGCTCACCATAAAGTCCGACGATGTTGTGGGGCGGGCTGCGGCCTACGAGTCCATGATACGGGGCGAACCCATTAGAAGTCCGAACATTCCGGCGTCATTCAATGTATTGGTGAGCGAATTGAAGTCTTTGGGCATGTCGGTGAACCTGCTTAAAGGGGGGAGTATCCAGGTGCCTGCAGTAAGCGAGTTAGAAGAGGAGAAAATAGAACCTGTTTCACAAGAGGTGGCGGAGGAGTTGGCCAAAAAAGGGAAGGATGTGACTGGGGTAGTCGAGGATGCGCACGAAGAAGTCGCCGAAGAATAAATTTTTAGCTGCAAGCTATAGAGTTTGTGAATAATGGAACTTGATTTTGAAGCTATACAATTAAAAATTGCTTCTCCGGAAGAGATATTGACTTGGTCTCATGGCGAAGTAATAAAGCCTGAAACTATCAATTACCGCACCCAGCGGCCGGAAAAAGATGGCCTGTTTTCGGAGAGGATTTTCGGACCGACGAAAGATTGGGAGTGTTACTGCGGAAAATATCGCAGAGTCCGCTATAAAGGGATTGTCTGTGATAAATGCGGCGTGGAGGTGACGCGCGCGGTGGTTCGAAGGGAACGGATGGGCCACATCACGCTAGTTGCGCCATGCGTGCATATTTGGTTTTTACGAGGCGTGCCGTCGAAAATCAGCTTACTCCTTGACATCTCGCTGCCTCAGTTGGAGCGGGTGGTCTATTATGCCGCCTATGTGGTTGCGTATGTTGATGAAGCGGCGAAAGAAAAGGCGAAAGAAGAAATTGTACGTGAATTTAAATCCAAGAAAAAAGAGGGTAAAGAGAGCACATCGCGCCATGCGGTATCGCTTGAGCTTGCAAAAAAGAAAGCGCTGGAAGAATTGAATCAGATCAAAGTGGGCAAGGTGCTGTCGGAGAGCGAGTTTTATACGTTTAGCTTGAAATACGGCAATGTATTTGAGGCTGGAAGCGGAGGGGAAGCGATCCGGCGCATGCTCGAGGCCATTGATTTGAAGAAGCTTATTCGAGAGTTGGGGCGGTCTGTTTCGAAAGTCTCCGATTCGCTTGTGCAGCGGAAGATTCTGCGCCGACTCGATCTGTTGCGGCATATGCGTCGGGCCGGTGTCCGTCCGGAATGGATGGTGATGACGGTGCTTCCGGTGCTCCCTCCGGATTTGCGGCCGCTCGTTGCGCTTGACGGCGGGCGATTTGCAACCTCTGATTTGAACGATTTGTATCGTCGTGTCATCAACCGCAATAATCGTCTGCGAAAACTCATCGAGTTGAAAGCCCCGGAGGTGATAGTCGTAAATGAGAAAAGAATGTTGCAGGAGTCGGTCGATGCGCTCATAGACAATAGCGCGCGATTCGGCACCCAGCAGCTGTCGTCTCAGCGGCGGCCATTGCGGTCGCTTGCGGACATGTTGAAAGGAAAACAGGGTCGTTTCAGACAGAATCTTCTTGGGAAAAGGGTAGATTATTCCGGCAGATCGGTTATTGTTGTCGGTCCCGAGCTTTCTCTTAGTTCATGCGGCCTTCCTAAAAAGATGGCGCTTGAGTTGTTTAAGCCGTTTGTGATTAATAAAATTATTGAGCTTGGCCTCGCGCACAACATACGAAATTCGAATCGCCTCATTGAGGAGGCCCCTCCGGAAGTCTGGGCGATACTGGAGGAAGTTATTAAGGATAAATATGTGCTGCTCAATCGGGCGCCGACGTTGCATCGTCTCGGTATTCAGGCGTTTAGACCAGTGCTCATTGAAGACTTGTGCATCCGTATTCCGCCGATGGTATGTACGGCGTTTAACGCTGATTTTGACGGAGATCAGATGGCCGTGCATCTTCCTCTTTCTCAAGAGGCTCAGAATGAAGCCTCCGGTCTTATGCTTTCTTCGATCGGGCTGATAAAACCCGCCACCGGGGAGCCGATTGCCATTCCTACTCAGGATATTGTGCTGGGATGTTATTATCTTACTAAAGCGAGAGAAGGATCGCTCGGCGAAGGAAAGATTTTTACGGGCGAATCCGAAGCGATCATGGCATATGACTGCGGTATCATCGATTTAAATGCGCTTGTGAAAATTCGGGTTGACAAAGCGGATAACAAACTTATTGAAACTACATGCGGAAGACTGATTTTTAATAATACGCTCCCAAACGACTTTCGATTTATCAATGAATCGCTCAACAAGAGATTGCTTTCCAGAATTGCCGCCGAATTGATTACTACCTACGGACTGGAACATTGCTCTGCTATTATGGATGAAATTAAACGGGTTGGGTTTGAGTATGCCACAAGATCCGGAATCACTTGGGGTATGGATGATTTGACGATTCCGGTTGAAAAACCGGAAATCCTCAAGAGGGCCCACAATGAAGTGGCAAAGATTCAAGAGCAGTTTAATAACGGATTGCTTAGTTCCCAGGAGCGGCGCGCGGCAGTGGTGCGGGTGTGGGAAAAAGCAAAGGCGGAAGTTGCTGCCGTGATTCCCAAGTCTCTTAACCCCAACAATTCGGTATATCAAATTATTGATTCCGGCGCTCGCGGATCGTGGTCCCAGCCGACGCAAATGATGGGCATGAAAGGGCTTGTGCAGAATCCGAAAGGAGAAACAATAGAGCTTCCCGTTACATCTTCCTATAAAGAAGGTTTTAACGTGCTGGAATTTTTCATATCGACGCACGGCGCACGGAAGGGAACTACCGATACGGCGCTTAAAACCGCGTCCGCAGGATATTTGACGCGCCGCCTTGTTGATGTGGCGCAGGATGTCGTGGTGCGCGAAATTGATTGTAAGACGAAGAAAGGGATTGTTATCTATCGTTCGGATAGCCAGGCATTCGGACAGGTCTACGGCGACATTCTTTTTTCTCGCACCGCGCTTGAGGATATTAAAGCGGGCGGGAAAATTATTGTTCGGGCCGGTGAGGGCATCGATCACGTCGCCGCCAAGTTGATTCAAGATTCGTCGCTCGAGGTAGTCCGCGTGCGTTCTCCGATAACGTGTAAAACGCTGTATGGAATCTGCTGCCGTTGTTACGGATTGGACTTGGGTTATAACAAGCACGCGGAGATTGGAATGGCGGCAGGCATTGTTGCGGCCCAGGCGATTGGAGAGCCCGGCACGCAACTGACCATGAGAACGTTTCATACCGGAGGGATTGCCGGTGCCGACATCACGCATGGACTCCCGCGCGTTGAAGAGTTGTTTGAAAATCGTTCACCTAAGGGCAAGGCGTGCATCAGTTCCGTAGACGGCGTTGTTGATAAAATAGAGGAGCGAGGTCCGGATAAAATTATTAAAATCCTTCCATCGTCGAAAACGAAAGAAGACAGGCGTCCGAAGAACTCCGGGGGCGCCGCAAGAAAGAAAAACGCGGTCGAGTTTATAATTCCGCGATCGATCCTCGTGTTCGTCCGTGACGGCGAACGGGTAAAAAAAGGCGACCAGTTATCCGAGGGGAATCTTGACCTTGCCGAATTGTTTACGGTTAGCGGCAGCGAGGCGGTGCAGCGTTATATTGTTAAAGAAGTGCAGCGGATTTATGTGTCAGAAGGCGCATCGATTAACAATAAGCATATCGAGATTATCATTCGGCAGATGTTTGACAGAGTGCGGATTACAGATGCCGGGGATTCCGGCTTTACGCCGGGGAAGATTATTGAGAAGTCTAAGTTTTTCGATGTCAACCGTTCGCTGAGGGCTTCCGGAAAAACGCCCGCAAAGGCGCGACAGCTGCTTTTGGGCATCACCAAGGTGGCGCTTTCAAGCGAGAGTTTTCTTTCCGCTGCTTCGTTCCAAGAAACTGCGAAAGTCTTGATTAGCGCTGCCGCGGAAGGAAGAATAGATAACCTCCACGGCCTCAAGGAGAATGTCATCATCGGAAGGCTGATACCAGTGGGATCCGTGTTGTTGAAGAGGACGAAGGGCAAAAGAGAAGAATAGCGGAGTATACCTTGGGCATTGAGGCAGTTTGATATATAATAAACATATGCCCGATTTAACGAAGCTCCGGTATGAACCGGTACAAAAAGCAGCGCAATCCTCTGCCAGCGTTCTTGATGAAGCAGAGGTTGACAGGTCGGTATGGAAGGCGGCCCTTCTGGCAGTGCTCACGTGCGCGTTCGCATTCGGCTTTTCTCTTGGCGTGAGGGACTATTTTCTTGAGACGAAAATCCTGTCGTTCAGTCCGACCCACTATATGATTTTTATCGCGGGGAGCGCGGTTGGCTTTTCGGTCATTTTTTTTCTTCAATCGCTGTTTCTCAAAAGCTTTGGCCGTTTGAGTTGGATGGTATTCTTAAATGCCGTTGCCCTCTCCGTTCCCTTTTACGATAGATTCTCGCAGAGTCTTCTTCTGGCGGCGGTCGTGGTGTATCTACTGCTTTTGCTTGCGGCCCGCGCGGGATGGAGCGAGCTTCGTCTTCTTTTGAAGGTGAGGTTTTTCAGGCTATGCAGGAGGGTTTTTCCGAAAGTCATTACCGTCATGGCCCTTTTTATTTCTCTAGTGTTTTACATCGGTCTTCAGGAAGGAAAGACCGCGGCATTTAATAAGGACGTGTTTTATGCCTATATGTTGAATCCATTGGAGGGATTGTTGCGGTCGATAATTCCAGATTTTGATTTTGAGCAGACGGGGGATGAAATCATAGCCGATATCGTTACGCAAAGATTGGAAGATTCTGCAGAAGCAAAATCATTGACCGCGTCGGTGAAAAAACAAGTTATCGAGAAGTCTGTTTCTCAAACCCGCGATCAGATCGAAAGCTTTTTGAACATAGACATCGATTTTAAAAAGACCGCGGGAGACGGTTTATATGAGTTATTCACCGAGCAGATTGTAAAAACCTCGGGTCTTGGGGGATGGATTGTCGGAGGCAGCATTGTTCTGCTCGCTTTTTTAGTTCTCAAGGCGCTCGGAATCGTATTCGGCTATACACTTGTATTCGTCAGCTTCATCGTATTTGAGCTTTTGATTGCGGTTGATTTTGCAAGAATTGTGCTTGAGAGTAGAACGAGGGAAATTATTATAATGAAATGAAGGAGAGTGAGCTTGTAGCTTGTAGCTTGTAGCTTGTAGAGTTCGTTCTAAGAGGCTAAAAAGCTACAAGCTAATAAGCTTTTTAGGGTGGCTGATTATTATAACATTTTAGGTATAAATAAGAGTGCTTCTGAAGAGGAGATCAAGAAGGCATACCGCCGTCTTGCGCATAAATTCCATCCGGATAAGGCGGGGGGCGACGAGAAGAAGTTTAAGGAAATTAACGAAGCGTATCAGGTGTTGTCAAATAAGCAGAAGCGGGCGCAATATGACCGGTTCGGCCGCGTGTTTGACGGCGCCTCCGGTTTTTCTTCGGGCGCAGGGCGTGAATGGGGATTTGAGGGATGGCCGTTCGGCCAAGGGGTGGAATTCGGGTTTGATCCTTCTGCGTTTGAGGATGGAGGAGACCTCGGCGGCATTTTTGAAAGTATTTTTGAAGGCCTGGGGGTACGGAAGAAACGGAGAACATACCAGCGCGGCGCTGATATGGAGCTGGTTTTGGAGATTTCTTTGGAGGAAGCGTTTTCCGGAGCGCAGAAGTCATTGCGGTTTGACGCATGGATAAGCTGCGCGGCGTGCGGCGGACAAGGAGCGGATGCAAAAAGCGGATTTAAAACATGCGGGCGCTGCGACGGCCGCGGTGAAGTGCGGGAAAACCAGAAGACGTTTTTTGGCGATTTCTCGCGCATCAGGCCGTGTGTCGAATGCGAAGGCGAGGGTCGTATTCCTCAAAAGCGTTGCCACGCATGCGGGGGAACCGGCAGAATAAGGTATGCGAAAGAGATCGCGGTAGATATTCAGCAGGGCATCGGAGACGGCCAGCTCATTAAAATTGTCGGCGCCGGCGAGGCGGGCATGCGGGGAGCAACGGCAGGTGATGTATATGTACGAATTAAAACAAGGACCCATGCACAGTTTCGGCGCGATGGTGATAATTTGCATTACCGCGCGAAGGTTAACCTTGTCGACATTCTTTTAGGCAAATCGTTCGAAGTTTTGACAATCGAGGGAAAGAAGGTGCATTTTACCATTCCTGAAGGTTTTAATCTGCGCGATTCGATACGGATTCGCGGGGCAGGTATGCCTCGTCTCGGCAGCCATGAGTGCGGAGATTTGATCGTTGAATTAGATTTGGCGACGCCCAAGTATTTTTCTTCGAAGGCGAAAGAAATACTTGAGGACTTGAGAAAAGAATTGGAGTAAACCCCAGTACCCTTATGGGTGTGGTTTTGTCCGGTTCTCGCTTCGCGAGATAAATTAGCATCCATCCACGGCCTTACGATCGTGGCTTTTTGACCGACGTTTTTTTGCGCCGCCGGAAAAGAGATATGGCGGCTCTCGTTTATACATACCATTGACAATCCTCCGGGGCCTCTTTATTCTTGAGGTAGCTCACGAATCCCATATCAATAGTAAGGGGGCGCGGGTGGCAGCGCATAAGACGATTATTCAGCCGCAGACCGTTCGAGAATTTCAGGAAATGAATGCATATATCTATGGCAAGGTTAATGAACGTTATGACGATCCGGACCTCATTTTGAGGCTTTTGGAAGAAATCGCCAAAATCATGGAAATTGCGCGCAAGGATGAATTGGAGAAACTGCCTTCGCAGCTCGCAAGAACATATTCATGGTGGAACGCCGTGGGAAATCGATTCGGCATTGATCTTCAGGAGGCATTGTGGGTTAAATATCCGGGAGTCTGTCCGTACTGTCTGCGCGGCGAAAACTGTGCTTGTGCCATAGAGCATCCTGTCATATCCGACAGAGAAAAGACGCTTCGCAGGTTAAGAATGGAGCGGGATAAGGATCCAAAAACGCTCGCCGGATACCAGGCGCTTCATAAGAGGCTGTATTTTCTGCAGAATAGGCGAATTCTCGTGCTGCACACTGCTGCCCATCTTGGCGAGGAAGCCGGAGAGATCAGCAAAGAGGCTCGGCATCATAACAAGAAGGGACTGGAAGACGAGATGGCCGATGTGGCTTCGTGGATGTTCGCGTTGGCAAACCGATGCAGAATAGAGTTAGCCGAAGAAGTGTGGCGACAGTATCCTTATGAATGTGAAAAGTGTCACCTGGCGGTATGTACGTGCGAGTGCAGCGATTCTCCTCAGGCAAGTTAATAACCGGACAAGTTTATGGGGCGGGATATATACCCGCTCTGTTTCTTTTTGGTAATTGTTCGCTCCGTTACAATACGGAAACCCCAGTATTTGGGTTGGTTTTGTAACTGATACTTCGTTTGACACCACCCTTTTTCTTTGATATAATTGGATTACTCGTGAGGATAAAGAGATTAATGGACACGAGGGAGCGGAATGCTCTAGGCGCACTTCGACAATACAACCTGGAGGCGTACGGTGGTGACACGGATTCACGGCGGTCGCGAGACCACCAGCTATACGTCTTCCGTGCTGGTGCCTCAAGACGAATTCTGCGACGCGTTCTTGCTGCTTGCGGACAATGATAAGATCAGCGCGGACAGACGAGGAACCCCCCGTTTGTACCTGAAGAATCCGACCGGCGGAGTTGATGAAACTGCTCCGGTTGAAGAGTTTTTTTCGGCGCTTGAAGATAGCGGCCAAATTGTCTTTGGCCAACTGGTTCGGTATCGCGCTGCTATTAGTGCGTGGCAAGAATCTTTAGGGCGCGGTAAAATGGCGCTTGACGGAGAAGACCTTGTGCGTCGAATTGTCGGCGCTTCCGAGGTGTGGGAGGAAACCGGCGGAGACAACGGCGGTTTTATCGTGGATCCCGGAAGATTCGAAACGATCCTTGAGGTTCACAAAAACAGCCGCGATGGATCCAGCGTGCACTGCCATACTTTCTATCTGAGTGCTCCGCCGATCGGCGATTGCACGATTACCGGCAAAGGCATTGAGATTTTGCTTGTAGGATGGATCCGGGCTAAAACCATTTTTGACATCGTTTCGATACAGAATCAGAAGGCATGGCGCGAACTCGAAAAATATATGGAAATATTCATGAAAGAACATCCGGCGCTCGCAGAAGACCTGAAGAGATTCAAAGATGAACATCCGGAATCGGGTGATGTCCGCTTGTCTGGCGTGGTGTCGATCCATGCAAGCGCGCTTGATTTCTTCGTAGCGCGGGAAGAAGAAGATCGGCTCATCAAAGGCGGATATCCCCAGACACTTTGTTATCTGGCTGCGGCAGAAGAACGCTGCATACGGGATTCGGCGCAGAGCCGCACTGCTTAAGATCTTCGGACGTGTTTCGTTCATGCCCCCTTTCCGTCTTGCGGAAACGGGGCATTGACTTTGTACGGCCCCCATGCTATAATTGAGGCAGCAATTCAGCGCAGCGGTAGTTGATTATGCGCTGTGCCGTCTGTATCACGTGACCAGAAAGAGAGGAAGCGTATGCGTTCGTGCGTTGACGTGGAGCCGTCGCTTGCCAAAGACATTGGCGAGTGGGCCAAGCGGTTCTTTCCGCTTAATGAGTTCGTCGGCGTTCAGCTGAATGCGACGCTGTTCGGAGATGATGCGCTTAAAACCAGGGGCATCAGTTGGAACGAAGACTTTGTTCATTATGAGATCGAGCGTACGCGCGGGTCTAAGAAGTTGCCCCCGACCATCCGTTTCTATTTCGAACCGACGGCCGAAGCGATGGGGAACCAGACGTTTTCATATCGGCGGCTTGCCGAAGAGTGCGTGAGATTCGATCTCGTGTTGAGTCGATTCACTTGGACATTCATGCGTAGCATCGTCAGAGGGGGCCTTGAGATGGCAGGGGTGCGCGAGTCAGAGTTTGTTAAGATTGGTTTCGGTCGAGAACATCCTAAGAAATCGTGGTTTACTCCCCATCCTCACCTTCTTGAGCTTGCAGATTTCTTGCCCGGCAGCCCGCTGCCTCATCCATGGAACGGATTCGAACCGCTCTGGATCGCTCTACAGCATGGATCTTTCATGGATACGCGCCGCAATCTCCGCCTTACCCCGGTGTGGGATACGGAAAAGATGGAGGTGACGATGTGTATCGATGAAGAGCCAGCAGATACGCCGGAGACGATCAAGCAGATCGAGCTGTAGTTGATACGGGAGGGGCTAAGCACCTGCTTCGCCCCTCCCCCGGATTTTTTAAAAACTTCGACACGTAATGAGAGTTTAAGGGTTGTCATTGTAATAAGCAGTGGCAAGCCATAAGCTCTTTCGAGCTTATTCCCAGCACCCCACAACTCAACGGGAGAAATCCCAAGGAAGGAGCATTACAATGTCTGATTCTGATCGCCGTGGCATTGGCAAGTGGGGACGTTCCGGCTCGAAAAGTTGTCGTCCTCCCGTGAGTCCTGATCCTGTTTCGACGCCTGATCCGGTTGCTTTTGAGCCTGTGGCGCCTTCCGGTCGCAACAGCGGACCCGGGGGTCATTCCATGCAGGTAGGACATTCGTCCACCAAGAGGTACAACCCTCCCACGGTGAAGCTCCCGATTCCTGATCCTGAAAAAGACTTCGGCACGTATCGTCGTTTCGACGAGATGCTTCGTGGTGTCAGCGAGATCCTTGAGGCCCGCAGGAGGCTGTACGGTGTCGTAGGCCATGGAACGCGTAACGCGTCGAGCGATCTCTCCAAGGGGATCATTGAGGCCGTGATGCGCGGGGATTACGTCGAGTCCGATCGGCTCGCCGAAGATTTCACTCTTCTTCGTCTTGAGTTCGAACGCCAGGAGATTCCTCTGGAACTTCATGATCATCTTCCCGAAGGGCGACGTGGCGCGCTTCCAGACATGGACTCTTCTCAGTTCGAAAAGGACGTTGGACAGGAGTATGTTGAGGCGATGCTGTTCCGGTCCATCTGGCCGGTGGTTCTCGGTGAAGTTGCGGAGATGCCGAGGCTTCCGACGATGCGCGAGCTTGGTCTCGATGTTCCCGAAACCCTCGCGGGTATCGTGGATGTCGTCAGTGAGATGAGTAAGGCTCTCGCCTCGGAGATGATTAGGTCTGATCTCGCTACCGATGAAGAGTTCGAGATTCTTCGACGGTTCATCACGATCGCTGAGTCCATCGACCAGCGCATCGGAGAGGAGCGTCACGCCCCGGGCTATGTAATCAACAACGCCTATGGGCGATGGAATGCCTTCACCAACAAACTGCGCAATCAGGTGCAGAATTCCATTCTTCGCGCCAAGGATAACCTCGGTGTGCGTATGAGTTTTAAGCGCATGATCCAGGTGCTCCCGCGCGCATAAGTTCTTTTTCACGGCAATCTTTAAGTATATTCAGAGCCCCGGCTTCGGCTGCGGGGCTCTTGACTTTTTAGCGGTTCGGGTGTATAATAGAGGTGTTCATTGAGAATTAAGTGTACGAGGGAGTGTACTGCCTCCTTTCCTTATTATGGGAGGAATATTCTTGTCTGAGCGAGGATAAGAATATTCCGGATTCCGAGTCAGCACACTCTCTCGTACCAACCATCCATAATTGTGTCGGGAGAGCGTTCACTGTTTCACATCCATCATCTTTAGCCAGGAGGAAGAGTATGAGTACGCAGATTGCTTCAAACGCGAGCCCCGAACAGCTGGAAGCTGCCAGAAAGGCTCGTAGGGAGTCGATCCGCAAGCTCTCGGAGCAAGTTCGGGAGCAGGCTTCTGCAGCTCGCGAGAAGACCGAGGAGATTGCCGGAAACAAGCGCAATCTCGCGCTTGCGTTCGGCATCGACCCGAACAACGCAGGGACGGCCGATGAGCTGTACCAGCTTTTCCTGGGCACGGTTGGGTGGACGAAATACCTCCACCAGACTGTGCAAGAGCTCGAGACGCTCAATCGTCTCCTGAGAACTGCGGAAACCACCGTAGAAATCGGGAAGCTGCAGCAGGAAATCTCAGAGGCCGAGAGAGATCGCGATGAGGCCATTGGCCAGTTGAAGGCCGTGGAAAAGATGGTTTCCCCTGCCTTCATGCTCCTGGTCGATATCCAGGCTACGTTCGAGGCAGGGATCCGGGACGCTCAGAGCATCTACGATCTGGGTGCCGGGGGCTCAGACGAGCTTGATCTCGCCGAACGGATCAGCAAGGAGGAGGCGAGACAGCACAACGACAGGCGTCTCGAGGCCATCAAGGCCGACAAGCGCCTGAACGGCCGGGACGGCAAGTACGCGTGGGGGTTGTATAACCCCGCGAGCGGCCGGACCGACTACTTCCTCGTGCGTTGGTTCGATGCCAAGGCCGAGCCGCAGAAGGCTGCGCTGGCTACGCTGTTTTACGCGCAGTTCAATGGGCTCACGGTACTCAAGGCCCGAGCGCGCAATCAGCGTTACCGTTCGATCGAGCAGCTTCGCAAGAAGCTGACTGCGGGCGTCACGGTCGAGGGCATCCGGAGCGGAGCCATTGGCCTTGCCGAGGGCTACGTTTCCGAGTGGGACGTTCCGGGTCGGCAGCCGGTGTCCGGCCCTGTCTTCCTCGAGCAGGAGGCTTCTGAAGGCGGCGGGTTCGTGCTGAAGGTGTACGTGCCCGAACGTCATCCACTCGACGGAACGGTTTTCTTCCTTGGCCTTTGCGGCAAGGACAGAAAGCCCCGGCGGTTCACCCACAGCGGGGAGGGCGGCTTCAAAAAGCTCGCTCTTCTCGATGAGGTGGAGGAGGACGGCCGGGATCTGAAGGTGAAGGCCGCCCAGGCATTCCTGAACAAGGTGGTAGACGACGTTTCCAAGCGCTCCCAGCGCGAGGAAGAGCAGCCGTCGACTGCCGGTCAGGCTGCCGGTGACGCCGATGAAGGTGAGAGGGACGGGGAGTAAACGTCTTTCTCGGGAAGGAGGCAGTTGATCCTCTCCCAACGAGTGAGCCCGGTGTGCTTCTATAGGCACCGGGCTCTATTCAATTTCTGTTTGTGTATTACACATCTCCGCCTATCCTCTGTGTATCCATACGAAGATTATTCGGCTACACTATCATACTACAGTGTATGATAGTATGTAGTTTTTGTAGGACCTTCGCAATCTTTTTGTTAGAATGAATTATAATATGAACATGCCCCATAAGAAAAATTTTAACGCCCCAACCGTTCTTACCATATTCGGCGCTACCGGAGATCTCATGAAGAAAAAATTGACTCCGGCATTGTTTCATTTATGGAATCGCGGTTGGCTTCCCGATAAATGCGCGATTGTCGGCTTTGCGCGGAAGGATCTGGGCGATAATGGTTTTCGCTCCATGGCCGTAAATTTTTCGGGTGGGATGGCGGGGATCGTAAAAAAGGACTTTGAATCTTTTGCCGAGTTGTGGAGATATCAACGAGGTAATTTTTCCGATTCGAACAGTTATGCGGCGCTTGCGAGAAACCTTGAGTCGATAGACGAAGCATGGGGAATGTGTTCAAACAAATTATTTTATCTTGCCGTCCCGCCGCAATTCTATGAGGAGATTTTTACTCATCTGGCGAATTCCGGTTTAACGAAGCCGTGCAGCGATGAGACCGGATGGACTCGCGTGTTGGTGGAAAAACCGTTCGGCAGCGATTTGAAAACCGCAGAACGGCTCGACGCCATGCTCGGGAAATTGTTCAAGGAGGAACAAGTTTTTCGCATCGATCATTACTTGGCCAAGGAATCGGTGCAAAATATCCTGGCATTGAGATTTTCAAATTCTATTTTTGAATCTTCGTGGGACGGGCGCGCCATCGAAAAGGTTGAAATCAAAATGCTTGAAGAAGCCGGAGTCGAAGAAAGAGGAGCATTTTACGATCGTGTCGGAACGCTTCGTGACGTGGGCCAAAATCATATGCTGCAAATGCTCGCTCTCATTGCCATGGAGCGGCCTGCCGTATTTGTCGCAAGCGAGATCAGAAAAGCGCGGGCAGCCGCACTGTATGCGCTTCGACCTGTTTCGCGCGATCAGCTTAAAAGAGATACGCGAAGGGCGCAATATATCGGTTATCGCCAAGAGGGTGGCGTGTCACCAGACTCGAAGACAGAAACATATTTTCGCTTGGCAGCTTTTATTGATAATCCTCGTTGGGAAGGAGTTCCTTTTAATCTTGAAAGCGGCAAGCGGCTCAATCGATCCGTAGTAGAGACATTTGTTACGTTCAAACATGTCGATCCTTGTTTGTGTCCGCCGGACCGCCACGTGCAGAATGTGTTGTATTTCCAGCTTCAGCCTAATCAGGAGGTTGCGGTATCGTTTTGGACAAAGCGCCCGGGCGTCGCCATGGAACTTGAAGAGCGCCCCCTGGCGCTCAACTATTCTGGCATCGAGAAAAACGGCGAACTCGTAGATGCATACGAGAAAATTCTGCTTGATTGTATCTCTGGAGATCAGACGTTATTTGCGAGCACGGAAGAGGTGATGGCAAGTTGGAAATTCATTGACAGCGTCCTTGATGGGTGGAAAAATAATGAAGTGCCGCTTCTGGTGTATGAGCCGGGAAGCGCAGGACCTATTGTTTAGAATCTAGAATTTAGAATCTGGAATCTGGGATTTACCGAAGTTGAGAACATGGAAGCTGGTATTCCAAATTCTAGATTCTAAATTCTATATTCCAATCATGCGACTCGGATATATAGGACTTGGGAAAATGGGATTGAATATGGTGGAGCGGTTGCGTGGACGCGGCTATGAAATTTCTGTATACGATCGGTCTCCCGAATTGACACAGGAAGCGGTTCGATTCGGCGCCAGCGCGTCATTTTCGCTTGTAGGCATGGCTGCTCAATTGACCGCGCCCCGCCTCATCTGGCTCATGGTGCCGCATGCAGTAGTGGACGAAGTATTGAATGAATTGTCCCCGCACCTGCAAGCTAATGACGCGATTATCGATGGGGGAAATTCGTTTTATAAAGATTCTGTTCGTCGTGCCAGAGAATTGGAAAAGAAGGGGATTGATTTTTTGGACGTAGGAGTGAGTGGCGGGCCATCGGGTGCGCGCACCGGCGCGTGCGTGATGGTTGGCGGAAAGGAGGAAACATTTAAAAAATTTGAATCCCTGTTTAAAGATATTGCCGCGGAGAACGCGTATGCATATGTGGGGAAAGCAGGAGCCGGTCATTTCGTGAAAATGGCGCACAACGGCATCGAGTATGGCATGATGCAGGCATTAGCCGAAGGATTTGGGCTGTTGAAAAAATCCGATTTTCAATTGGATTTGAAAAAAGTTGCGGATTTGTATAATCATCGGAGCGTCATAGAATCGCGGCTCGTTGGCTGGCTAGAAGGTGCCTATGAAAAGTACGGCATTGAATTGGAATCTATTTCAGGGGCCGTCGGCCACACCGGTGAAGGAGAGTGGACCGTTAAAATCGCGAATGAACTGGGCGTGCCCGTGCCGATTATCGAAGGCGCATTTCAATTTCGCGTCCAATCGAATGATAAACCGACGTATACCGGAAAAGTTCTCTCGGCGCTCAGAAATATGTTTGGCGGACATGCGGTAAAGTGATTCGAAATTATTATCCTGTTCGCTTGACGCTTCGGAGTGGACAAATAATAGTCGGCTCGCTGCGCTGCGCGCAGAACTCGACCTCGTCCCTCCTTCGTCGGGACTCGGGACTCGAACAGGCTGTGCTCGCTACTCGCCTCCTTTATTTGTGACCACTCCTCCGCTATAACGCTCACAGGACAATAATTTCTTTGTTAGAAAAGATCAAAAAACATGCTTGCCTGCCGGCAGGCAAGCCTCGACCCAACAATATATGTTTAACTGCGTAACTCGTATATGTTTGTGAACAAGAAATACGTTTTGTTCATTGCGGTGCTGTGCGTAGGGGCGCTGGCAGGAGGCGTTATTTTTATGTTTCGGCAAGAGACGGTCGCGCCGGTAACGCAAGAAACGCGGGGCGGGGATGACTCTCTTGAGGAATTTGCATTGCAAGCTTCAACGAGCGTAGTTGTTTTGTCGCCTCCACGGGATACAGGACTGCATTCCGTTTCTCCGGCAGCAGCAAAAGAGGAGGCCGCAAAGGCAGAATCCGAGATGAAGCCGGATGATGACAAGCGGTATTGTTTTGAGCGCGTTGCATTGGGGTTGCCGATAGAAAAAACAGATTGGCGGCCGCACAGGAATTACGTCTCCGGTTTTGAGTTGATGCGGCCGTCTGGAATTCAAATCGATCGCGAAGTTGAGCAGGAAGAGCCGGGCAAAGAAGTATTTCGTGTCATCTCGCCGCTGTATGCAAGTGGAACCTTGTTAAAGGCATTTGATTTGCGTCTTAAGAAATACGAAGTATGGATCTCGGATTCGGAAAAAGTGACATACGATGGGCTGTTGAATGTATGGCAGATAGAGGGTCAAGGCGACATCGCAGAAATTGAAAATTGTGTGCCAGGGATTGCTGAAAAAACCGCAGGCGATTGGCCGATCTTCACGGTAGATCGCGGAACCGATACAATGTTTTGGAGAACCCATGCGGTGCTGCATCCGTTTATCGAGGAGGCGAAAGACAGGTTTCCGATTATGCTGGAATTCAGCGTGAACGCCGGTTATTCGGTAATGGATGCGGCTGCAAGGACCTCATTCGAAGAATTTATCAGGGGAGTCGAAACAATGGTTCGTTCCATCCGATTTTTCGTGCCACAATAATTATGTTTTACGACATCTCATTACCTCTCCGAAACGGCACAATAATATACCCGGGAAATCCCGATATTTTGGTTGCGCCCCATCATCAGTTGCCCAAAGATTCAAGCAATATCTCTCGTATTGATTTCGGGTCGCATTCGGGTACGCACGTAGATGCCCCGCGGCATGTGGATACTGGCGCGATGCCGGTGGATCAGATTCCGCTTGAAACATTTGTCGGTCCGTGCCGCGTGTTGGATATGACGCATTGCGCGGATGCGGTGCGTATAGAAGATTTCGAAAAATACGGAGGAGTGAAAGTCGGAGAGCGGATTTTATTCAAAACAAAAAATTCTCTGCGCGGCTTTGAGAAATTTTACGATGATTATGTGTATCTTGACGGCGGTGCGGCGGATTATCTCGCAGAAAAAGGCGTTATACTCGTTGGCATCGACGCCCTCTCCATAAAACAGCGCGGCAGCAAAGACTTCCGGCCGCATGCGTCGCTCCTCGGCAAGGGGATTGTGATTTTTGAAGGCTTGGATTTAGCAAAGGTGCCAGCCGGCAATTATACTTTTATCGGCCTTCCGCTTAAATTTGTCGGCCTCGACGGCGCCCCGGCTCGAGCGGTGCTATTATCTTAAACTCCTCGGAATTGGAAGTAAGAAATTTCATTTTCTTTGAGAACGCAGGAAAAATATAAAAAGTACGCCAGTAACCAAAAACATTATTTCTCCAAAGTAAGTATATCCGCGCTGTATGCCGTATGCGGTAGCCAAATATCCCAATAAAATAGGTATCCATATGCCGTTTAGCGCTCCGGCAAAAGCCAAGAGAGAAAGATAAGTAGCCTTGAGTTCTCGCGTGGGTGATTTTCGAAGTAGGTAGCTTTTGGCGAGCATGAGCTCGTTCCGGCCGTATATGATGAGAAGAACCATGAAGCCGATTCCTAGCCATTGATTTTCCACGAATCCGGAAATCGTTGTAATGAGAAAAAGAAAGGTAAAACTTAGGCCATAATACCAGTTTTCTTTTATCCGTTCGATTTTATGGAGATTGTAGCTTGCGAAAGCCGCAAGTAGGCTGCCGAGCGCGAGAATAAATCCAAAATAAGGAATTGGAATTCCGAGCTCCTGAAAATAAATTTCCCGAAAGTCTGGAATTTTATTAGCGGACGCCGCCGTGACGCCCAGCAAGAGAAAAAGGAGTTGTTGCTTGTTTTGACGGAGCGTGCGTAGAAGGTTGGGAAAACTGACTTTCTCGAGTTCGGAAACGCTTTTTGCTGTTTTTCTGGGAGTGGTGAGGGTAAGGCTTGCCAGAAAACTGATGCCCAAAAGGAATGCGCCGCACAAGAAAGGGATTCGGGGATTTATAGAGTACGTAAGAGGTATGAGAGAGATGATGACAACATTTCCCAAGAGTCCGATGGCTTGGGTTCGTCCCATTATCTTGCTGTATTCATCTTCTCGGTTGAGCTCCAGAAGCGTTTCGTGAAGAAACGCCTCGAGTGTTCCGGAGAGAAATGCAAAGCCCCCGAAATATCCGGCAGCGCCCAAGAGGATTCCCGAAAAATTGGGCCATATGATATAGGCTAGGGGAGATAACGCCATGATGAAATGACCGAGCATGAGAGCTTTTTTATGGCCCATTCGGTCTGACAGGTAACCGCTCGGGATTTCGAGGGTAAGCGAAACAGCCGAGGCGATTGCGGCGACAAGGCCGAACTCGGCCAAACTTAAGCCAGCCACGGAAACCGCATACACAGGAATAAGGGGTAAATACGCGCGTTTGTTGAAGATTCGAAAGAAATAATAAGCGAATATGTTATTTTTTAGCCCCTGTTGGTAATTTTGCGGCATGGAATATGGTAATTGTACCAGGGTATGGCGTTGTTCGGAAACATCCATTTTTAGGAGCAGTAAGTGGAAGTATATTAGATTTTATGCAACAGCTTAGGTGGTATCCGGACGGTGCGCGCGCGCGCGTGACCTTTCCGCAAAAATCTGATATATTAATACCAGCTCTCCCAAATCCGGGTGGGCCAAGGCGCTTGTGACGCCATGGACACGAACAAGGAGACGGGGACATGGGATTTTTTACGCAGTGGCGCGAGAAGCGCAAATTCCGGCAGAGAGAAAACGAAGAGCGTAAACTTCTGAAGAAATATCCGCTTCGCAACGTGTCGGCAACGGTGTTTGTCCGCCAACCGAACGGTTCAAAGACCAGCCTTGAGCATTATCTTGAGGCAGAACTTATCAGCCGCGGAGCGCGTGTCGTAAGCGCCGATCAGCAGCTCGGTATGGAGTTCTTGAAACAGGGAACGTTTGCCCTGCTTGCTGCAGACATCCAGGTCATGCTTGTCGGTACGCTGGTTGTGCAGGACGGCGTTGAGGTCGAGGAAGAAGAATGGCTTGAATTGAAAGAAGATTATGAAACTCGCAAGAGGGTCCATCTGGATCGCTTGGATAAGTGGGAATGTTCTCCGACCTGGGAACCGAAGCCGAAGCCTCTTGCTAAACCTCAAGTTAAGATCCATAGGTATCAGGGGAGACGGCTTCAACTCAGTTATCGGCTCGTTTCGTCGAGCGGAGCTATTCTTGCCTCGGGATGTCGCGAACACGGAGTCAGAAATAGCGGTTTAGAGGATCTGGCATTCCGGACCATTGCTGACAGCGTGTTGGAACAACTGATGAGCGAAAACGTCTGGGACCAGGTCGATCTGTAATAGCGTAGATGCGTCCGCAGCTTGCGGGCGCTTTCCTTTTTCGTTAGACTTCTTCACATGAGCAAATTATCCATCGGCATTGTCGGTCTGCCCAATGTGGGCAAGTCGACGCTGTTTCAAGCAATTACCAAAAAACAAGTTGACCGGGCGAATTATCCTTTTTGCACCATTGATCCGAACGTGGGCGTGGTTGCGGTTCCCGATGAACGGGTGGATGTGCTCGCGCAGTTGACGCACTCGGCCAAGAAAGTGTGTACCACCATAGAATTTTTGGATATTGCCGGTTTGGTGAAGGGCGCAAGCCAGGGCGAAGGATTGGGAAATAAATTTCTCGCGAATATCCGGGAAGCGGATGCAATCGTATACGTGTTGCGCGCCTTTTCAGACCCGAATATCGTCAATACGCAATCGAGCATCGACCCTTCGCGAGACAAAGAAATTCTCGACATGGAACTGATATTGAAAGACGTGGAAACCGTCAGTAAACGGATTGAAGGGTTAGGAAAGGATATCAAAGGGGGAAAGAAAGAAGCGGTGAGGGAACGCGATATCCTTTCTCATGCATTGCAGCTTTTAGAGAAAGGAGAGGTATTGTTTGAGAAAGGACTTGTCGAGGAAGAGCGCCGCGTTCTGAATGGGTATCAATTGCTGACTATGAAGCCGCGCATCTATCTTCTCAACGGCCGCGAAAAAGAAATTCCCCAAAGCACGTCTCGCGAATTTCAAACGCGAGGGTGGCCGTATATCAGTATGGACGTACAAGAGGAATTTGAAGCCGCTGGTTTGACAGTCGAAGAGCGCGTTGCTTTCGGTCTTTCCAGAGAATCCAGATTGGATCGACTCATTAAAACAGCATACGACATATTACATCTGATTACGTTTCTCACAACCGGGGAGGATGAAACACGGGCGTGGACGCTCTGTGAAGGCTCGACTGCTGTGGCCGCTGCCGGAACAATACATTCAGACTTTGCCAAGCATTTTATTAAAGCAGAGGTAATCAACTGGAAAACCCTCATGGATGCCGGTGGTTTCAGCCAGGCGAGAGAGCGAGGACTTATTCGCACCGAAGGTAAAGAATATGCGGTGCGCGACGGCGATGTGATCGAAATCAAGCATGCAGCGTAGATTCAATTCCTCCTTGTGGGTGAGGGCGGCGCGCGAGCATCGCTTTTTTGTTATCATACCATCATGGTTATTATTTTTACCGGTAATGGAAAGGGTAAAACCACGGCCGCGTTGGGCCAGATGGTTCGCGCGCTTGGCCGCGGCCGCCAGGCGCTTATGATTCAATTCATCAAAGGCCCGTGGAAATCCGGCGAAGACTATTTTGGCACCAAATTCCAAATTCCAGGTTCCAGGTTCCAGGTTCAGAAGATGGGCTTGGGGTTTGTGGGAATTTTAGGCGACAAGTTGCCGCGTTCGGCGCACAAGAGGGCCGCGCAAAAGGCGTTGGCGCATTTTAGAAAAGAATTGCGGAGCGGACGATGGGATGTAATTGTTTTGGATGAAGTGAATGTGGCAGTGAGCTTGAAACTGATTTCGTCCAAACAGGTGCTCGTGGCGATTCAATATGTGCCATTTGAAAAGCTGGTGATTCTGACCGGCCGGAATGCGCCGAAGTCATTTGTCCGCCGCGCTGACCTTGTCACCGAAATGTGTGAGATTAAACATCCGTTCAACCGCGGCGAGATTGCAAAGTTAGGAATTGAATTTTGAAAAAGCGGCGCGGCTTGACATTCGGAAGCGCATTGCATATCATGGCGGTAGATTGTCCACCGCTCTTTTAATTCCATAGGGAGCCGCGAGTGATAATCAAAGCGATTATCTATGATTTCGACGGCCCCGTGAATGATTCGTTCCGCGAGGGACTCCGTCGTATTAAATGGCTTTGTGCCGTAAACGAGGTTCGCTATACGCGTGAGGCGCGCAGAAAGCTTACGGAATTATGGGGTATTCCCGGAGCAGAGCTTTTGCAAAGAGCGCTTGATATCACCGAGATTCTTGCGAAGAAGTTGTATTCCGATTGGGAGAAGCTCGATCTTCGGGACCCGATGCCGCTTGTGCCCGGAGCGAAAGAAGCGCTTTTCTGGTGTCGTAAGAACGGCTTTGTAAACGCGCTCCTTACGACGAGGAATCGGCAGAACATCAACGATATTTTTGAGCGGCTTGACCTTCACCGCGAATTCGAAGTTATTTCAGCAAAACAGGATGTGGAATATCGAAAGCCTGATCCGAGAGCATTTCGGTTCATTCTTGAGGCTCTTGGAGAGCGGTTTGGCGTCACAAGAAACACTTGCATATTCGTTGGGGATACCATCGTTGATTTTAATGCGGGGCAAGCTGCGGCTATCGAGACCGTAATGGTTCAAACCGGCCCATTTTTACTGAAACAGGCGCCAAAAGAGTTGAAACTTGAAAATATTTTAAGGTCGGTTGATGAACTCCCTGAGTGGATCATGGAACATCACGAAGGAGAGATCAGCCACGATTATAAGTAACATAATAATACATGCCGCATCGAAAACCGAGGCGGCTTTTTTATTGTTTCGTCCGCAGAATACCTTGCCGCTCTGCGGCGAGGACGTTCGTCCCGAGGTCCTCAGTCCCGAGGGATGAATGCGGTTACGAAACAATACCTCTTCGAGCCTGAGCCTCAGAGCCGAAGGTCTGAGTGAGCGAAGCGAGTCGAAGGGTTTCCATTTAAATTTAAAATAGCCCGATCAAGGGCTATTCTTTTGACTTACCAGAATTTCTCCCAGACGCGCACCATCCGGCTTTGTGTATCGTTCCATGCGGAATGAAAACTTGAATTTCTCGGCGGTTTCCACCCACCAGTCATATTTGCTTCCAAGCAAAAATTCATCATTCAACGTTGGCGTATCGACAAGAAAAACTCCGGCAGGAGTAAGTACATCCAGGATGCAGCGGACGCACTGTTCTGCTTCGGCCCTGTTCATGTTGCTCCAAAAACTATGGAACGGGATGATGATGAGCGGGAATTGTATCTCGAATGAAAACGAGCGCATGTCGCCGATGCAGAAATGTATGTTCCGGCGAATTTCCGGCGGGAGTTTTGCCCGCGCCGTAAGACCGATGGTAATCATCGGGCGCGATGCCTCGATGCCGTATGCGTCGATCCCGTACTCTGCGAGCGCTCGCATGACGCGCGTCCGGCGCCGCAGGCGAGCTCGAGCACCGGAGAGCCGACCCTGCGCGCATATTCGAGAATGAACGGCACATCGTAGAAGTTATCCCACGCGAGGTATCCGCCGACATTCTCCGCCCTATCCTTGTCGTAAATCATTTGGAGGCAGATCCCTTAGTTTCTTGTGCATGAACTACTGCTACTATATTAAAGGAAGTGCGTAAGGTCAATTGCTGGGAAGCTTGCATGGACGTCCGTATGTGATTGGTGTTGCACCGATACTGTGCCTATAGTATGCTAGCGGCATATGCACGTATCTGACACCGCGTTTTATGCGATGCTTTCGTTTTTGATAGGAGTCGGGTTATTTGCATACGCCGGTAATTTTTGGATTGCGGCACTGGCGGCGCTTTTGGCCGCTGTCGTATTATTCTCTCTGCCATATATCGGTTTGCCAGCGACATTTTCATCGATTGGAGAGTCGCCCCGCATGAAATTTCTTTTTTTCTCGATTCTTCTTTGTGCCTCGATATTAGGAGCGGCGTACGCCTCCGGATACGCATCCGTTTCTCGCAATTCCTTTTCGGCGCCCATGGGTCGTATCTTATCGGTTACCGCGATAGTCATCGCCGATCCGACGCAAGGCCCGGATACGCAGACAGCCATACTGGAGTTACACAAGAAGCCTTACGGAGGAAGAGTGTTGATGCGCACGGTAAAGTATCCGGCATATGCATACGGAGATGTGGTTGAACTGAAGGGAGTCATCCAAAAACCGGAGCCGAGAGCTTATGCCGATTATCTTGGGAAAGACCGGATTTACGGGATTGTGTATTATCCTGATGCAAAACTTCTGGCGCGGAGTACGCAGTCTCCGATCAAAGCGGCGCTGTATCGGATAAAAAACAGTTTTGAGGAAAAAATCGGCCGCGCTCTTCCCGTGCACGAGGCGGCGTTTATGAACGGCTTGCTGCTTGGTGAACGGGCTGAATTTTCAGCCAAGTTTAAGGAGAACATGAAGCTTTCCGGAACCACGCACTTAGTCGCATTATCCGGCTACAATATTTCAATTATTGCCTGGTCGATCGCAAATTTTTTGCTTATTATAGGACTGGGGAAAAAACCGTCATTCTGGATTTCGGTTGCGGTCATCATCGCCTTTGTGGTGATGACCGGCGCGCAAGCCTCGGTGGTGCGCGCGGCAATCATGGGGAGCATCCTTCTTCTGGCGGGTTATATTGGCAAGATCCACAGCATCAGAAATGCGATTATGGTCGCGGCATTTGCGATGGTTCTCGTAAATCCGCAGGTACTGCGGTATGACGCCGGTTTTCAGCTTTCGTTTTTGGCGCTCCTCGGCATTGTGTATCTTATGCCCGCGATACAAGAGCGATTTCATATACCGAATGCGCCGACGCTTCTTTCGTGGCGCGAACATGGACTTACGACATTGAGCGCGCAACTGATGGTAATCCCTGTTGTCTTTGGCAATTTCGGCAGTTTTTCGCCCATCTCGTTTTTTACCAACATTCTTATTCTTGAATTGATTCCGCTTACCATGTTTTTGGGGTTTGTTACGGGCCTGGCCGGATATGTTTCGACCACGCTCTCGACCGTATTCGGCTGGGTCGCGTATCTGCCGCTTGCCTATGAAACATGGTTAATCAATGCCAGCGGAACAGTGAGCCTGCCTCTTGTCGTAGAACATCTCAGCCCGTTTTTTGTTGCCGTCTATTATATCCTGGCAGCGGTTTTTATAAAAAAATACTATCCGCGGGATGCCAAAATCTAGAATCTGGAATTTAGATTCTAGATTCTAGGCCCGTTCCATGTTTTCATTCAAAGAAGGCAAGCAATACAATAATTTACTCATTCTTATTTTCTTTTTGTTGATCGCGCTCGATATATTTGTCTGGCATACGGTTATCTCCGGCAGTGCGCACGATGCGCTTGCAATCTATTTTCTTGACATTGGGCAAGGCGACAGTTCATTTATCAATCTTGAAGGCGGAGTTCAGATACTTGTTGACGGCGGGCCTAATAGCCGCGTGTTGGAACGGCTGGCAGAAGTCATGAAGCCGACGGACAGATATATTGATGTGGTGATGCTTACGCATCCGCAGGCGGATCATCTTGACGGCCTTGTCGAGGTGATGAATCGGTACCAGGTTGGCGTGTTTCTCTATAATGGCGACGCAAGTAAGATCGGCGCGTACGGCGAATTGATGCGTACGATAAAAGAAAAAAACATCCCCACGGTAGTTGTGGATGCGAAAGATATGATCACCAACGGCGATTCTCGAATGACCGTGTGGTGGCCACCCGCGGAATTTGTCGCCAAAAACCCTAACGATAGATCGTTGGTTATCGGCCTAAAAACACCCGCGCTTTCCGCATTATTCACCGGCGATATTACATCGAAAGTCGAAAAACTCCTGCGCGGGAAAGGTCTGCGCGCACAGGTGCTGAAAGTTCCGCATCACGGATCAAAGTATTCGTCTTCGATGCAGCTGTTGAAATTAGTGCAGCCGAAAGTTTCGGTGATTGAATCCGGAAAAAACCGTTACGGGCATCCGACAAAAGAAACTTTGTCGCGCCTTGCGGCAGTCGGATCTAGGGTTTTCAGAACCGATACGCAGGGGACTATCAAGGTGGAGGTTTCTGCCGGCGCGATTAATATTTTTGCAAAGAAGGAAGGAATCAAATAAAAGTTGCATTGCCCCATTAAAAAGTGAAAAGGGCGCGAGCTGGTGTGGCATCGCGCCCTTGGAGGAGGACCCGTGTGCTCGACGTACGAGCCGAGAGATCAAGCTTTCTCGTGTGTGTGTGCTCAGTCTTGACAGCACGCGGGTCCTGTTTCGTCGTGGCAGCAAGGAGATTGTCCTTAGCCGTTGAGCCATCCGCTTGCGCACCCTGTGTGCGAACAGGGTCGGGCGGCGCTGCCACGTGGTTGCTGCGATGGAGGCTCAACAGCTGCAGCGATTCCGCTGCATTGGTTTTCCGCCGCACCGGCGGGATTGTTGCCGAAGAGCCCCTGGTCTGGTGGGTGAGGGAATCCACACGCGCGCTGGATGACGCGGGAATTTCCCGGGTGTTCAGCGGGCAGGGACTTTACAGGCTTGGACCCTCACCCATGCTGTGGTTCTGCGGGTCCCCATGCCTTGAGGATCCGATGACCTACTGGGCGGAACCAACGCGATTCCCATTTGGTCCTGTCGCCGGGCTCGCGTTGGTCTTTGGCGTCTCGGACATCTGTGCTACGCCGATGCGCCTTACCGCCCACGTACTGGTCCCTGCAGAAGCAGAGTCCTCATGCCCTTGAGGATCTGAAACCGGCTGGCGTCAACTGGGGAACGCCGGATCAGCTAATGCATTCTCTGCTTCGCAGGGAAATATTGGGGGCACTCGGACAAGGTTTTGAAGCTCGCCGAAGCGAACCACTATCGGATAATAGCCCCCTTCTTGTAGGCACGAATGCCTGATGGGCTGGCCAAGTGAGGGGAAATGGATTGTCGATGCTTAGTGTATAACTATATAAAAATGCATCGATTCTCCATTTGGCCAGCCTACCAGACATTCATGCCAAAAACCCTGTTTTGTTTGCGAGGAGCTGATTAACACCATAATTATAGCAGACCCACAGAATTTGTCAAGACCCTTAATTTTGGGTATCATAAGCATAAATAATCACTTCCAGATTCCAGATTCTAGTTCTATGCGTACCTGGATAGACGAAATTTCTAAAAACGAAGGGAAGAAAGTGGAGCTGTTCGGCTGGGTTGGCAGTCGCCGTGACCACGGCAAGCTTATTTTTATTGATTTGCGTGATAGGACGGGCGTGGCCCAGATCGTGTTTTTTCCCAAGAATAAAGAAGTTTATGAGTCCGCAAGCAGGCTGCGGGGCGAGTGGGTGATACGAATATCGGGAATTGTCCAGCGCAGGCCGAAGGGAATGGAGAATCCGAATATCGTGAGCGGCGATTTTGAAATTCCTGCGGACGAACTTCAAATTTTGGCAGAGGCGAAAACGCCGCCGATCGCAGTTGATACAAACGGAACCGAAATTGGCGAAGATCTTCGCATGAAATATCGGTATATAGATTTGCGGCGCGAGCGAATGAAGCAGAACCTTATAATGCGGCATCGGGCAATCCAGTTTATACGGAATTTTTTGTCGCAGCGCCGTTTTATAGAAATTGAAACTCCCATTTTGGGCAAGTCTACCCCGGAGGGCGCGCGCGATTACCTGGTTCCTGCGCGCCTGCATCCGGGAACATTCTACGCTCTTCCGCAATCGCCCCAGCAATATAAACAGCTCCTCATGGTTGCCGGCATTGAGAGGTATTTTCAGATTGCGCGATGTTTCCGCGATGAGGACACGCGTGGAGATCGACAGCCGGAATTTACCCAGCTTGACGTAGAGATGAGCTTTGTCAGCCAAGAAGAGATATTGCAACTTGTGGAAGAACTGTTCACTTCGTTGGTGGAAACAGTATATCCCCAGAAACATTTTACCTTTAAGCCTTTCGTGCGGCTGTCGTATCGGGAGGTAATAGAGAAATACGGCACCGACAAGCCGGATTTGCGTCGCGACAAGAATAATCCTGATGAGCTTGCGTTCGCGTTCGTAGTCGATTTTCCGATGTTTGAGTGGAAAGAAAAAGAGCGGCGGTGGGATGCGACGCATCATCCCTTTACGCGGCCACAGCAGCTTGGAGAAGAAAGCGTAGACGAGTTACGAGCGCGCCTTCGCGACGATACAAGAAATGTCCTCGCGCATCAGTACGATTTTGTATGCAATGGCTATGAAGTCGGAGGAGGAAGCATTCGAACGCACGAACCGGACCTCCTTGCCGATGTTTTTAAAGTGATGGGACATACCCAAGGGGGCGTCGAAGAAAAATTCGGCCATCTACTCGAAGCGTTTTCATACGGCGTCCCGCCGCACGGCGGCATTGCGCCGGGCATTGACCGAATCTTGATGATTCTTCAGAATGAACCTAATATAAGAGAAGTGATTGCATTCCCGAAGACCGGCGACGGCAGGGATTTGTTGATGGCCGCACCGGCAGCAGTAGACAAAAAACAGCTGAATGAGTTAGGGGTTCAACTGAAGCAGAGCAAGAAGCCGGGCTTAAAGCAATCAAAGAAAAATTAAATATAGCTTTTTGCGCCTTTCGCATCGGCTATTTTGTATAGACACCATGAGGCACCCAAAAGAAGAAAAAACAGTAGTATTGGTTAAACCCGACGGCGTGAAGCGAGGCCTTGTCGGCGAGATCATGAGCCGCATTGAGCGGCGCGGCCTTAAGATTATTGCGCTTGAGATGATCACGATTACTCGTGAGCAGATCGACGAACACTATCCGAAAGACGAGAGATGGATCCGTCGGCTTGGCGAAAAATCCTTGGCAACCTATCAGAAATACGGCTGGGATCCCGTAACAGAAATGGGCACCGATGATCCGGCGGAGATCGGCAAATCGGTTCGCAGCTGGATTTTGGATTATATGATATCCGGACCGATCGTTAAAATGGTGGTTGAAGGAATACACGCCGTTGATATGGTGCGTAAGTTGTCCGGCAATACTGTTCCGGCATTTGCAGAAATGGGGACCATTCGAGGGGATTTTTCGGTTGACTCTGCGGCGCTTGCAAACAAGGGCCGCCGGGCGATACACAATCTCATTCATGCTTCAGAAACCCTAGAAGAGGCGGAACACGAACTGGAATTTTGGTTTGGCCCCGAAGAAATTCACAATTATAAGCGAGCCGAGGAAGATATCATGTTTTAAGGGTTTTTGTGGGGCCCCTTGAGTTTTTGATCAATAATGTGTAGATCTTTCTCCACAACTATTCATTGATTCTTCATTGCAACAGCGGGTATACTATCAATAGAGCTCGTTTAGATTCCGGATCAAGTTGTTTATTAAGGACAGGCCGAATCGCTTAAAGTGATCCGACGTGTCGGATCCGCTGAGGCCGTCCACTTAGGGTTTCTACCCGGGTAATCTAATTCGGGCTTTTGAGAAAAAATTCCCAGCGGGGGAATTTTTTCTTTTTTCAGGTATCAACTTACGACGCTTTCGAGAATTTTTATTCTTATCCTCCCGCTGCCGGAGGAAGCGTTTAGCTCTGCCCTTGCACCGATAGGAATTGTTGCTTGAGGCAGTAAGTGCCCGAAGTCAACATCGCTTACGACCGGAAAGGTGTAGCCGCGCAGGACGTTGGTTACTACCTCGTAAAATGTAAGCGCTCTTCGCCGTTTTTTCAGGAGGTAACTTTCGGGCGGCGCGATAATATTTTTTCCGATGATCATGCCCGCGATGTCGTCGAGCGCGCCGGCGAGCTTAAGGTGTGTCAAGATGTTATCAATGCCCTCGATGTCCTCTCCAATCTCTTCCCAAAAGAATAGTCGATTTTTCCAGCGGAGATTGAAATCCGTACCGACGAGATTTCGGACAATAGTAAGGTTTCCTCCGGCAAGTCGTCCGCGTGCCCTGCCGGGTTTGAAAACCTTCCATCGCGTGGAGCGCGGAATTTCATACGTCGGCCGTGGCTCGAAAAGCGTTGTAACAAGTGAGTTTCGGCTATAGCGGTCAAGGCGATAAAACCATTCTTCGATGTTTGGTCCGTGGAACGTAATCAATCCCGTCTTTTCGAAAATCGGGTTTAGGATCGTTGTCACGTCGGAAAAGCCGTAGATGATCTTCGGATTGCGTCGTATAAGAGAAAAATCGAGCACATCAAGAATTTGATTCGCGGCGTATCCTCCGACGAGATTGAATACCGCCTTGACCTTTTTATTTGCAATCGCCTTATGGAATTGTATGATACGGTCGCGCGGCATGCCCGCCATGTGCTGGCCGTAGCTTTTGAATATCTCTTTGTAATAGACAACGCGGAGGCCAAGACGCTCAAGCGTTTTAACCCCTCGCTCAAAGAGGTTCTTGTTTAGAATTGGATACGAAACGGTGACAACCGCAACCGTATCCCCGTTTCTAAGATGGGGGGGCTTGATTATTTTTGTTTTCATTTTCCAAGGCGCCGCTCCCTTTTTCTATAATCTTCAAGTGCGGCTAGAAGGTCTTTCTCATCAAAATCCGGCCACATTTTTTCAGAAAAATGGAAGTGCGCGTTAGCGATGTCCCACATCAGAAAGCCGCCGCTCCAGTGGGGTTCTCCGCCTGTGCGGATGACGAGATCAACCGGCGGTAAATCCCTGGTGTACAGATGTGCTTTTATGAGTTCCGGCGTAACCTTTAAATCCGGAGCCACTGTTTTTAAGTCGGCAATTGTTTGCACCGCCCGCGTCATTTCTGATATGCCGTCGTAGCCGTCGAAGAGATTTAAAAGGTGCCGCCGGTGCTCTTTGGTTTTTTCGATGATGCGGCGAATTGAGGCAACGAGCGATGATGGTTGAAAAGATTCCCATTCGCCGAACGCCTGGATTCTCACGTCGTACGAATAGATTTCAGGCGCGTCATAGAGTTCGTTGAACATACTCTCAAAGGCTTTGTAGAGAAACTTGACCTCTTCATGTGAACGCTTGGTGAGGTTGTCCATCGATGCCATCCAGGCCGAGACGCAGTAGACGCCCTCATCGAATGCGGCTGTTAATAGCGGCTTGAATTGTTTAAAGCCTCTTTTGTGTCCTTCCCAAATTGCAAGGCCGTGGGCTTTTGCCCACCGCCGGTTGCCGTCAGGGATAATAGCAATGTGCCGGGGATCGGTTCCCATAATGCATTTTATTATACGACTATTTTTGCAAGATGCAATGTGGGCAGCCGTCCGGGGCGATCTCGCTCATCGCCACGTTCCTTGACGATTGCCGGGTTTCTCATGTACTATTTAGATTAAAGTTGTAAGACTGCAGTAGAAAGCACAAATGCCGACGATTAATCAACTAATAAAAAGAGGACGGGCAAAAGCGCGTTCAAAAACAAAAGCTCCTGCCATGGGTCGGTATTTTAATTATCTCCAGAACCGGCCCGTGTATTCGCCGTCGCCGTTCAAGCGCGGCGTGTGCGTGAAGGTGTTTACTACCACGCCGAAGAAGCCGAATTCCGCGCTCCGCAAAGTGGCGCGCGTCCGCCTTACCAATGGCATGGAAATTACCGCCTATATTCCGGGAGAAGGGCATAACCTTCAGGAGCATTCGGTGGTAATGGTGCGCGGGGGACGGGTGAAAGATTTGCCGGGCGTGAGATATCATATTGTGCGCGGCATTCTGGATAGCGCCGGCGTGGAACGCAAACAGCAAAGGAGTAAGTATGGAGCCAAAAGACCAAAGTAAAGGGCTTGGCCTGAAAATTCGAGTCGTAGGCTAAGAATTTTCAAAGCTGCCAAACCTTTATCTCTTCGAGTCTGTCGTTCGACCTCATCGAGTCTAATGACTCTCAGAGTCAGAACGACCTGAGGGGTCTCAGACCCTGAACGGGAGACTCTCAGGGTCGAAGACCCGAGCGTAGCGAGGGATAGAAGGGTTTTGTTACAAAATAGTGAGCGGAGCGAACCATAAATAATCCTTCGCTTCGCTCAGGATGCTCAAATTTGTAGCTAAATTTTTATCGCTACAATTGAGCTCAAAAATTTAGACAAATTTGGCACATGAGAAAAAAGAAAAATTATAAAAGAGATTTTCAGCCGGATTTGGCCTACAACAGCGTTGCGATGACACGGTTCGTGAATTATTTGATGCGGAAAGGAGAAAAATCGGTTGCCGAACGGGTGATGTACCGGACGATGAATCTCGTGAAACAAAAAACGAATGAAGAGCCGCTCGCGGTGTTTGATAAGGCCATCGCGAATGCCTCGCCCGTCCTTGAGGTTGTTTCCCGCCGCGTGGGAGGCGCCAATTACCAGGTGCCCCGCGAGGTGCGCGGTGACCGGAAATTTATGCTTGCATGCCGCTGGATTCTTTTGGCCGCGCGAAGCAAGAAAGGGAGGCCGATGGCGGAAAAACTGGCCGAAGAAATAATTGCCGCATCCAAAAACGAAGGCGTCGCCATCAAAAAGAAGCTGGATACGCACCGCATGGCCGAAGCAAATAGGGCATTTGCGCACTTCGCCTGGTAAAATCAAGCCGTAGGCGAAGATTTTCCAGCTGCGAAATGCAGCATCCTGAGCGGAGCGAATGGATAAGCGCACTTCGCCTGGTAATTTCGATCCCGAGCTTGTCGAGGGAGAAGATTTTACGGCTGCGAAACGGAGCACCCCGAGCGGCATCGAGGGGTTGCACATTTTTCTTGGTAATTTCATTCCTGCCGCGCTTTGCAAGAAAAAGCAGTTATGGAAGAAGCATTATGAAACAGGAGGGTAAGAGCACAGAACATTTTTTAGCCGCAGAGTCGTCACGAAGAGAGTATTCTCTTGAAGCGATCAGAGAGTACGAGAAGTTTTTTCTCAAGCTGGTTGATATGCTTAAAAGGGAGATCGATGATGGCGTCTATTCTCTTTTGGTCAGCGATGATATTGGCGGTCGCATTCCTTCGTTGGCGCTGCACCGTGTTATGGAGCTTCGCAGGGGCCGCGCGCCGAAATTAGTGTTTATCCCCGGTTTTAGTTTTTCCAAACAGCCGAAAAAACCTTACAAGAAACCGTCTCCGGAATTTTTGGAAGAGGCGAGAGATTATCTTGATAAACTGGATGCTTCGCGCCGGAGAACGCTTTTGGTAAGCGAATATGCCGGGAGCGCTGAAACCGTAAAAGGTTTGTTGCGCTTTCTCGAAGAAAATAAGGTGATAGCTGACTTGGCCGTTCCCGTTTCACGGCTTTCCTGGGCGAAGCTTTTTAAAGCAGTTAATGAGCACAGCCAAGACCATAGGCATAATGTAGTTGTAGCCTTTGACGGCAATGAAGATATTCCGCAACTCGATTTGATGTCGGCAGAACTTGCGGGCGTGCTGAGAAAAGTAACTGGAGAAGGCCTTACCGGCCTGGAGAAGAAAACCTCCCTTAGCGGTAAAGAGAGGGCGGTTATCCAGCAGCAAATAAACAAGACGAGGGAGGATGCGTTTTTGCTTGCGGAAAGAGCCGTGGAAAAAGTTTGGGGTAGCTAAGGTCATACATTTGGCAAACGAATTTGAACAATCGAAAAAAGAATCTCATGAGGCCGAGCCGGAGATTCCTCCTGAAGTGCGGGCATTTTTTCGGGTGCTTGATCGTTCTCCTGAGCGAGGACAAAATTTTTGGACAAAGGAACAGATTTTACAATGGAAAGAAGCGGATAATACGATTGACGTGCAACTCTGGCTCGGGTTGCGTGGGTTGATGGATCAGTTAAGCCGCGGCGAGGGCGGAAAAGAACCGATGCAATTTGACAGGACGAAATTGGACGCCATACAGCAATTTGTAATAAGGCGTGACATTGTGGAGGCGGTAGTGCACTTGAGGGATTATTTGATAACAGCAGGTGTTGGCGAGGATATGTTACGCCCTTCAACGGCGCTCTCGTATGCGTACATCGATTCATTGCGCACAATGGCAAAAGGAGGGATTGATATTAAGAAGCGCCGGCCATTTAGATATGACCAAATGAAAAGTAGATATACCCAAATGAATGAATTAACAGGAGAATCCACGAGGCCGAAGAGTAGTAAATTCCCAGACATTTTAGATGCGCGGACCGAAGAATTGCTTCGCGATGTGAGCCAGTTTGAACTTACGCCCGATAAGAAGCAGTTGCGCGAAGAAGATGAGCGGCTTGTGCGCGAAGGAGGAGAACGGCTTAAAGAGCTTATGGCAGATATAGAAGCTACGGGAGATCCAGAAGGAAAATATTGGGCAAGGGAATTCGATCCGAATCAGAAACCGAAACCGGAAAAGAAAATGAAGGACAGGGGCCGCGGTTGAATTAATTGAAAAAGCATGAAAGACGAATCTAGTCTAAACAATGAGCAGTTTTTAGAGGGCGCTGCAGAGCAGTTTCCGGCGCCGGAAGAGGTTGGACGAGAAATGACCCCGGAGGCTGCGGCAATGTCGCGGTATTTGGAGTCCGAGGCGTTTTTAAACCGCATGCTTTCCAACTTTACAAACGGCCTGGAACGACTTACCGAAGGCGAGGTTTCTAGTTGGCACCAGTCAGATTATGTGCGATCGCTAAAGCAGGATATGGGACGCAACGTAAGGCCTGAAAACATCAAAAACCCTCACTCCAAAATACAGAGCATGGTTGATTCTTTCGGCCGTGCGAATAGCGATATGTCCCGAAACGCAATTTTGTATCAGATCATCGAGCGTTTTGCGGCCGAAGAAAGAAATCGGAGGCTAAAGGAATTCAGGCGGAGCGAAGTTTCCCGGTCCCAGAATCCCTTTTTCGATCCCCAAGTCATCCTCAATGAGTTTTTCGCCCCGTTGGACAAGTTTAAGGAAGCCGTAAAGCGGGTGCGGGAGCTTGAGGCGAAGCGGGAAGACTTGAAAGAGCAATTGCGTAAGGCGCAGGAAACTAGGGTGCCAAAGCATTTGTTAAAAGAGCCGCCGTCGGCATTGCAGCAGCAGCTTGGAGCGGTCAAGCGGGAACTCGATCCGCTCCGGACCGTATGCGACGAGGCTCGGGCCCTGGCACAGTTCCTTCCCGATTATAAAAAAACAAAGGATTCTGCGTCACAAAGCACTGTAGGTCAAACGGGGGGCGCCCGATCAGAAGACGAGTTGCTTGCCGCTTATGCTCAAGAGTTTTTGAATGGGTTACGCGTCAGGCTAGAGGAACGAAAGCGCAAGAAGGAGTTATCGAGTGTGCGTAAGAATTTGAAAATGCATAAATAATTGCAGCGTGAACACGTTGAGGGAAGTGCCGAGTGGCGGGAGTATCAGACCGTAGTCGAGGAAGCGGAAAAATTTTTGGACGAAGCAGGTAATTAGACAGAAATCGGGCTATTGAATCAAAAATCCCGCGCGTACGCGGGCTTGAAATGAAATAGGATTTGGGAGATAATTACATTTATGTATTAGGACAGGAGCATCCACTGGGATGTTTTTGTGTTTATGATGAGTAAGGGCTTTTCCACAAATAAATTCCTCAGATTCGGTTTCAGATTTGTCCCAGATTCGGTTTTTCCGATTGAGCGGAATCTGAGGCGTAGCAGAGCTACGGTGAAGATTCTGCGATTGAGGAAAAGCCGAAGATGGGATGAAGATGGAAGCGAGATGGGGGGAGTTATTTGTGGAAAAGCCCTAAGTAAATCATGGCTAGGGAATATCCTTTAGAAAGGACTCGGAACATTGGAATCATCGCGCATATCGATGCGGGTAAAACAACCGTCACTGAGCGGGTACTTTTTTATACCGGCGTTTCGCATAAGATCGGCGAGGTGCATGAGGGGGATACGGTCATGGATTGGATGGAGCAGGAACGCGAGCGCGGTATTACGATTACGGCGGCAGCCACCACGTGTTTTTGGTGCAGGAGCTATCTTTCAGACCCCGAAGGGGCAAAAACAGAAAACGAACACCGCATCAATATTATTGATACGCCGGGGCACATCGATTTTACGGTTGAGGTGAAAAGATCGCTTCGCGTCCTTGACGGAGCAGTGGTGGTGTTTGACGGTGTTGCCGGAGTTGAACCGCAGTCTGAAACCAATTGGCACTATGCGGACGATTACAAGGTGCCGCGCGTCTGTTTTATCAATAAACTTGACCGTATGGGCGCGAGCTTTGAAAAAAGCTTTCGTTCTATCCTTGAGCGATTGACCCCGAATGCGGTTCTGGTGCAAATTCCTATAGGCATCGAGAGTTCATTCGAGGGCGTTGTTGATTTGCTGCGGATGAAGGCGATTCGATTCGAAGGCGATCAGGGAAATACGATTGTCGTTTCCGAGGTTTCCGATAACCTAAAATCGGCAGCAGAAGGGTGCCGCCGGTCATTGGTTGAGAAGATTGTGGAACATGACGATGCGGCGATGTCGGATTATTTTGAGGGGAAAGAAGTAAGCGAGGAGCGGCTCCGAGGAATTCTGCGGAAGGCAACGCTTGAAAATAAGCTGGTACCGGTACTGTGCGGATCTGCCCTGAAGAATAAAGGAGTTCAGCTCGCGCTTGACGCCGTCATTGATTATTTGCCTTCGCCGTTGGACTTGCCGCCGGTGAAAGGCTTTGATCCAAAAACCAATGCCGAACTCGAGCGCAGGGCAGATGACGGAGAACCGTTTTCCGCCTTGGCGTTTAAAATCGCAACCGATCCCTTTGTCGGATCTCTTACGTATTTTCGGGTGTATGCGGGCGTCTTGAAAAAAGGAACGTATATTTTCAACTCGTCAAAGAACAGCCAAGAGCGGGTGGGGCGCATCTTGCGCATGCACGCGAATCACAGGGAGGAGCTTGACGAAATTCAAACGGGAAACATCGGCGCCATCGTTGGCCTTAAAAACACTTCGACGGGCGATACGCTCTGCGATCCGGAGCATCCGATCATTCTTGAAAAAATTATATTCCCCGAACCGGTTATCTCCGTGCGTATCGAACCGAAAACAAAGGCGGATCAGGAAAAAATGAGTTTGGCCCTGCGAAGGTTATCCGAAGAGGACCCGACATTCCGTATGGGCGCGGATCAAGAAACCGGCGAGATGATTATTTCTGGCATGGGAGAGCTGCATCTTGAAATTATCGTAGATCGGATGAAGCGCGAATTTAAGGTAGAAGCAAATGTGGGGCGGCCGCAAGTGGCGTACAAAGAAACGATTCTTAAAACCGCAGAGTCAGAAGGGAAGTATATCCGGCAGTCGGGCGGCCGGGGACAGTACGGCCATGTGCGAATCCGGGTTGAACCGAGAGAGCGCGGAAGCGGCTTTGAGTTTATCGACGAGATTAAAGGCGGCATTATTCCGCAAGAATATATTCCAGCAGTCGAAAAAGGAGTGAAAGAAGCGATCGATAAAGGTATTGTAGCCGGATATCCTGTGGTTGATGTTGCGGTTGCGCTCTATGACGGTTCGTTTCATGAAGTCGACTCTTCGGAGTTTGCGTTCAAAATCGCCGGTTCAATGGCATTTCAAGAAGCGGTCAGAATGGCGCATCCGGTATTGCTTGAGCCCATCATGAGGGTGCAAGTGATTACCCCGCAGCAGTTTTTGGGAGATGCGACAGGAGACTTGAGCTCAAAGCGCGGCAGAATCGAATCCATGGATGATCGGCCGCCGGACGTAAAAGTCATCAACGTGAAAGTGCCGCTGTCTGAAATGTTCGGTTACGCGACGACCTTGAGGTCTCTTACCGAAGGGCGAGCCAGTTTTACAATGGAGTTTGATCATTACGAGGAGGTGCCGCAGAGCATCGCGCAGTTGATTATAGAAGGGAAGAAGAGATGATGACCGTCGCTAAAACGAAAATCCCCGCGACGCGCGCGCAGAGATTTATTTTTTTATGAAGGAGTGATTTGTGATGGCATTTGGGAGAACGGTCCTTTTTCTTCAAGCAGGCGATCCACCTCCGCGTGGGCCTCGATATTCGCTTTTATTATCTGTTCCAGTTCCAGGTCATCGCTAAAGAGAGCTTGGACCAATTCATCTGTGGCGGGCGGTAGCTGGTTCAGTTCCTCGGTAATATCTGTGGAGATGCGAGCAATAGCGATTGCATTTTTAATGAGGTGTCCCCTTCGATCTTCCAGCTCGCGTGAGCGCTCTTCGATATAGCGGGATACGGTAAGAGGAACTTCTTCCCCGCTTCGTTGTTTGGCAGCAGTCCATGCGGCTACGCGCCACAGGAGCTTGACCGCCTCATTGTGCCGTACGATGCGTGTATTAATTGCTTCGAGCGTGTCCGGATGGACTTGGGCGTCGATGAATTTAAGCTGTTTAACTGTGCTTTCAATGTCAATCTTTCTTTTTCTTCTAAAGAGATATTGAAAAACTCCTGCCCCGATAAGGGCGCTCGCCAAAAAACAAACCAGACCAAGCCTTGTATCATATAAGGAAATACTTGGTATGAGTCTTCCTAAGATTGAAAGAATAATGAAAGAATAGAATCCGCCGGCAAAGACGCTAAGATAGGGCTCGGCGATGCGATCGAGCCAATACGGCTTTTTGAAACACCTGAGGCTTTCAGCTGTTATGTTACGGGCGTTTTGGAGCCGGCTTAAAAAAACAGTTTCCTCTTCGAGCGGCTGAATTGGTTTATGGTCTTCCCACTGTTGTCCGGTAGGCAGATGGGCGGTTGAAATCAGCAGCGCCTTTATCCGTTCCGGCCTGTCGATGAGGGCAGGAATACACGTTTCGTCTTGTGGTAGAAACACGACTTTGCCTGACATGGTTTTTGTCTCCTTCGTACAACGGCAAGATGTGATGAGCTGGTAGTATGGTAGCATGAGATTTATCCATTGACAAGGGGTTGCATTATACAATATATTGACTTTCCCGCGCTGTCCGTGTGAATATAGAAATGGTTTCTTCTTTGAAAACTCCTTCCAATGGGAGACGCGGTACATGGACCTGATAAAGAAGCTGGGAAAGGGTGTTCAAATCGCTGAAGCCGAGCGCGATAGGCGTCGGCACGAAGGGTTTGTTGCGGATTTATTTCGCGGGAAGGCGTCTTTTAGCCTTTTGACGCCATGGCACGAATCATCTCATGAAGAGCAGGATAAAGCCGAGCGCATCGCTCAAGAGTTTAAGGGCCTCCTGCGTACTTGCATTGACCCCGAAGAAGTGGACAGGACCGATGAAGTGCCCGGAGAGGCGCTGGAACAGCTTTGCCGGTTTGGCTTTTTCGGGCTGAAGCTGCCCGAGGAATATGGCGGTCTGCAATTGTCGCAGACGAGCTATGTGAAGGTAATGAGTCTTGTGGCATCGTGGTGCGGAGGCACTGCTGCGTCCTTGTCTGCGGCTAATACCATCGGTGTCGGCGGCCCGATCAAGCACTGCGGCACATTGGAACAAAAGCAAAGATATTTGCCCGTGGTGTCGAGGGTTCCTTCGGGCTTCGCGTTTACTGAAAAAGAAGCCGGTTCTGATCCGGCAAGCATGGGGATGTATGCATTGCGTGTCCGAAGCGCCTCGGGAGAGGTGATCGGTTATCGCCTGAATGGAGAAAAATTGTGGACTACGAACGGCCCCAAAGACGATCGCAGATTTTTGTCTCCGCTTCTCTGCGTTATTGCGAAGACCGTTGATAAGCCGGAAGAGTTGTCGGATGAGTCCAAGAAACCGGTTTTTTCCGCATTCGTTGTTTCCACGGATGCCGAGGGCGTACGAGTGGTGCAGCGTTGCCAGTTTGAGGGACTGCGAGGAATGTATAACGGCGTTACGGAATTCAAGGACGTCTATGTTTCCAAAAGCCAGCTCATCGGGGAGCAAGAGGGTACCGGTTTTCGCATTGCGCTCGAGGCGCTCAATACCGGCCGCATCACCGTGGCCGGCGCATGTCTCGCGATCGTGAAGCAATGTCTGCTGATCGATCGTTGGTGGGGATGCGCGCGCAAGCAGTGGGGAAAAAAAATAGGAAAGCATGAGCTTATTGGAAGCGGAATGTTCGCGTCCGATCTGGCCGATGCGTTTGCGATGGAGGCGATGATAAAGTTTGCGTCCGGCCGCGTTGACCGTGATTTAGATGCGCGGCTTGAAGCAGCTGTTTGTAAAGTGTTTGCTTCTGAGCGCGGGTGGCGAGTTGTGGACAATACGATGCAGGCTCGTGGGGGCAGGGGATACGAAACTGCCCGTTCGCTTGCCAGGCGCGGCGATCCGCCGATTCCGGTGGAACGATACCATCGCAGTTTCCGTCCGAATCGAATATTTGAAGGATCTTCCGAGATTTTGAGCGCCGGATACGTCATTCGTGAAGGGGTGGACGAATACAAGGCGCGCGGTGAAGTGCTTTTTTCCCGCGGCAATCTTGGAAAGAAATTCATCGCCTCGCTCGCGTTTGTCGCAGACGTTGCGCGTACGTTTTTCCCTGCGTTCGGCGGGAGCCAACTGCGACGCGCAGTGCATCCTTCGCTTCGGCGCCACGCTCGTTTTGCGGAGCGGTATAGCCGTAAGCTGGCGCGTTCGATTATTCTGAATTCCGCCAGATACCAGAACAGGCTCGTGCACAAGCAGTTGCTGTTTAATCGGTGGTTCTGGATTGTCGCGGAGCTTTTTGCGATGAGTGCGGCCTGCGCTTATGCCAGCTATTTGTCTGCCAGCCAGCGCGATGACCGGTTTTTTTCTCTCGCGGATTTTTATTGCCGCGAAGCGCGCATTCGCGTGCAAAATCTGTTCCGAGCCGTTGCCCGGAATAATGATGCTGCGGAACGGCAGGTTGCAGAATCCTTCCTAAAAGGAAGATACGATAGTTGGCTGAAGGAAGATATTATTTCTATAGTAGACGAGCTAGGATTGAAGGCTGACTATTAACAGCGCATCCGCTTGGAGCGCCGGAAGTGATTATGCACGAGGCAGCACTTGAACCGCTGCCTCTTTTTTATTTGTTTGCTATAATATAAGTTATGGCTGAAAATAACGAAACAAATTCTTTAAGTAGCGCCTCTGCGGCCGCGTTGCCGGAGAAAAAGAAAGCGCGGACAATCTTGGTTCTGGTTGCCGTCGCGTTTTTGATTGTGATCGGCGGAGGGCTTATATGGGGATTTGCGCTCGGCTCGCAAAATCCGGTCGGCGCCGGATGGTATCTGTTCAGTTTTTCGATGGGGCTCACGATGATCGTGCTGCCGTGCACGCTGCCCCTGGCTTTTGTCATTGTGCCGCTTTCGATGGGCAAGGGGCCGGTTAAGGGATTTTCCATCGCGCTTGCATTCGGGGCCGGTATTGTGGTTATGCTGAGCCTCTACGGCGTACTCGCCGCAGTATTGGGAGAGGTTGCAATTGGTACGCTTGGCGCTCCGCTTGAGGTAGTAAAAAATTGGCTGTATCTTGTTGCGGGTGTGTTCGCGTATGTCTTTGCGTTGGGTGAACTCGGCCTTGTCCGCTTCCGTATGCCGTCGTTTTCCGGCGCGGCGCCCATGTTTATCCAGAAGCAATCCGACGTGATCAAGGCGTTTCTTCTCGGCCTTTTTTTGGGCAATGTGGGGGTGGGGTGTCCGCATCCGGCCACGCCGGTAATTCTTACCCGTATAGCGGTTTCGGGCGATGTATTTTACGGCTGGCTGCTCTTTTTGGTGCATGCCATCGGAAGAATCATACCGCTTTTGCTCTTGGCGCTTCTGGGAATTTTGGGGATCAACGCGCTGCAAGGACTCTTGAGGCATAAAGAAAAGATTGAGCGTGCAACCGGTTGGGTCATGGTGTTTGTCGCGGCATTCATTCTGGTACTGGGATTATTCACGCATGATTGGTGGGTGTATTCTGGCCAGCATTCTCTCTTGGAAAAAGTCACGCAGGAGGAGCGTTTTACGACCCTTGTTGCCAATTGGCTTAACGTCGGAAGGGCTCATACGCACGGTACCCCGACCGGCGCCGGTCTTTTCGGTCAGCCGCTCTGGCTTGGCAATTGGGTGCTTGTCGCTCTCTGGATAATTCCGATGTGGTGGCATTGGAAAAGGGAGAAGAAGAAAATTAACGTGCTTCCCGACGCGGATCGGCCTGCGCAGGCAGCAATTCTTCGTTTTGAAAAGTGGTTTACTGTTTCATTAAGCGTATTGCTCGCACTTCTGTTTATCCAAGTGATTCCGCACTGGTTTTTGTCTCACAAGGCGCTCGAAACGGAAATAGAAGAGTCGGTTCCGGCTGTCGCGATGTTGCTTTTCAAAACTCCATCTTCTCCGCGCCCCGAAGAGACAGCAACGCTTACATTCTACCTCAAAGATGACGACGGCAATCCTCTTGAAGACCTCCAGATCGAACACGAGCGCATTTTGCATGCGGTTATCGTGCATGAAGATTTTTCCACGTTTGCGCATCTGCATCCTGAAGACTTCGGCTTGGTTACCGATCGTGTGCTTGCCGAGGCCTCCTTTTCTGTCAACTATGCATTTCCTAAAGAAGGGCGCTATCTTGTTTCGGTCAATGTTCTTCACGAGAACCACGGGGTATCCAAACAATTCTTTGTGGATGTCGGAGCGCGCGGCACGCCGACTTTTCGCAAAGACCTCTCGCGCGTGAAAGAGTTCGGCGGATATCAAGTTCTCTTCCGGCCCCCTCCAGCCGGACTGCGATCCAGAGAAAGCGCATCCATTTGGTATAGAATAGAAAAAGACGGAAAAGGAGTGTCTGATTTGGAAGAATATTTAGGCGCGCCGATGCACTTGGCGATTATCAGCGCGGATCTCTCGTACTTCTTGCATACGCATGGAGAGATTCACGATCCTCAAACGCGCGCGGAAAAGCATACGGTGAATGCTTCAGACAAATTCGGCCCGGAAATAGAAGCGCACGTGACGTTTCCTTTCCCCGGAATATACCAGATATTTTCGCAATTCAGCCGCCAAGGAGAGTCGGTGCTGACGAGTTTTATGGTGGAAGTAGGTCCGGGCGAAGCAGGGAGCGCGGTTATGGAATCAATGGAACCGCATGGGCACTAACATTTCGGTATCTCGATATATTGATATCTCGATATCTCGACATCTCGATGTCTTGACATCTCGATATCTCGACGTCTCGATATGTTGTTATCTCGACATCTCGACATTTTGACATCCCGCACGTTATTGTATAATTACAGTATAGAGCAATGAACCCTCTTGGCGTTATATTTCGCGTTCCTCTCGTACGGTGGCTGGTCGTGCTGCTTGTTGTTTTTTTGGTTTTCGGCGGTTTCTTGTGGTATGTGAATGAGTATCAGCCACAGCAGTATTTGCGGCGCGCGTATCCGGCGTGGTATGCGTTTGAGCAGGCGGTGGCGGGCGCTCGGGAGGAGAATTACCAGTATGATCCTTACGGCATGCTTGAGGCGAGCCTGGGTCGGATCGGCGAAGCGGCAAAGAGGGCTGCAGAAGAATTTTTCCCGCTCAAACCGTCAAAAGGCGATCTGAAAGAGCTGCACAGTAAGTCATTGGCTGTTTTCCAGCAGTACTTGGCTTCCGAAAACACGCTGGAAGAAGAATTTGCCAGCGAATCGGAATATTATTATTCTCTCCTGGCGGAATTGAAGAATCTTTTTCAATCGGTTTCTCCCGATCGCGCATTGCTTGCGAATAATCCCGTTTCGGGAGGAGCGCAATATGAAGACGTGTGGCAGACCTACGAGCTGCTTACGGAAAATGCGGGAAGAATTTTGACGAAAGCGGAAATTGCCCGCGTGCCGTTCCGCTTGAAAGATTTTCACGACGGTCTCGTACGGCTCTTGCGTGAATCAGAGCAGTATGCCCGGGAAGGGATGGGTGAGTTTCGGAGATTTAAAGCGTTCGTTTCCGAAGGGCCGTATGTGACGCTTGCGGGAAAACTCGGCGAGCTCAAATCGCTGACGCAAGATCAGTCTTCTGTCGCGCTTGCCACGAACGACCCCTTCGTCAGTTCGCTCGAAAATTTCAAAACGGCGCAGAGCAATATCACCGTTAGTCGCATTCTTGAAGATGCCATAAAGCAGGTCGGCGTCATTCAGCAGGACGCGGAGCTCACGGTTGCCTACTTTGATTTTTTATCGGCGCTCAATGATTTTTTTGTCCAGTTTGACGATTTTAACCCTCCGCAGCTTGAGTTTGTCAACGGCCATAACACGCTTGCGGCGGTAGCCGTACATCGGCCGTCCCATGCATCCGGTTGGGACGATTTCGGCCGCATGATCCGGTCGTTGGGTTGGCTGGTGAGCATGGGGAAGGGAGTTGTTCCGCCGAGCGACCTTGCGGGGTTCCACGGTAGGGCGATTGCGAGCCTTGACGATGCGCTTTCAGTCGGCCAGCAGGCGTATATCGAGTTTAGCCGTTTCAATAACGCCATCACCGACGCGCGATTCCGTGCCCTTCAGGACGACCTGTTTGATTTGGAAAGTTTGGCGAGGAGGGATTTGGATTTTGCGGAAATATGGAATCTGGCCGACATATCTTCGGCGCAAGCAAATACGGCGGCGTTGCTGGAAGCGGTATCGCTGGGATGGGAATGGGCGCTTAAAAAATACAATCTCGTCCTGCAGTAACGGAATCGTTTAGTTTCTCGATACGGGATTTATAAATCGAGAAATTGAGGGACGAAAGTTAATTTTTCTACACTATCATACACTGTAGTATGATAGTGTAGAAAAAAGTGAACCCTGTTACAACCCGGCCTTCAGCCAGGGGTCTTCGACTCCGAGACTCAGATCATTCGATTCAGAGAATCCCAGACATTCGTCTCTTCGAGCCTGAGGGCTCCTCAGAGCCTGAACGGCCCGAGGACTCAGTTCCTTCGACTGTGAAGTCTTCAGGACTGAACAGCCCGAGGGATTCGATGAACTCGAGGAGTTGATCCTCCTTTCAGGCCGTCCGAAAACTCGAATTTTGGCAATTTGGCCGACGCGAACAAGCCAAAAGAAATACCAAAAATCTCAAAAAGGGAGTTTTCGGACGTTCTGTTTGGCGGAGAAGACTGGGGCTTCCGGGTTGTAACTGGTGAATATATTGCGATTCTGGGTATATCGAAGCTCCGTGGCCTGTAGCCTATTGGAGTTTTTTGTTTTTGAAATTTCTTTGTTTTATCGGGATCCCTTGGTGAGCGGGCGATAAACGCTATGCAGTTTCGCATTGTCCCATTCGTCAAAGAAATCTTTTATAAGCGTCACCATGTCTTTGCTTTCTTCCCGCCTGTTCGTTGTTGCGGAACCCCGATGGCGCAGGAGAACATTCATGATGTCATCCGCGGTTTTTTGATACGCCTTCCCGCCCAGCGCAATGGCATTTGAAACTCGATTGATCGTTGTGTGTGATACCTTCAGCAGCGCGTTGATCTCTTTGTAGTTCGCCCCCGCATGCAATAAAACGGCAATAGCCAGTCGTTTTGCAAGCATTCGTTTTTCGGTTAGGGTAAAAAAATCATTCAAGAATTCAGCCGCTTCCTTCTCGTTTTGCACGCGTATCAATGAACGGAAGAGCTGGTTCATAATTGCGTCTCCTACCTCTGTCCTTGGCCGATGCTTGGATAGTTTTGGCATAGAAATAATGGGTGTTATGCTATACTACTATACTACAGTGTATGATAGTATAGTCAAGGGTATGGCGTCCGGTGCGTGCATAAAGTTGCCTTGCGGCAATTTTTATTTTATCCTTAAGGGACTAAGAAACTGCCGGAGAAATTTTTCTTGGCAGCCTTATGCTCACATGTCAGTTGCCTTATACCGCAAATATCGTCCCAGACGATTTTCCGATATTATTGGACAGGAAGCGACCACGCTGATTTTAAAAAACGCCGCCGCGACCGGCCGCATTGCGCATGCGTATCTTTTTTGCGGCAGCCGCGGTACCGGCAAGACCACGGCTGCGCGGATTTTGGCAAAAGCCGTCAATTGTCTGACGCGGCTCGGGGATGTTCGTCTCTTCGAGCCTGAGACTCTCAGAGCCGAACGGTCCGAGGTCTTCGACCCTAAGGTCTCAGACCGAAGGGATTCAGTCCTGAGGGATGAAAGCTTCGCAGGCGTCGGAGAACCGTGCAATGATTGCCTTGCGTGCGTACAAATTGACGAAGGGCGGACGCTTGACGTGGTGGAAATTGATGCGGCTTCCAACCGCGGCATCGACGAAATTAGAAATTTGAAGGAGGCGGCGGTAGTGATGCCGAGCTTTCTCGGCCGTAAAGTATTTATTGTCGACGAAGCGCATGCGCTTACGAAAGACGCGGCCAATGCGTTGTTAAAACTTTTGGAGGAGCCTCCGCTCCATGCCATGTTTATTCTTGCCACCACCGAGCCGGATAAGTTGCCGCTTACCGTTGTTTCCCGCACCCAGCGTTTCGATTTTAAGAGGCTTCGCAGCAGCCACATCGTGGAAAAACTTAAAAAGATCGCTGCCGCAGAGGCAATATCCATCACCGACGAAGCCCTACGACTTGTATCCCTTGCCGCGGAAGGATCGCTTCGAGATGCAGAATCGTTTCTTGAGCAAGTTGCTTCGTTCGGCTACGCCCTCATCGACGGAGCCGCAATCGAAGAGGCGCTCGGCAGAGTAAACATTGCAAAGCTTAAAGCTCTTGTCGACGCCGTTTTAAAAAAAGATGCGAAGGGCATAATGGCGCACCTTCGCCGTTTGGATGAAGAAACATCCAATATCGCCGCGCTGCACAAAGACCTTATGCGATACGTTCGTCGGCTGCTCGCGATCGCTATCAGCCCTGAGGCTGCTGCCGTGTACGGACAAAGCTTCAGCGATGACGAGCTGCGTTGGTTTAGAGAACAGGCCGAAGGAGCCGACATCCGCTTTTTGACCAAACTGCTCAAAGCGCTCCTTGATGCGCAGCCGCACATCCACTTCAGTTCGTTTCCTATCGTACCCCTAGAAGTTGCGCTCATAGAAACAATCACCCAATCAGATTCTAGCCTATAGTCTTTTGTCACTCTTCCATTACTGGCACACTACCTCTATGGGGTAAGACTCGCCAAGGCGACATTGTTTTGAATCACATCGTTCGCAGGGGTTTTGAGTCCAGCAGAGCGGTTGGGATTCGTCTTCAAATTTATAACATCCTTGCCCGGCCGGACATGGATTCTGCGCATCACAAATTCGCAGTGGAGGGACCATCGTGATCGGCCCAGTTGTTTCTATAATCACTTTAAAACCCTTAAACTCACCGGGAATTTTTTGTCGTAGTTCAGGAGTATCTTCTTCCAGTAATACGCTGATGCAGGGCTTGCCTTCACAGTCCCCAATTCCCACACCAGCGACACCCTCTATCGTTAATAAGTCGAGCGAGAGTTGGTTTTTTGCTTGCTCTATAGTGTGCCATGGGAAAAGACCGGTCATTGCAGCAATTACCAACAGCAACCCAACGACTACGAATGTCGCAAGGCCCAAAAATAACTTTTTTCTCCTAATCATCATATTGAAATTAACTTATATTATTATTCAGATTCGGTGAACTCGAGGAGCTCTGAAGAGCCTTCAGGCTCGAAGAGGACTCAGTTCCTTCGACTGTACTGTGAAGTCTTCAGGCCGTTCAGGCTCTGAAGAGCCCTCAGGCTCGAAGAGACTGAACAGCCCGAGGGAGTCTGAATGACCTGAGTTAATCGAACGGATCGAAGGGTTGCTTCGCCCCGTACCTAAGCTTGCGTATGGTACGGGGTTTCGTAAGAATTCCGCTTGATACCGCGCGGCTTGGGAAGTCAGACTTCCCTTGCCGCGCGGAGCTTCATTTATGCAAAGGGCATTAACTACCACCGATTTGCATAATAATAAGTTGATACAACCATCAGTCAATATTTATGCGATCGTAAAAACATTGACACGACTGATGACTTTGATTATATTATAACTCATACATCATTGAGGTCATCTGTAACCCTCATTATGTCTTAACTCCCATTATAATTGATTAATGGCTATTACCGAATTAATATTAGAGTTTCTGGAAAGCTCCCCGGGCAACTACGGCGCCCTTAGGCGCGCCGTTCTCTACCCGACAAAGCCTCGATATACAAGAATGGGGCGGCCGTCGACCGAAACGACGTTTTCAACGACATTATCAAATCTGAAAAAGCAAGGACTGGTAAAAAAAGAAGTTAGCGGAGCATGGAGAATTTTACAAAAAGGAAAAGAAAAATTGCTTCAGCTGCGGCAGAAAAGGCTTCCGGCACATTCGTTCAAAAAAACCACAAACGACAAAACCCGTAGTACGATCATCGTATTTGACATTCCCGAAAAGTATAAACGGTACAGAAATTGGCTGCGCACAGAATTAAAACTCCTTGATTTTACTCTATTACAAAAAAGCGTCTGGGTCGGCAACGGCCTGCTTCCTGAAGAATTCATTAAAAATCTAAATGATCTGAATATGCTTAAATACATTCACATTTTTGAAGTTAAAAATCCGGGAACAATGACAAAATGACGTTAGTCAATATCTTTGCGATCGTATTTTTGTTGACATGACTTACGCAGTGAGTTTCCCTCCTACTCGATTGATAGCCATTAGCGCTGCTCCAATCGCTGCCCCCTGCCAAGCGATTTTTGATTTGACGATTTTGGTGCGACTCGCCGCAGGATTGACGACAAATCTTTTGATGGTCTGCCGAGCCGGAGCAATGAACAGGTCGTACGTGTGCGCGAGGCCGCCGCCCAAAATGATGATTTCCGGATCGAGCGTATTGATGATATTGGCAAGGCCGACGCCGAGGTTGACGCCGAATTCCCGGTACATGTTCAAAGCTTTCTTATTGCCCTTCCGCGCCTTGTCTTCCAGTTCTTTCGGGTCGTCTACCCCATGTGCAGCAAAAAACCGTTTCGCGGCCAGATATTCCCACTCGAGGGTTTCGAATTTCGAATTTCGTCCCTCGACTTTGCTCGGGACGAATTTCGCTACGGTATGCCCCACCTCTCCTGCCGACCCATGCGCCCCTCGGTAGAACGAGCCGTTTAAAAGAATTGCTCCGCCAATGCCGCTCCCCAGGGTTAAAAAGACGGCTGATTCCTTGTTTTTTCCGTACCCAATTAGAGATTCTGCGTACCCGAAACACTGCGCATCATTTTCGACCCGGAACCGTGAAATGTCGATATGCCGAAATACTGAAATATCGAAATGTCGAAATGCGGCCTTCAAGTTTATTCCGTTCCATCCTTTCATGTTCGCGGCGCGCACCACCGTGTTGTTTTTTACCACCCCGGCAATTGCAATGCCTGTCGGTATGTTTCCTTTGCCGGTCATGCGGTGTTCCAGAATCAGCTTTTCGGCCATTGCAACGGCCGACCGCGGTCCTTCTGTTTGAGCGATGTGAAGACGGGCAATTTTTTTGCGGCGCGAGTCATAGACGATTCCTAATATTTTGCTCGCGCCGATATCGATGCCGATGGAAAGCATGCTTTTATTATATCGAAAATTTCGACATACCGACATATCGATATGTCGAAATCTGGTTATTCACAGTTTCCCAAAAACTAGCAAGGTATATGCTACAATACATGCAATAGCCAAGCCAATGTTGCGCAAAGGACAGCCGGGTCAAATTTTGATGGAAGTCATCGTGGCGGTGGCGATTATTATTTTTGTCAGCGTTTCAATCTCGCTTGCCATCGCGACATCGATTAAAGGCGTCCGGCTCTCGCTTGGCAAAACCGCCGCGCTCTTTTTGTCGCAGGAAACAGTAGAGGCGGTTCGGGCCTTGAGCCTTGAAAATTGGAACAATCTTGATCAGCTTGCCACCAGCTCCGCCAATGCGTATTTTGCCACTACATCTGCGGGTAAATGGGTGCATGCGACCGGAACAGAATCCGTTACGCTTAACCGCATCGCCTATACGCGTTATTTCTGGACGGATGACGTGTATCGTTCAACGTCTACCGGCAATATTGTCAGCGCCGGAGGCGCGTGGGACCCGTCCACGAAGAAACTTACGACGAAACTGACATGGACTGAACCCGGAGCCGGCGCCAACGAATTTTCCCAGGTCAGCTACGTTTCCCGTTACATCAATGATATTTACGCGCAGACCGACTGGTCCGGCGGCTCGCAGGGAGAAGTGGTTGCTACTACGGCTACTACTTCATTTGCCACCTCGACGAATGTCAATTTTGGAAGCACCACAGGAAGCATCCGGCTGGAAACCTTATGACATATCGATATATCGAAATAAGATATAAGCATGAGCATCAAAGATTTCATTAAAAAAAGACCTTATTTGGTTTGGCACACTGACGACGCGGAACATCTCTCCGAAGAAGCCATTGTAGAAAGCGTATTAAATTACGGCGATTTTAATGATGTAAAAAAGCTGCTCTCCATTTTGGGCGTTAAAAGAACTGCCCGCATTTTTCGCAAGCAATTAAAACAAAAGAGAGTTAATTATGAACCAAAAATAATACATTACTTCAAACTATACTTTCAAAAGCATGCATAAAGAGGTTTTAATCAAGCGATGAAGTTATTAAAAAAGAGCTGAGGAAGTTCAGTGTAGAATAAATGAGTGTAGAATAAATGTTTGAAGAAATTAGTCTAAAAACAGAGTCTATTTTTGAGAATCATCCGGCGGTAAAGTTGGTTTATTTTTTCGGTTCGCGGGCAGCAAACGCAAGCGGCCATTTAAGCGACTATGATTTTGCCGTGTACCTGGACGAGCGCGACGAGAAGGCGTGAGGTAATCTGAAGCCGGCTCTCATAATTGATCTAAGCAATGCCTTGAAGACATTTACCGCTTCAACCGCCGGATCGGTTAAGCTGCAGCAATTGTAGCGAGCGTGAAAACAAAAACGTATGATAAACTTTATACACCCGGTTCCAAAAGAAAACAATTTTGCGTTTATAGACAGCAACAATCTTAACCTCAGCATTCGCGATCAGGGGTGGGAACTTGATTTCGGCCGATTCCGAATATACCTCAGTGATAAGTATCGCATCACGAAAGCGTTCCTTTGTATCGGTTATGTGAAGGGCAACGAAGGTTTATTTAAGTATCTACAAGAGAGTGGATATGTTTGTGTGTTTAAGCCGACTCTTGAGTTGCCAGACGGGGACGTAAAGGGCAATGTGGATGCGGAGCTTGTCCTGCACACCATGATACATATCAACGACTTCGACCGGGCGCTAATCGTTAGCGGCGACGGAGATTTTCACTGCCTTATTGAGCATCTCTTGGAACAGAAAAAGCTGCTTGCGCTCATGGTGCCCAACAGGAAAAAATACTCCGGTCTCTTGAAGCGGAAAGATTTTCTGCCATACACTCGATTTGTTGCTGATATCAGAAACAAAGTCCAAAAAAAGAAAGACCCCGACGAAGACAAAACCTCGTCAGGGCAACCTTTCCGTTCGTGATAATTTTATTGTAGCAAACCCACAAACCATGTCAATGCCTTTTATCCACAATAAATCTTAATGAGTTTCGATTAGTGCTTACCAATATCAATGAATATCCATAAATATCAACCAGTGTCCATACGTTTCAAGAAATACCGGCTTCTTGTCTTTTCCGCCGCTGTT